>Ga0074197_1001092_pt1 | contig 25348 bp, 22 predicted proteins | sample EPASupsiteSAE305_FD_64526 | JGI IMG/M metagenome (GOLD analysis project Ga0074197, IMG submission 64526) | Bioremediated contaminated groundwater microbial communities from EPA Superfund site, New Mexico - SAE3-05 reassembly with SPADES | ecosystem: Environmental > Aquatic > Deep subsurface >...
CGGCCTCGTCCTCGCCGCGCTGCTGCTGGCCCCGCGGGGGCCGGCGGCGGCCGAAGACCGGCTCGGACCCGCGCCGGCCCTGCAGGAGGCGTTCTCCGCCGCCGCCTCCTCCCCCGCCTCCGCCGCCGCCGCCGGAAGGAGCTGAATTAACATTAACGGTTCTAGTGGCAGTAGCAGTATTACCGACTAAATCGGCAACCGTATAAACTACGGTATACGTTCCGACAACCGCCGCGTTCACATTGTTAGTTGTCTGGATGCTTCCAGTAAGGTCGCCATCAATATCATCCAAAGCCGTAGCGCCGGCATCAGTATAAGTCGCGCCTACTGTTAGGCTGGCCGGATTATTTCCAGTTATGGTTATGACCGGAGCGGTAACGTCGTTTACGATATTTACGGTTCTTGTCGCGGTTCCGACATTACCGGACGTATCAGTCACGGTATAAGTAACAGTCGCGGTTCCGGTAGCGGTTGTATTGACCGGCAGACCGGTGGTTATTATGTTAGCCGTTACGTTGCCGTCAATATTGTCAGTCGCAGTCGCACCGGAGTCGGAATAAACAGTTCCTGTCAATACAGTCGCCGGATTAGCGCCGGTAACCGTAACTACCGGGGCGGTAGCGTCAGCCACGACGTTAACCGTTCTCACTAAAGTCGCGGTGTTATTGGAACTGTCCGTAGCAGTATAAGTTATGGTAAACGGGCCAGTAGCTAATACCAAAGGGGTGGCCGGGACAGTAGAAACAGCCGTAACCGTAACCGGGCCATCCACATTATCAGTGGCAGTCGCGCCTGGATCGGTAAATATAGTTCCAGCTTCAGCGTTCATCGGACTTACGCCGGTTAAAGTAATAACCGGAGCGATAATATCGGCTACTACGGTTACAGTCCTCACGGCTGTCGCGGTATTATTGGACAAATCAGTTACAGTATAGGTGACAGTAAACGGTCCTGTGCCGATAGCCTGAATTCCGGCCGGGACAGTAGAAACCGCGGTAATTGAAGCGGTTAAATCGCCGTCAAAATCATCCAAGGCCGTGGCTCCGGCATCGGTGTAGGCTGTGCCGGCAGTTACGGTCGTCGCGGCTCCTCCGGTTATGGTAATGACCGGAGCCGTATTATCCACGGTAACATTAACCGTTCTTGTTGCTGTAGCAGTATTATTAGATGAATCGGTGGCGGTATAAGTTACGGTATGAGCGCCTGCCACGGTCGTATCAATAGACACTTCCGGCGCGCCCAAAGGATCGGCAAAAGTCGTAGTAACAGCAATTACTCCGTCAACATTATCAGTGGCTGTAGCTCCGGCGTCGTTATAATTTCCGTTAACCAGGACAAAAGCCGGATTGGCTCCATTAACAGTAATTACCGGAAGAACAACATCCGGAACTACGTTAACCGTCCTGGTGGCGGTACCAGTATTACCCGCCCTGTCAGTAACCGTATAAGTTACGGTTAAGACTTCGCCAACCGGACGAGGAAGCGTTAAAGCGCCGGCTGGAACATTGCTCGTAATCTGGATTCCAGCGGTTACGTCGCCGTCAAAATTATCTAAAGCGGTCGCGCCCGGCTCAACGTAAGCGGTTCCAGCAGTAACATTCGTGGTGCTTGGCGCGACATCAACTCCATTCAAAGTAATTACCGGCGCGATAGTGTCAGCCAGTTGTCCGGAGACTGAAAAAAGGTTTGTTGAAAGCGTGTTGATTCCAACTCCGCCCACGCTGGTTCCTGTTACTGAAAGGGTGTTATTTCCTCCTTGTCCGCCGCTTACGGTGTGAAGAATGTTAGGATCACCGATAAATCCTGCCGGCGGAGCTGGTAATGTGTTATCCCATTGCAAGAATGCTCCGACATTAGTCTGGGTAGCGGGAAGGATTACGTTAAAGTTGCAGGGAAATCCGGGAGTGCACACCGTAATATCTTCAAATCTTGTTCTGCCGCCTCCTACATCGTCAGCGACCACGGTCATAGGACCATAAGGAGTCGCGAAAGTATAAGTTTCTCCGGGAATTAAACCGGCAATATCAACTTGCGATCTAAGAAATATGCTCTGCGCTCCAGGAACGAACGCGCCTGTAAATGCCTGCTCCAGGGCCGCGAACCATAAAATCCTAATATCCTGGTTTCTTCCGGGGAGCCTGACGTTAGCAGGACTTAAATCTGCGCTAGCAAGCCAGTAAAAGGATTCATCTGGGAAAGCAGCGGCTCCGCCAGCTACTGTTCCGATCGGTGAAAATCCTGGAATTGTCGGATCAAACGCAGGCGTTAAAACGCATAAACCGGCCGGGTTTTGATCCAGGCAAAGTTGTAGCGCTAAGCCATTCTCGTCGCTAAACCATGCCGGGTATCCGTTATTTACGGGATCCGCGACCGGCCCGACCGCGGTTAGCGCCGCCTGCGCCGGCTGGGGAGCGATGACAAAAACGCTTCCCGCGATTGTCATGGCCATAGTGAGAAAAGAGATTGTTTTTAGCAATTTCTTTTTTAATTTAATCGTGCTCATAATTTTGTTTCTTTCCGGTTAATCGCGTTCTTAAACGGGATTGACCGGAAAAAAATTTTAATAAATATATAAATTTAATAATTTTTCACTCGCTTTAATTTCGTCGCGCTAATAAAGGGAATATTCTGTTTATTATTCAGTTGTCAAAGTGCGCCGCGAAAATTTCCAAAATCTATTATCGCTAAACTATAAAGCGAGTATAGCGACGGAGGATTAAAATAGGATTAATTTTTAATGAATATTTGATTAAGAAAATAAAAAACTTCCCCGCCGTTTTAAGGCGGGAAAGTTTTATTTGTATCTACGCTAGCTTTACGGCTTTAACCGGCTAGTCATCTACCCTGATCCGGAAGCGGAAATCATCATCCCCGAACCGGTTAAACGGGCGATTACGGAAGAAAAAGCGGTCGTCATCAAAGCCTCTTCTAAAGAAGAATCTCCGGTCGTCATCAAAGCCCCTCCTGAAAAATCTCCGGTCATCGTTGTCAAACCTTATCCGGAAATCGCGATCCCCTCCGCGATGGCCTCCGTCATCAGCCATTACGGCTAATCCCGGAACCATCAAAGCGGCTAACGCCAGCGAGTAGAATAATTTTTTATTTAATTTCATATTTTTTTTACTTAATAATTAATCTTTCCTGCAAACAATAGAGACGGCGGTAAAATTCATAAATTACGCCCTTCTTCCACTATCATGCGTGTACCGCGCTGAAAATAAAGGCTTTTGACAGCGAATCAGGTAAATGCCATCGCTAAAAAATAAAAAACCCTTTTATAGGGGTTTTGTTTAAAAAAATTCAATAAAATCGCGGGGAATAAAAATTTTTGTTCCCCGCGATTTTATCTTTTAATTTTATTCCGTGGTCTTACCGTCAAAATGTTCGTCATCAGCCATGGCTTCTTCGCGAGTAGCGTGGATTACGCCGTCCCGATGTTCGGCCGGAGAATAGACGGTATAAAGCTTCATGGGTTCGTTCTGGGAAATATTGACGATGTTATGATTTACGCCGGCCGGTATTACTACGGCGTAATCATCTTTAAGCGCGTATTCGGCGCCGTTTAAAATTGCCTTGCCCTCGCCTTTTTCAATCTTTATAAACTGATCTAGTTCATGGACCTCCGCGCCTATCTCTTCTCCGGGTTTTAGGCTCATGACAACGAGCTGGCTTGACGGCGCGGTGTAAAGCACTTTGCGAAAATTTTCGTTTTCCAAAGTCGCTTTTAAAATGTCGGTTACATAGCCTTTCATAAATTTTAGATTTTAAAAATCAATTATAATATTTTATCCGATTATTCTAAATCCAATATATCACGTTTTATTTTTCACGGTAATCTGTAGAGACAGAATATTATTCTGTCTCTACAGGCCGTTATCTTTTTATATTTATTTCATCTGTCTTTCCTGATTATTTTTCCGCCGCCAGTTTAGCCAGGTTATCATCGGTGATTCCGAGTCCTAAATTCCGCATTACGCGGAAGGCATCTTCAGGCCGGCCGAGGAAATGTCTTTTCTTTGAAACCGGGTCAACATACCAGGCTTCGCCATGATCCTCAACTTGCAGTAAAATTTTACCAGACAACCGGTTAGCTAAGCCCGCATCGCTTCCTTTGTCGTCGCCGGCTTCGGCAATTCTGTTAAGATCATCATTTTTTATCCCGAGTCCGAACTCGCGCATCGCTTTGAAAGCGTCATCCGGACGGCCGAGGAAAACTACTTTATGGGTTTCCGGTTCAACGAACCAGGCTTCGCCGTGCTTTTCAACTTGCAGTAAAATTCTGCCTTTTACCTGATTCATGAGGGCGGCATTACTCGCGCTGGCCGCGGCCGCTACTCCGCCATGAGGTTTTAAGAAAGTTATGCCATGTTCGGTTTCAACTTCCATTCCGGAGTCATCGTTTACCCTTAAAGTTCTTGTCGCGTCATCTTCTCCGCCATGGGGCTGTAACGTAGTAACGCCATGCTCAACTTCAACTTCCAGTCCGGTATGGTTTCCATTATCGTCGGTTGAAGAATTTCCTGAAACGCTATTATTGCTTACGCTATTAGAGCTGTTATCGTCCGTTGAAGAATTGGACGAAGAGTTTCCTGAACTACCCGACCCGCTTTCCGCTTCTCTCGCCATGACCTGTCCTCCGAAGATGAACATGGCCATAAAGGCAGTGATTAATAATTTAGATTTTATGCTTTTCATACATTTTTTTGCTTAGTTTATTAATTGCTTGGTTCCAATATATTAAATATTTATTGGTTTTTTTGGCGTTTAACTTTATTTGTTAATTACCATACAGCTCATACATTAAGATTTTATTAAATTCCAGGCTTATTATCTTTAGGCTTTTTTTATCCGTTATTGACTATAACTCCTCTGCGTTAAGATTCTATTAAAATCGGAAATATTGTTTTTTTCGTTCATTTCCGCCTGAGCCGATAAAAAAACACCGTCAGTTATTATAACGATGTTTTAAAAATTTTATTACATTTATTACCGCGCTCTCCTGGAATTGCCCGAGCCATTCGTCCGCCTTGCTCCATTCAGGCTTTTTTCCCCGCTCCCCTGCTCTGCGCGGAAGGCAAAACCTTTTTGCTTTCTTTTTCCGTTATGTCCGAAAAATCCCTTAACTCACCCCATTTTTTCCGAAAATTTTCAGCGTCAAGGTAATCAACAAACCTCGGATATTGGGAATGGGGTTTTTCCATCCTCCGCGCGTATTTTATCGGGCACCAGTACCGTTCGGTCCGGCCGCCGATCTCCGCCGCGTAGCGAATCAGGTTATTAACGTAACTGCAATAAACGCAGTTAAACTTTTCAAACCAGTTTAAGTATGGAAGAAGCTGGCGGTCGTAAATAAAATAGTCATTCGCTTTTACCAAAGGGACCCGATAAATCCGGAAGCAGACCTGATGATAAATTTCCAGGCCAATGTGGAAAAAAAACGCCGGAATAATCATCCCGTAAATAAACGGCATGGAAAAAACATATTTCCAGTTTATCGGAAAAACCGTCCGGTAAAACCCGCGCCGCCATTTTCTTAACTGTTCCCTTTTTATTTCAATCTCTTTTAATATGTCCTCGCGACTCGCAAGCGAATCTATGGCGCTATCAAAGGCTCTTCTCGCCTCAGCCGAAAGCCTTTCCAGCTTATTAACGCCCACGCTCCGCTCCGAAAGCGCTTTCTGAATCGCCTGCAGTTTTGCGATTAATTTTTCTTTCATACTAAAAACTTTTAACTTTGTCCTTTAAACCTAAAGACCTCTCCACCCCGAAACACTTTAACACCCCCAACCATCTCCGGCGCCGTCCAATCTTCTTTTACCAGCTCCACAGTCCCAGTATTTAGCGGCAGGCCGTAAAACTCCGCCCCAAACCGCGATACAAAATTTTCCAGATTCTCCAGCTTTCCCTCAGCCTCAAAAATTTCCGCGAGCCCGGGCAAAGCCACCGGAGCCGTAAATATTCCGGCCGGCGGATTATCGCCCATTTTTTTCTCAATCAGGTGCGGCGCTGAATCCGAGCCGAAGAAAAATTTAGGGTTGCCACTCGTCATCGCGGAAATTACAGCTCGCCGGTCGTCCTCGGATTTTGCCACCGGCATGCATAAATTAAAAGCTTTTATTATTTTTCCGTCACTATCTAAAACATCTTCGGTCGTTATCGCGGCGTGATGATAAGTAAGGCCGGCGGCCACATTCAGCCCCGAACCTTTTACCAGCTCAATCGTTTCACGGTTGCTGGCATGCTCAACTACGATTTTTAAATCCGGAAAATCAGCCATCAATTTTATTAAAAACGGCAACGCCCTATGTTCACGCTCAAGCATTGGAATGGGCGCGCCATTCTCTTCGGCCGCCAACTCAAAATGCCCGCTAAAAATCATCCCGAGTTCTTGGGCTTTTTCTAAAACCGGATAATATTTTTCCAAATCGTAAAATGACACTCCTTGATCCGAACCGGTGGAAGTCTGACCCGGAATTAACTTCAGCACTTTAGCCCCGGCGCTAAATGCATCTTCCACAATTTGGGGAGTAGATTTTTTTATGAGCATTACCGTCATGATCGGTTCAAATCCAGACTTGGTACAGGAAAGAATTTCTTCTTTGTATCTTTTTACATCTTCAGCCGTCGCGACCGGATTTGGTAAATTGCCCATAACGAGAGCCCGCGCGAAAACGCCGTCAGTCGCGTGAATAACGTTTTTAAGCATCTCCCCGCCCCTTAAATGGACGTGAAAATCATCCGGTTGCCTTATAATGATTTTTTCCATGAAATAATGGCCAAATTCTTAATAACAATACCCTCTACCCTAAACGCTATACCCTGAATCTATTTATCTCATCCCTTAACTTCTTCGCCTCTTTTTTCGGGTCATCGGAAAAAATTATCGCCCGCGAAGAATGAAGAATTAATCCCTTCTTCTCTGAGTTAAGACCAGCTCTAACTGTCGCTTCAACATCCCCTCCCTGCGCGCCTAAACCCGGCACCAAAAAAGTCATGTCCCCGGCCATTCCACGGGCTTTTTTCATTTCTTCCGGATATGTGGCGCCAAACATGAGCAAGCAATTATTATTGAAATTCCATTCGCTTATTACCTTCTCGGTTAAAATTTCCCACACCATCTTCCCTTCTATTTTAAGGTCTTGTAGTTCACCCGCCCCGGGGTTAGAACTGCGGCAAAGAATAATAGAACCCTTGTCCTTTCGGTTAAAAAAAGGTATGAGCGATTCTTTTCCGAAGTATGGGTGCAACGTAATAGCATCAAATCCAAACCAGTCAAAAAGCGATTTGATATAGCCGTTATTGGTGTTGCCGATATCCCCCCGCTTAGAATCGCAAATTAAATAAATATCAGGGTAATTAGACTGTAAATACTCCGCAGTCATTTTCAGTTCCCGAAAACCCTTGTCGCCCTCGGCTTCATAAAAAGCAATATTCATCTTATAGGACGCGGTAAATTCATTGGTCTCTTCTATTATCCATTTATTAAACTCAAACTGCGGATTTTCCAATCCTCTAAATCTTTCCGGAATTTTTTCCAGCTCCGAGTCCAGTCCAACACATACCAACGAGTTAACTTTATCCATTCTATTGTTTAGTTTTTCCGTGATGTTCATAAATTATAGTTTCAAGGACGCCTTTGTCGCCCATGCTAAGATTTAATCCTTTCTCTTCAAGTTTTGAAAAAACCACACGATAAATTTCTTTAGCCCGGCCATCATTAGATAAATCCGATGAATCTAACCACATATCTTCAATAATCCTTATAACTTCAAAAAAAATAGCTCCGGCTTCATCTCTTATGCTATCGGAATTTTCCTGCGGATTTCTTGCAATAATCAAACCAATAATTTTCATTAAAAGAGCTTTGTCTTTGTCTTTTTTAATGTTAATTCCGGCGGCTCTTAAATCCGATTCTGTCGCGTTTGCCAGCTTTTGAATTGTCTCAAGCCTCTGCATCGGTTCTTGCGTCAATCTTCTTCTCCTGTCTTTATCATCATAGTACTTCTGAGCTTCATTCATTAGTTCCTCTTTCATAGTCTTTTAGCTCTCCTTGGATTATGAATAAATATTAAACGGGCAATCTCTGATAATCAGTCCTGTTTTCCCGCTTCCAGCGCCTCAAAAACTTTCTCCACGAGCTTTGCCGGGTCTTAGTCAACTACCCTTAACAAACCCGTGCCGTCCGGCCCAGCCTTTGGGATCTTTAAAAAAGTCCAAAACTATCTCGCGCTGTTCTTCGGCCAGCACCCCCTGGCTTATCACTTCATTCAGTAAAGTCGGAAAATCCGTTAGCGGGCGCAGATTAAGTTTGGCATTTTTAAAATTTTCAATAGTATCGGGAAAATTGTAGCTGATGATTACCAGGCAGTCATCCACGATCGCGCCTTCATCGCGCAGAGCGTTAACGCCGTTAATACTGGACAGTCCGGTTGACGCCAGATCCTCGACTAATAGCACTCTCTTTCCTTCCACCTTCCCGCCCTCTATCCGGCTCTTAGTCCCATGGTCTTTTATTTTTTTCCGGATGAATATTGACGGCTTATTCATGGCGTAACCCAAAGCCGAACTATACGGAATGCCGCCGGCCTCAATCCCGGCGATAATGTCAAAATCAAGCCCTTTCTCTTTGATAACATTCATAAAACCATCAATCACTTTTTTAAACTCTTCCGGATAAAACGGAAATTTTCGGTTATCCACGTAAATCGGCGAAACTAGTCCCGACACGAAAGTAATCGGATTCTCCGGCCGGAATCCGACCGCCCCAATCTTAATCTGGGCTTTGGCTACTTCTTTTTGGTAGTTAGTCATAATAATCCTATTAATCTTTCTTAAGTTCTAATAATTCCTTTAATCTCTCCCTGATACTATATAAATGTAATTTACGATTATTTTCAGTTTGTTTAGATTTCAGTGTTAACTGCAATAAGCTATTTACATCTGCCTCTGAAATAACTGATCCCGGCCTAATGCCGGAGAGCATTCCTTCCATTTTTGGCGCTCCATCCGGTACCGTCAAGTCTCCAATAAAACGCACAGCATCCGACTTCCATGACCAATTAGGCATGTCATCCAGTTCAATATATCCCTTATCCATTTTTTCCAATATATCAGCAACCGGCCGTATATGATTAATTTCAATTTTTATCCCATCCAGTTGAGGAAAATTTGCATGTTTTATTTTCCTGATATAGGAAGAGATATCTTCGTAGTCACCTATTCCAATTTTTTCCGACCCGTCAGTTAATAATACATCTAAATCACTAACCCGGTAATCTCCTGCATCATCTTCAGCATATATATAATGCGGGTAATTTCTTGGTTGTTTGTCAGAATCCATGCGACTGCCGATAAATATCATATTCAGATACTCATTTCCGAATTCTTCTCTTAATTCTTTAAGAATATCGCCAGCCATGCAAATAATTTCATCTTTGTTAGGATAACAATCCTTCTCCATCTTTTCGCTTTGATGGGAGCTTAAAAGCGTTTTTATTTTTTCCGTATCCTTCGCGCTGAATTCACCAAAAACTATTTGATATTTATAACGCCGCAAAAATTCATCCAAAACGTCACTATTTGCTTTTTCGACACTTTCCTTTGTCAGCACTCCTTTATTAATAAGATCATTTAGCCTCCGGGCAATAGCTTCAGTAGTTATGTCATTCTTATCTAAAAATTCTTCTTTCCTGGCTAACGGACTCGCTATTTTTCGATCCATACTATTATTTTAAGCTTTCTTTTTTATCACTCTCGCCAAAAACGGATTTCACATCGCTCCGGCGCATACGATTCTCTTCAATACAAATTTTAATTTAAATTTTTTGTTTTGTTCCACTGCCATCCCTTTTATACACGCCAAACTCCTTTGAATCTAATAACGTCTTAGCTTCAAATACCGGCCCTTCATGGCAGACTCTTAAGCCGGTACCATCAACGCAACACTGCCCGCATACGCCAAACCCACACTTCATATATCTTTCCATGGATATTTGGCATGGTATGTCGCGCTCCAGGGCGATTTTACCGATTGAAACAAGCATTTTTTCGGGACCGCAGGCAAATATCTGGTCTATTTTTTCTTTCTCTAATAACCTCTTTAAGGCGTCGGTGGTAAAACCTTTTTCGCCGTAAGAACCATTGTCGGTAACAAAACTAGTTTGCACCGGAAGCGATTTAATTTCGTCCGCCTTTATGAAAAGCTCCTTATTCCGGCAACCGCCGATAAAATAAACCTTTTTTCCTTTGCTTATCGCGTCGTAAATCAGGAAGTTTACCGGAGCTATGCCGCAACCGCCTCCGACAATTGCTACATTTTTTCCTTCATTAAAGCTAAAGGGTCGCCCATATGGCCCTTGGATGCCTAAAAGATCCCCGACTTTCATTTCAAATAACTTTTCGGTAAATTCTCCCACCTTCATCACGGTTATATGAAATTCATTTTCGGTCTGATTTGAAATGCTGAACGGTTTCATGTTGACGCGCGGAAGCCAGAGCATTATGAATTGACCGGGTTTCGCGCCCAGTCGCCCGGAAAAGACAAATGTCCTAAAATCTTTATTGTCCTCTATTATTTTTTTTATTGGAAACATTACCGGCTGCTCCACCTTACGCTGTATTGGCATAATATTTCAAATTTACAAATTTAATTTAGATGGTTGCAAAACTACTACCATCTCACTTATTCATGCGCCGCCCCGATGATCTCTTCTAGCGACTTAACCCCGGCTGCTTCCATCCATTCTTCCATTTCGTCGCATATCTTTTTAAAAACGCTTATGCCGCGGTAATAAACGGCAGTGCCAACGCCGACCAGGCTTGCCCCAGCCATCATCATCTCAATCGCGTCTCTTCCGGTATTAACACCCCCGGTACCTATGATCGGGATAGCTACGGCCTTATAAACGTCATAAATACATCTGACAGTTATCGGACGAATTGCCGGTCCGCTAACGCCGCCTACTTTAAAGTCAAGAATGGGTTTTCTCGTTTCCAAATTTATAACCATCCCCGGCCCGTGAGTGTTTCCCATATTAATAGCGCTCGCTCCGGCCGCTTCGGCCGCCTTGGCCACTTCGCCCAAGTTTTGCGAAATGGGCGACAGTTTGATGATTATTGGCAAGTCGGTCTTTTCTTTTATCGCTTTCGTTATATTAAAAACCGCTTCCGGAGTCCCCTGGCCGGCAAGGGTTCCGAAACCGGGAGTATGCGGGCAAGAAAGCGGTACTTCAACGGCGGCGTACTCGTCCGATAAAAAATTCTCCGCCATATAAGCGAAGTCTTCCGGAGCGGTTCCGATTATACTCGCGAAAACCGGCGCTCCAACTTCATTTAAGTTCGCGAATTCCTGTTTTGCCGCGTCTAAACCGGGATTTGAATATCCGACGGCGTTCATCATACCAGTCTCAAACGTAATAATGATGGGATTATTGTGGCCCTTTCTTAAGTCTTTACTTATTGATTTGATAGTTACCGCGCCCGCCCCGTTTTTAACGACATTCGTGAGTGATGCTTTCGTTACTCCCAATATTCCGGATGCCAAAACGATGGGGTTTTTCATTTTTGTGCCTAGAAACGTCAGTGAAAGATTCGCCATAAATACATAGTGATGGTTAAAATCTTACCTAAATTTACCGCATTTATTTTTAAAAGTAAAGGCCGCGTCGATAATTTCAGCCGTTAATCCAAAGTATTTATATTTCTGATTTATGGCATTTTTTTACAATTATAATCCATCATTTAATCGCAACAATCACAGCTTAAGACATTCCCATCATATCATATCCCCTTGGGTCTTGTAAGATATAAATATAATGTGCTATGTTTAAAAGCAGGATTAATGAGGGCATAGGGGTTAGGATTTAGGTGATAGTATTCGCGCGAAAGACTATACCCTAAACGCTAAACCCTACACCCCAAATCAACATGCAAGGCAAACTCATCTTAAAAGACGGGACTGAAATTTCCGGATATTCTTTTGGCAAGGAAAAATCCATAGCCGGAGAGGTGGTTTTTGCGACCGGCATGGTCGGTTATCCGGAAAGCCTCACCGACCCTTCTTACGCCGGACAAATCCTGGTCATGACTTACCCGCTGGTCGGCAACTACGGAGTTCCAGTTAAAGAGCATTGGGAATCGGATAAAATTCAGGTTTCCGGCTTAATAGTCTCTTCCTATATTAATACGCCGTCGCATTTCCAAAGTGAAAGGACACTCGGCGACTGGCTAAAAAATGAAGGCGTTCCGGCCTTGGAGATTAAAGACACCCGGGCTCTTACGCAAAAATTAAGAACCAAAGGCGCCATGCTCGGCAAAATTGAATTGGGGGAAAAAATTCAATTCGCCGATCCGAACAAAGAAAATCTCGTCGCCAAAGTTTCCACTAAAAACGTCTTAGAACGCGGCAACGAAGGATTCACCCGCACCGTTGTTTTAATAGACTGCGGAGCCAAAGCCAATATTACCCGCGAATTAATCAAAAGAAACGTAAAAGTCATCATAGTCCCCTGGGACTATGATTTTTTAAATAGCCAAATTAAATTTGACGGGGTTATGATTTCCAACGGCCCGGGCGATCCGAAAATGGCCAACAAAACCATCAAGAGCATAAAACATCTTATGGCAAAAAAAATTCCGGTCTTTGGCATTTGCCTCGGCAACCAGATTTTAGCTTTAGCGGCCGGCGGCGATACTTACAAATTGAAGTTCGGCCATCGGGGGCAAAACCAGCCGGCGGTGATAAAAGGCACGGATAAATGTTTCCTGACCACCCAAAACCACGGCTTCGCGGTCGGTAAAATTCCCAAAGGATTTAAAGAATGGTTCTATAACGCCAACGATAATACCAATGAAGGCATAATCCATAATAGCCTGCCATTCATGTCAGTCCAGTTTCATCCCGAATCCCGGCCAGGGCCGCTGGACACAAGATGGTTATTTGATGAATTTTTGAAAAAAATCTAAACCCATGAAAGAAAAAAAAATAAAAAAAGTATTAGTCCTCGGATCGGGCGCCTTAAAAATCGGCGAAGCCGGAGAATTTGATTATTCCGGTTCGCAAGGATTAAAAGCTCTAAAGGAAGAAGGGATTAAAACGGTCTTGGTCAATCCCAACATCGCGACGATCCAGACTTCCCCGCTTTTAGCCGACGAGATATATTTCCTGCCGGTTACGCCTTATTTCGTGGAAAAAATAATCGCTAAGGAAAAGCCGGACGGCATTCTTCTTTCCTTTGGCGGCCAGACCGCCCTAAACTGCGGCTTGGAATTACATGACAAAGGCGTTTTAAAAAAATACGGGGTAAAAGTTTTAGGCACTCCGGTTTCGGCCATTGAACTTACCGAAGACCGGCAAAAATTCGCCGACCATTTGCGGAACATTAATGTAGCGGTTCCGCCGAGCTCAGCGGCCGTTACCTTGGAACAGGCCAAAACCATTGCCGAAAAAATCGGCTACCCGGTAATGGTTCGGGCGGCCTTTACTTTAGGCGGCCAAAAATCCGGCGTGGCTTATGATGAAAAACAGCTTGCAGTTACGGTAAGCGCCGCCCTGGCGATTTCCCCGCAAGCGCTAATTGAAAAATATCTTCATCACTATAAAGAAATTGAGTACGAGGTGGTACGCGACTCTATCGGAAACACAATTACAGTCTGCAACATGGAAAACATGGATCCTTTGGGCATCCACACCGGCGAGTCCATAGTGGTCGCGCCTTCGCAGACTTTAACTAACGATGAATATCACGCCCTGAGGCAAATTTCCATAAAAATTGTTGAGAGTCTTGGAATCGTCGGAGAATGTAATGTCCAATTCGCCCTAAACCCGAAGCCGCGAAGCCGCGAGTTAGAATACTATGTTATTGAAGTGAACGCCCGGCTATCAAGGTCGTCGGCTTTGGCTTCAAAAGCCACCGGCTACCCGCTCGCTTACGTCGCCGCCAAACTGGCGCTCGGTAGGACTTTAAACAAAGTCCAAAATCAGGTTACCAAAGCTACCCAAAGTTTTTTTGAACCGGCTCTTGATTACGTCGCCGTAAAAATTCCGCGCTGGGACTTAGAAAAATTTTCCGGCGCCGAAGAAACTATCGGATCGGCCATGAAGTCGGTCGGCGAAGTCATGGCCATCGGCCGTTCCTTTGAAGAAGCAATCCAGAAGGCTGTGCGCATGCTCGCGTCTAAAGCCCGGGGCATATCTTACGGCGGATTTAACACGCTCGCGCCTGACCTGGAAAAATGGATAAAAGTTCCGACCCCGAAAAGGATTTTCGCCCTGGCCGAAGGATTTAAGCGCGGAATGGAAGTGGAAAAAGTCCATGACATGACCGGGATTGACCCCTGGTTCCTTTATCGCCTTAAAAATATCATGGAAATTGAAAAAGAGCTCGGAGAAAAGAAAAAATTAGATAAAGACAGCCTCTTAAGATGCAAACAGGCCGGCATAGCGGATAAAGTTATCGGCAAACTCGCGGGAAAAACCGAAGCCGAAGTTCGCGTTCTCCGGAAAAAACTCAAAATAATTCCTTCGGTGTTCCAAATTGACACTCTGGCGGGCGAAGTCCCGGCTAAAACTAATTATCTTTATCTTACTTACCACGGTTCGCATAATGATGTCCGGCCGCTCGGCAAAAACGGGGTCATGGTTCTAGGTTCCGGTCCCTACCATATCGGCTCTTCGGTTGAGTTTGACTGGTCCTGCGTCAATACCGCTCTGGCTCTGAAAAAATTCCGAAAAAAATCCATCATTGTCAACTGCAATCCGGAAACCGTTTCCACTGATTACGATATGTCTGACCGGCTTTATTTTGAAGACCTGAATCTTGAAACCGTCCTGGATATTTATGACTTTGAAAAATCCGGCGGGCTGGCGATTTCGGTCGGCGGCCAGCGTCCCAATAACCTCGCCGGAAAGCTCCATGAAAACAAAGCCCCGATATTAGGCACCGCGCCTAAAGACATTAACCGAGCCGAAGACCGGGGAAAATTCTCCGCGCTTTGCGACGAATTAAATATCCCCCAGCCCGAATGGGCTAATTGCGCTTCAATTGAAGAAGCGAAAAACTTCGCCGCCAAAGTTGATTATCCAGTTCTCGTCCGGCCGTCTTACGTCCTTTCCGGATCAGCCATGAGCGTTTGTTTTAATGACGCGGATATTGAAAATTTCGTAGAAAAAGCCCTTGGGCTCACGGCGAAAAAATATTCGGTTACCGTTTCAAAATTCATGGTTAACGCCAAAGAAATAGAATACGACGCCGTAGCCCAGGACGGCGCGACGCTCGTTTACGCCATTTCCGAACATTTGGAAAACGCCGGCGTCCACTCCGGCGACGCCACTATCGCCTATCCGCCCCAGAAAGTCTTTTCCTCAACCGAACAGGAAATAAAAAAAATTAGCCGTAAGCTGGCCTCGGCTCTCCATATCACCGGCCCTTATAATATCCAGTTCCTCGTAAAGGAAAATAAAGTTTATGTGATTGAAATTAATTTGCGCGCCAGCCGCACCCTGCCTTTTATTTCCAAAGCCTCGGGAGTAAATTTCGCCCGCCTGATTGTTGACGCTTTTTACAAAAAAGGTTCGCAGGTTCGGCTTTCCTATCCGGATCATGTCACAGTCAAATCCCCCCAGTTTTCTTTTTCCCGGCTAACCGGAGCCGACCCGGTCTTAAAAGTTGAAATGTCTTCTACCGGCGAAGTGGCTTGCTTCGGACGCGATCTCGGCGAAGCTCTTTTAAAAGCCATTCTCGCGACGAACAGCCTTAGCGAAGAAAAATCCGCCCTCTTGACCCTTGGCGGCCCGGTTAACAAAAGCCGGATTTTTGAGGCTACTCAACTCCTCCATGAGGCCGGCTACAAGCTTTACGCCACCGGCGCGACTTATGAATTCTTAAAAGAACGCGACATCCCGGCTGAAATGGTTTACAAGTTAAATGAAGGAAAAAACCCGAGCGTCATTGACCTTATTAATGAGAAAAAAGTCGCCTTTGTAATAAACATAAGCGAACAGAACGGCGGCAAGATAAAAAAAACCGGCGGCGAGGTTACCGACGGCTATCTTATCCGCCGAGCCGCGGTAGATTCTCATATCCCGCTTTTTACCGACCTCCAGCTGGCTCGGTCGTTCATCAAAGCCTTAACCGAAAAATCGCTTGAAGATTTAGAAATAAAACCCTGGAAAGATTACATGCCCAAGGGCGCAAAAATTGAATTATAAATCCAGTTGCCAAAATACATAGCCCAACCATTAAATTTGGAGTTTGTGATTTGGAATTTGGAATTTAACTTTATGTTTCACGTTCTAAACGGCCCCCAGTTCGCCGACAAAAAATTATTAAAAGAAATCTTCGCTAAAGCCGCGAAGTTCCAAAAGCTGGACGAAACCGGCGCGATAAAAAAAGACTGCGCTGGAAAAATAGTCGCCACCCTTTTTTACGAATCCTCCACCCGCACCCGGCTTTCTTTTGAATCCGCCGCTTTTAAACTCGGCGCTAACGTCCTTTCCATGGCTAACGCGGCCGCTTCTTCAGCTTCTAAGGGCGAAAGCCTTACTGACACGATTAAAGTCGTTTCCGGCTTTTCCGACGCTATAGTTTTACGCCACCCGGAAAACGGCGCGGCTGAAACCGCCGCTAAAGTTTCTACTGTTCCGATTATTAACGGCGGCGACGGCTATAACGAGCACCCGACCCAGGCTTTATACGACTTATACACGATTGAAAAGGAACTCGGAAAAATTGACGGCCTAAAAATCGCCTTTCTCGCGGACTTCCGCTATCAAAGGAATATCCACTCTTTAATCCCCCTCTTTCCGCTGTTTAAAAAAATCCAACTCTATTTTGTTTCCCCGCCGGAATTGCGCCTGCCGAACGAATACAAAGATCAGTTGGATCGGGCTGGAATTAAATACGAAGAACTGGAAAATATTGACCGGATAATCGGCCAGCTGGACGTCTTATACGTCACGAGAGTTTTTAAAGAGCGCTTTTCCGATCCGGCTGAATACGAAAGGCTGAAAAAATCCCTGTTCATAGACCAAGCAATGGTAAACCAAATGAAAGCCAAGTCCATAATTTTACACGTCATGCCCCGAATCTACGAAATTGACCCGGCCGTGGATGCCGATTCCCGCGCCGCCTATTTTAGGCAGGCGAAAAACGGGCTTTACGTCCGCATGGCCTTATTACACAAAGCGCTGACCAAGAATATTAAACAGAAAGTTTAAAATATTATCTTTTTGAAGCGAGGACATGTACGTCACTGATTATGGATTTAACCTCTGGTGGAATAAGTATCCTTGAAGAAGTCTATCGCATAAATGTCTACGTTTCCGCAGCGAAAAAAGAGAATATTTTAAACTTTCAGCAAAACATCAATATGCCAAACCAAAAAAAGTACTACGGTGAGCAGACCGAGCTGGCTTTGAAAAACTTCAATGTCTCCCGGCAAAAAGTTTCCCTTTACTGGGTAAAACAAATCGTGGAAGTGAAGCGGGCGGCTAACCAGGCTAACTACGAGCTGAAAAAAATTTCCCGGGAACGCTACGAACTGATTGAAAAAGCTATTAAAAAAATCCAAACCGGAACCTACGACGACCAGTTTGTTACTCCGGCTATCCAGGGCGGCGCCGGAACGAGCATTAACATGAACGTTAATGAAGTAATCGCCGGACTGGCAACCGAACTCTCCGGCGGAAAAGTAAAAATCCATTATTTGAACGACGTTAATCTTTCCCAGTCCACTAATGATGTTCTCCCTACCGCCCTAAAAATGGCCATCTACGTATTAACCGAAGACTGCATTGAATCATTAAAAATTTTAGAGAAATCATTGGATAAAAAAGCTAAAGAATTTTCCGGAATTGTTAAAACCGGCCGGACGCATTTGCAGGACGCCGTTCCCATGACGCTTGGCCAGGAATTTAACGCCTATAAAATGGTAGCCCGGCGCGGGGCGGCTCGCTTAAACCGGGTGCGCCAGGGAATGCTGGATTTAAGCATTGGTGGCACGGCGACCGGCACCGGAGTTAACGCGGGAAAAAAATATACGGAGTTAACAATAAAACACTTAAGAAAAAATACCGGCCTGCCGGTTCGCTCGGCCGAAGATTTGGTTGACGCTACTCAGAACGTTGATTCTTTCTCGGATGTTTCGGCCGGGATTAAAACTACCCTGGCGGCCATTACTAAAAACGCCAACGACTTAAGGCTTCTCGCGAGCGGCCCGACTTGCGGATTTTACGAAATCAAACTGCCGGAAATGCAAAAAGGCTCATCCATCATGCCCGGCAAAGTTAATCCGGTTATTCCCGAGCTAATCAACCAGATCGCTTTTCAGGTTTACGGCAATGATCTCGCCGTAACTATGGTAGTTGAGCACGGCCAGCTGGAGTTAAACGTCTTCATGTCCGTCCTCGCCCATAACTTAATTGAATCGCTCCGCTTTTTTGCCAAAGGCGTAAAAATATTGGCCGAGGGTTGCGTTGACGGAATTAAAGCCAATAAAGAAAACTGCGAAAATTACGCCATGAAAAATACCACGAGACTAACTTCCCTCACCCCGATCTTAGGATATGACAAAGTGGCTCGGATAATAAAAGATTTAAACAGTAATCGCGATTTGGATATTCGGGAGGTTTTGGAAAAAGAAGGAGTGGAAAAGAAAGTTTTGGATGATCTCATGGACGCGAAAAAACTGGCCGCTTCGCTTAATGGAAAAAAATAAAGCTAATTTGGATGCCACTTTTTCTAAAAAAGTGCCTAAGAGAAATATGAAAACCATTTACATTGCATCTGACCACGCCGGAATAACAATGAAAAAAGCTCTCAAGGAACTGCTTGAGAAAATAAATTATAAAGTCCATGATTTAGGCCCGCAAACCGACGATTCTGTAGATTACCCGGATTACGCCAAAAAACTCGCTAAAGCCGTTAAAAGCCGCCCGGATTCTAAGGGAATCCTAATTTGCGGCACCGGCATTGGCATGTGCATGGCGGCCAATAAAATAAAAGGTATCCGGGCGGCTTTATGCTATAATGAAGACACGGCTCGTTTAAGCCGGGAACATAACGACGCGAATATCTTATGTCTTGGCGCGAGAACCACGACTCTGAACATGGCAAAAAAAATAACCGTTGCCTGGCTGGAAACGAAACATGAAGGCGGGGAACGCCACCAAAGAAGAATTAAAAAGATAGGATAAAGTTTATGAAAGAGAACATAATTGACCTAAAAAAAATCATCCTGAAAACCGTCCACTCAAAAAAAGAAGGCCATATTCCGAGCGCCTTTTCTATTTTGGACATCATGTTCGCGCTCTACGACCGGGTGCTCCGGATTGACCCGAAAAATCCTAACGCCCCGGATCGGGATCGCTTTATTTTAAGCAAAGGCCACGCCTCAATCGGACTGTTTGCCATCCTCGCGAACGCCGGCTTTTTTCCTTTTAGCGAATTTGAAAATTTCGCCGCTTACGACTCAAAGCTGGGCGGCCATCCGGACTGCAACAAAGTCCCGGGCGTTGAAGCCTCTACCGGTTCGCTCGGTCATGGCATGCCAATCGCGGTCGGCGTCGCCCTGGGGGAAAAAATAAAAAAATCCGACGTTAAAGTCTATACCATTATCGGCGACGGCGAATCAAACGAAGGAACTATCTGGGAAGCGGCGCTACTCGCCGGCCACCATAAACTAGACAACCTTACCTGCATTGTTGATTACAACCATTCAACCGACCCGGCGATCAAAGTCCATGATTTTACGGAAAAATTCAAAGCCTTTGGCTGGGAAAGTTTTGAAGCTGACGGGCATGACCAGGAAGCGCTCTATCAGGCCTTCATGAAAGATCCGGGCGGCAGACCCAAAGCAATAATCGCCAATACGGTTAAAGGCCGGGGAATAAAAAAAATTGAAAGCGACATGCTCGCCTGGCACCATAAAATGCCGAACGACGAGGAGCTGGATGAATTCCTGGGTGAATTAAATAACAGGGGATAAATTTTATGAGAAAACAATTTTTTACCACCATCACTGACGTGATTGAAAAAGACGAAAAGGCCGTCCTTTTATTGGGCGACATAAGCGTCAAAGGTTTTGTTGACACCATAAAAAAATATCCCGGCCGCGCCTATAATATCGGCATCCTGGAGCAGGCCACGGTCGGCTTGGCGGCCGGCCTCGCTATGACCGGCTTTACTCCGATTTTTCACACCATTGCCCCGTTTTTAATTGAAAGGACCTACGAACAGTTAAAGCTGGATTTCGGCTACCAGAAATTAGGCGGAAACTTTATTTCCATCGGCGGCTCTTACGATTACGCGGCTCTCGGCTGTACGCACCACTGCCCCGGCGATGTCGGAATTCTAAAACATATTCCAGGCATGGAAATCGTTTTGCCGGGAACGGCCGAGGAGTTTCATGATCTTTTCTTAGAATCTTACGCCGACGGCCGGCCGACATACTACCGCTTAAGCGAAAAAAGCAATCCGGAAAGCTATAGAGTAAAATTCGGCCAAGCCCATATTATTAAAACCGGCTCTAAGGCCACGGTTATCGCCGTCGGCCCGAGCCTGAAACCGGTCTTGGAAGGAACAAAAGACTTAGACGTCACCATTCTCTATTACACGACGGTCGCGCCTTTTGACAAAGAAACGCTCAAAGCCAATTCTGCTTCAGGAAAAATTTTAATCTGCGAACCCTATTACCGCGGCGCGATTTTGCCGGAAGTGACGGAAACTTTAACCGGCCGGGCCATCCAAGTAGAAACCGTCGGCGTGCCAATTGAATTTCTAAATAAATACGGCCATGCGGAAGAGCATGACCAATGCATCGGCCTTACTCCGGCCGGCGTAAAGGAAAAATTGGTAAGATTACTGGCTTAGCGTTATAGAAACTACTAAAAACCGGATAAAAAAATACAGGCATTCAAGCGCCTGTATTTTTTCTCGCAATTATTTAAGAGTTTTTGTGTTCGGATGCAGTTTAACCCCGCACTTTTGCGGGGGAGAAACGGAACGAGTCGTACTTAATAAGGTACGGCGAGTGAGTATCGCAGAGCCAACCAGAGAAATGCGCCGAACGCAGAAACTCTACTCTTTCCAGTCCAATTCCCGGTTATACTCGCCTTTAGCCGCGAGGCCTTTCATCTTTGCCCGGTGAAGTAATTTTTCCTGGGCGGCTTTAATGTTCTCCTCTTTTCCGGCCCAGGTTTTTAAGGCGCTATCCTGCAGAGCCCGGCCGTAGGAAAATGAAAGCGTCCAAGGGTGCGGCCCGATTTTATTCATGGCGTGAAGATTCTCCGTGGCTTCAATTTCCGATTGCCCGCCGGAAAGAAAGGCTACGCCCGGCAGATTTTTTGGCAGGTGCTTATTAAAAATTCTTAAAGTCGCTTCGGCAATATATTCCGGATGGGCGGTTTCTCCCGAATCTTTGGCCGGTAAAACCATATTAGGTTTTAAAATTATTCCTTCCATTTCCACTCCGGCGGCTTCCAGTTCGCGGAAAACCGCTTCCAGGACTTTTCCGCTTACTTCTTCGCACCGCTTAAGGGTATGGACGCCATCCATTAAAACTTCCGGCTCAACAATCGGGACAATCCCGGCGTGCTGGCAGGCTAAAGCGTAAGCCGCCAGATCTTTGGCGTTTTTCTCAATATTCGCGTCGCTCGGGGTTGTATCGGTAATAGTTATTACCGCCCGCCATTTGGCAAAATGGGCGCCGAGTTCAGCGTATTCCCTTAGTCGGTCTTCAAGGTCATCAAGCCCTTTGGTAATTTTTTCCTCCGGCGATTCCGGCATAGGATCTAAACCTTTGTCCACCTTTATTCCGGGCATGATCCCAACCTCTTTTAAAAAAGATACAAACGTCCGCCCGTCCGAACCCGACTGCCGGAAAGTCTCGTCAAAAAGAATTACCCCGCTAATGTGATTTTCTAGTCCCGGCGTAGTAAAAAGCATCTCCCGATAACGACGGCGATTATCCTCGGTTGAAGAAACGTTGATTTTAGCGAACCGTTTTTCAATCGTGGCCGTACTTTCGTCAGCGGCCAATATTCCCTTTCCGGGCGCCACCATGGCTTTAGCCGTCGCTTTTAGTTTTTGGATTTTTTGAGGGTCTAACATATTAGAATTGAGGACTTAAAGGTTTGGATGCAGTTCTACCCCGCACTTTTGCGGGGGAGAAACGGAACGAGGCGTACTTGAAGCTACGACGAGTGAGTATCGCAGACGCCAACGAAGAAATGCGCCAAACCTGGAAGTCCTTCTATTTATGGTGATGGGTTGTAATATAGCGGATAGTCCCGGACATGCCCCGCATAACTATAGAATGAGTTATAATGGCGTTATCGGTAATCCGTACCCCGGAAAGCAGAGGGCCGTCAATTACGCCGGTGGCGGTAAAAGTTAATTGCTTTCCTTTAGCCAAATCTTCCGTCCGGTAAATTCTATTTAACGACATGCCGGCTTTTTTAATAACTTTTTCGCTCGTCTCGCTTATCGGCTTAAAGCGAGCCTGGATTTCTCCGCCGAGAATTTTAATGGCCGCCGCGGCTAAAACCGCTTCGGTTGACGATCCGATTCCCATAAGAAGGTCAATCCCCGTATCCGGCATGGAAGGCGCGATGCCGCCGGCGACATCCCCGTCAGTTATAAGCCTTACCCGGGCTCCGGCTTGCCGGACTTCTTTTATTAAATCCTCATGGCGCTCTCGGTCTAAAATGCAGACGGTAATGTCGCTCTTTTTCTTTCCTAAGGCTTTGGCGGTTTTTTCAATATTCACCTTAACCGGCGCGTCCAGCCTTATCACTTTGGCGGCTTTGGGTCCGGCCGCGATTTTTTCCATATAAGCGTCCGGCGCGGACATGAGCGATTTTGGCGCTCCGGCGGTAATTACGGTAATGGCGTTATAGCGCCCGAAAGCGACCGAGTCGGTACACTCCAAAGGATCAATGGCTAAGTCCATGACCGGGCCTTTTCCTTTTCCGACGATTTCCCCGGTATAGAGTTCAGGCGCTTCATCTTTAGCGCCTTCGCCGATTACCACCTTACCCTTAAAATCAATCTGGTTAAAACGGTCGCGCATCTCGTCTACGGCCGCGCCGTCGGCCTTTTTGCCTTCTCCTTTTCCGACCCATTTAGCCGCCGCGATAGCCGCCGCCTCAGTAACCCGGACGAACTCCAAAGCTAGATTTCTGTCCATAATTTTAATATTAGTTATTATCTTAACTCCATATTACCCTATTTATTCGCCATTTGTAAATGCCTTGCGCCTTGAATTCAGGCGCGAGTTGTGATATTGTTTCAATATAACAATAATAAACTCTCAAATGCCAAAACAGCGAATAAAAATCTCTCCGTCCATCTTAGCGGCCGATTTTGGCCGCTTAAATGAGGAAATTAAGTCTGTTGAAGATTACGCCGATTATCTCCATGTTGATGTCATGGACGGCCATTTTGTCCCGAACATCACTTTCGGCTACACTATTTTAAACTGCATCAAATCTAAACTGCCCCTTGATTGCCATTTAATGATAGAAAATCCGGCCAAGCATATCCATCACTTTATAGAATCAGGAGCGGCTCGGATTGCCACCCACGTAGAACTGGGAGAGGAAATGACTAAACTCAGCCTTGAAATTACTAAAAAGTCCGGTAAGCCGGCCGGGGTGGCCATCAGCCCGAAAACTCCGGTTGAAGAATTATTCCCTTACTTTGGTTTGGCCGACTATTTTGTCATCATGACCGTTACTCCCGGCTTTGGCGGGCAGAAATTCATGGCCAAAGAACTCTCTAAGGCGACTTACTTAAGGAAAAAATTTCCTGATATTGAGATTAAAATTGACGGCGGAATGGATAATATTACCGCTCCCCTGGCCATCAAAGCCGGAGCCAATAATATTGTCGCCGGATCCTATATTTTTAAGTCCAAAGACCGGATTAAAGCCATTGAAAAATTAAGATCATTCAAAGCCTGAATATGGTAAATATCATCACCACCTCCCAGGCGGAGCACCTGGGAAAGCCTTTAAAAAAAGATAAGAACTTCAAGGTTTTTTTTGTCGGAAAAAACAAAGATAAGAAGCAATATTTTCCGGACGGCGAAATCTACGCGAGAATCCCCGAGGTTAAAACAATGTCCGGCCGCACGGTGATAATCCACTCCGGCATGCCCCGGCCAAACGACGGACTCGTGGAGCTGAAAATGGTTTTGGAAATCCTAAAAGAAAACAGTATCCGACCGGAAGTATTTTTCAGCTACTTTGCTTATGGCATGCAGGATCACGCCGATCAGGACGGCGCGATTAACGCGGCTGAAAATATTTTAAAGGAATTGGTTCATTATTACGCTGTTCAAAAAATTTGGACAGTGGACGCTCATTTCTGGGGTCGGGATTTTACGAACAATTATCCGATCAAAAACCTAAGCGCTGTTGGAATTTTAAAACAAGCGGCCTTAAAAGATTATCCGGAAATGGTTTTTATCACCCCGGACATGGGGTCGCAGAGGCGAACCGGAATCGCGGGCGTGGAAAAACAAAGACTGAATTCATTTGAAACCCGGATGAAAGAAGAAAGCTCTGACTGGCTCTCCGAAACTGTTAACGGCAGAGATATCGGCGTTGTTGACGACCTTCTTGAAACCGGCGGAACAATGGCTAAATTCTACGATGAATGCAAATCCCGCGGCGCGAAAAAAGTTTCCGCTCTTATCACCCACGGCGTCCTAAAAAAAGGCATAAAGCGCATTGCGGAAAAATATGATGGACTCTATCTTACGAATACAATAAAAAACAAATCTGCCAATATTGATATAAGCGGACTCATAATGGAAAAACTTTTAAAATAACTCTCTCATTTTTCCCAAAGCAATCTGTCTTCGCGCAAATTACATCCCCTTAAAAAAATTCCAAGAAAAAAGAGCGGCCCTGAATAAGCAACCGCTCTTTGGTTATTCGGTGAACTGGAATAGTTCCAGCCCCTCCTCGCGGAGAACGCCGGAAACTACTTCAACCTGGTGGCCGGTGCCACGGCTGACCACCTCCTGGCAGGAGATATCAATTTGCCTCCAGGAGAACTTACTGGAGGCGTTAGACTCCATCTGCCTAATCATGTCTTCCCTGGAAACCGAGAAGACGATCTTTTCTATTTTTGCCCAAAATGCGGCCGCGGCGCACATCGGGCAAGGTTCGTGGCTGCTGTAGAGCGTGCAACCACCAAGATATCGCTGCATTGTTTTTTTTGTGGCCTTGCGGATGGCAGCGATTTCCGCATGACCATTGACCGGATCCCTTGAGGACTTTAATGTTTCCAGCCCCCTCGCAATCACTCGCCCATCCTTGACGATCACGGCACCGATGAGATAG
>Ga0074197_1001093_pt1 | contig 25347 bp, 24 predicted proteins | sample EPASupsiteSAE305_FD_64526 | JGI IMG/M metagenome (GOLD analysis project Ga0074197, IMG submission 64526) | Bioremediated contaminated groundwater microbial communities from EPA Superfund site, New Mexico - SAE3-05 reassembly with SPADES | ecosystem: Environmental > Aquatic > Deep subsurface >...
TTTTTGGCATCGATAAAAACAGGTAAAAGAGGCGAATTGCTCTTTTGAGCAAATTTTAAAAAGCCTTTTTTCCATTTTGCATCCTTAATGCCCGTAGGATGCGCACGAGAGACTTCGCCAGAAGGAAAGACGATGAGCGCTTCGTCTCGTTCAAGCGCTTCATAGACTTTTTTAATGGACTCTTTGGCAGCTGTTCCGCTGAGATTATCCACAGGAATCAATAGCCCACTTAAAGGCTCTATTTGCATGAGCACGTCGTTGGCTAAGACTTTAACATCACTGCGTATCTCTTTGATGAGTGAGATAAGCGCTAACGCATCAAGTGCTCCTAGAGGGTGATTTGCCACGATAATCACACGCCCAGAAGAAGGGATATTGGCTTTATCTTTATTGGAAACGGTGTAGCCAAAGTTAAAATACTCTAACACTGCTTCCACAAAATCAAACCCTCTGTACGCTTCGCCATGCGTCAAAAAATCGTTTATCTCCTCTTGGTGCAGTAGCTTTTTTAAAAGATAAATAACGAAATTTCTCACCATACTTGGGTAATAGGCAATAGCGGGGTACTTGAGGCTTAACGTTTTTTCGACATCGACCATGAGTGCTCCTTCATAATTTTTCAGTGGATTATAAAGGGAGCTCATTACGATACGGTAACGCTTGAGAGGTTTTTATGTTACCATATTGTAATGATTTCAAACTACAATGATACAAACTATTGTAAGGAAAATGTATGCTTCAAAAATATGAAGAAAGACTCATAGAAATCAAAAAAATGCTCGTTGATTTGGGTGCTGAAATTACTATGGCAAGTGAAAAAACACTCAGTGGTATGGAGAGTTTGGACATTGCTCGTTTTGAGTCAGCGAAAACCCTTCTTAAAAACATTGAAAATCAAGCCAATGCTATCGACAATGAAATCGTCGTTACACTTGCTCTTTTTGGTCCAGAAGCAAAAGATTTACGCAAAATGGTGGCCTATCTTAAAATCACCAATGAACTGGTAAAAATTGCAGAAAATATCCGAAGCTTTAGTAAGCGTATGGCATTACACCTTCAAGGCGATGTACCTTTTGTCTCATTGCATGAGTACTCAACACATCTGTGCAAAACTGCTATCAAAGCCGTTACTTTAGCCATTAGTACCATTGAAGTCGCAGACCCTGAAACACTGGAAGATACTTATAGAAAAGTCAAAGTTGAAGAGAGTAAAAGTGATGATTTGTACTCTATTTTAGAGAAAAACATCCTCAGTGATATCGCAAAGATGATCGACCAATCGGCTGATTTTATTCAGATTTTAAGTACCATGCGAAAGTTAGAGCGTATGGCAGATCGTAGCGTCAACATCGTACAACTTATGATCTTCGCACGCGTTGGCGGAGAGATGAAGACTTATTAGGAACCATATAAATGTTCTACAAGAACATTTATAACACGCATTTGAAGCAAAGCTTGAAATGCTACGCTAACGCTGAGTTTTCCTCAGCGGAAAGCTCATGCGCCTTTGGCGCTTTGAATTTTTCTTTCACTATGAGGTAAGATGAAACAGACTATTTTGATTATTGAAGACGAAGAGGATTTACTGGAGCTTTTAGAGTACCATCTTCAAAAAGAAGGGTATGAGACTCTAGGCTTTTTAAGTACCAAAAACGTTAAAAAGTGTCTTCAAGAAGAGCCAATTGACCTTCTCATTGTTGACCGTAACCTTCCTGGTGTGGAAGGCAGTGAGTTTGTCGAAACATTGCGTAAAAAAGGCTTTTCGCAAGCGGTTATTTTTGTAACGGCAAAAGACAGCGACGCTAACATCGAAGAAGGTTTTATGCGAGGCTGTGATGACTACGTCACAAAACCTTACAATATGAAAGAGCTGCTTCTTCGTATCAAAGCGATTTTAGCACGCACCTCGCCTGTGAGCAAAAGCACCCTCTCTTACCGTGACCTTATGCTTGATCTTGAAGCGCACCGTTTGCAGGTTGAGTCAAAAGAAGTTGAACTCACAAAATTAGAGTTTGACCTACTTCGTACCTTGATCGAGAACAAAAGCTCCGTTTTGAGTCGTGAGTTTTTACTGGAACACGTCTGGAAAAGCGATGACTTTTTCCAAGACAAAACGGTCAATGTCGCTATCAATCGTCTCAAAGCCAAAATAGACCCAACCAAAGAGAAAGAGTACATCAAATCCATTTGGGGAGTAGGATACACCCTATGCTAATGCTCCATCAGCACATCATTCGAGGACTGCTTATCCTTTTTATCGGAACACTGCTTCTCTCTGGCATTGTGAGTTATTTCACCATTAAAAGCAACGATATGGAGCGGTATCAAGCCTCACTTGAATCGCATATTAAAATTATCCAATACCAACTCCCCCAAGTCAAAGACCGTGAAGCGTTTGCCAAAGTCATCAAAGAGAGTACTGGCATACGTTTTACGTTAATTAACGAATCAGGTGTTGTTTTAGTCGATAGCGACAAAGACAATGAAACCATGGATAACCACGCAAGACGCGAAGAGATCATCATGGCGCAAAAGATGGAATTTGCTCATGCTGTACGTTTTTCTGATTCGGTGAAAAGTAACTTTTTATACGTTGCGCACCGCTTTAAACAGGACGATCATTTTCTTTTTATACGTCTTGCTACCAACATTGACACCATTATGCACAACTTTTATGACCTCTGGATTAAGCTTACCATCATCTTTAGCCTTAGTATTCTTGTTGGTCTTTATGGTGCGTATATTTTCAGTCAAAAGATTCGCTATGAAATCGATAAAATTGTAGGAAATCTACAGCAAATTGCAGACAAAGAGTACAAAATTTCCCTCTCTTCTCACTTTAGTTTGGAGTTTTTTGAGATAGCCAATTATCTTAAAAAATTGGCTGCTAAGCTTGAAAAACGCGCGAAGCAAAAGCGTAAATATACCGCTAAAATCAAACTCATTTCGCAACAACGTAGCGATGTTATCTCAGCGATTAGCCATGAGTTTAAAAACCCTATCGCTTCCATCATGGGGTATGCGCAAACACTTTTGGATGATCCCAATGCAAACCCTCAAATCAAAGAGCGTTTTTTAGGAAAAATCGTTCAAAATGCACAGAAAATCTCTGTCATGATTGACCGCCTCACCTTAACCACAAAATTTGAAAATGGTGACTTTACAACCCAAAACACCACCTTTGATGTGGTCAAAATGACACAAGAGATAGCGCAAACATTTAGAGAAAAATACCACACGCGTAGCATCGAGTGTACCCTTCCTGAAACGTATATGATTACAGCCGATCGCACGATGATCGAGATCGTCATCTCTAACCTGATCGATAATGCGCTGAAATACTCAGATGAAACGGTCCGTATTCTTCTTGAGAATGATGCGTTGCATGTTAAAGACAGTGGTATTGGTATTAAAACAGAAGATATTGAGAAGGTAACTCAAAAATTCTATCGTTCCAATTCACACTCATGGGACAACTCGATGGGACTGGGGCTTGCGCTTGTAAACTACATCTTGAAATTGCATAACAGTACGCTAGAAATACAAAGTAGCTTAGGTGTAGGATCTGATTTTTCGTTTAAATTGCCTTCAAACTGATTTATTATAAGATACCCCATTAAAATTTAACACTTTAGCAAAGTTTCTGCCTCGTAGAGGCAAGCTTTAGCACCCTAGTGGTTAACGTAGCTTTGGAGGCTTTGGCTTCAAAGCGTATCAAAATAAAAAGGTTTTTATATGTACAATATGGGTGAACCGCGCATTAAAATCGTGGCTATGCCAAAAGACACTAATCCTGCTGGCAATATTTTTGGTGGATGGATTATGTCACAAATCGACATCGCAGGAAGCCTTGCAGCACGAGATCTCAATGTAGGGCGTGTAGTAACTGTCGCTGTCAATTCTATGGAATTTCGAGAAGCCGTCAAAGTTGGTGACGTGCTAAGCTGTTATGCAAAAATCATCAAAGTGGGTACAAGCTCCATTACGACACAAGTAGAAGTCAATGCAGAACGCTCTATTGAGGGTGCTCACCGCTGTTTACATGTCACCAGTGCGGTCATTACATACGTTAACGTAACGCCTGAGGGCAAAAAAACGCCTATTCCTTATACGGAAAATGAACTGCTTGCTCTTGGAATCGAACGAAAACAATAGTCCTTACTGAGTAAGGACGTACTGACTTAAAGGTGTCTGTTCTACCATCAAATCTTCAATGACACCTTTCCCTTCTCGTACTCTAAGCTTCGCTTTGACATTCACTCCACTACGAGCCCTCAGCACTTTCTCCGCTTTTGGAGCTATATCTTCTCTCATATAAAAACGATCAAATGGCAGTGAAAAATAGACAAGATTTGAAGTCTCTTCTTTTTGTTTGGTAGCAGTGTAGTTGAATGAACGAATATCAACTTCCAAGAAGCTTCCTGATTGCGGTTTTCTAAGACGTATCTCTTTGATGCCATCACCTTTTTCACTGTGTTCTAAGATGGCATAACCTTTATGCTGATCCTCTTTTTTTTCACCATCCCCAAGAGGGGCTTTTATCGCATTTTCAAAACGAAGCGTAACATAACGCCCACGAAAAGGATCATACGGATCCAGTGGCAACACCTTGAAATAAAAGACTTCACCCTCTTTTAAAACACGCTCATAGCTTATGATCTGAAAAGCGATCACACCAACTTGCACAAAGCACACGATGCCAAAAAGCGCCCATAAAAGTTGCTTGATATTTTTCATGCTTCTACCTTGAAACGACGTCTGATAAAGGCATTGACCGCTAAGAAAAGCACCCCCGTCACAATAAATGCGACTCCTTTGGCAATCAAATCAAAATTAGCATCCATAAAATGAATCCAAATCGTCAGTGCGATGAGAATCATACCTTGATTGATAAGCCCTATTTTAGACTCTTTTGCCCCGCAAAATATCATCCAAGAAGCACCAAGGAGTAAAGAAAAATTGATAAAGAACATCGCTGCATAATGCGATGTTGCCGTTTGATTTTGTAAAAGCGTGTAAATCGTAAAAATAAAAGGAGTTGCAACAACAAGTGCTTCCGAAGGAATGCGTTTGTAGGCTCGCACAAACAGGACAAAAAGCCCTATAAAAAGCACTCCAAGCGTTATACTCAGTATCGAGCCAAGATTTGATTCAACGAGAGGTTTTTCAATCATCCACTGATACGATTTAAACGAAACATGAAACAGCAACAAGAGTAAAACAGCCAGTTTCCCAATACGCTCAAATGGTCGTTGCCACGTTTTTTCACCATGAGAGAGGTAAAGCTTACCTAGCATATAGTATATTGTGAAAAAGAGTGCTAAACAGATAAGAGCATTGCGTAAATGACGCATTTCATACGTTTCAATCACCACTTCAACGATAAATAAAAGAAATAAACACAGCGCCACCGCCCAACTTAACAAGAGTGTGGTATTTGCCATTTTTTTATGTTTGAGTTGAATCCCATAATACGCCACCCATGAAAGCGCTATCATCATGAGTAACCATGGGCTTAGAAATGAGTCTGTATGCAGATCTATGATTGTCGTAAAGGGGCTTCGGGTACTGACCCATACAACGCTCCAGAGCACGATGACTAAAAATGCTGCACCTGAGGATGGAAGTAGCCAAGGCAAGGCAAAAGAGAGTAAAAGCCATGTGCTTAATAAATCATTCAGATTTCCGCCCAAATGATAGGTCTGTCCAATGATAGCAAGTGATGCACCAATCATTAAAAACCAAAACACACCACTGCCCTCCAATAGGGCATTATCATCAGCTCTGTACCATTTGACCCAAAAAGAAAATATTTGAGAACTCACTAAAAGACATAAGGCTAAAAGTGTACGCTCTAGATGCCCCAATTCATCCCAGTTATACGCTAAAATGGAGATAATACCAAGTCCCACGAGGATAAATCCAAGCAAACTAAATGCTATACCTGAAGAGCGATGTGAAGACTTCTCTCCTTCATAACGGCGTAAAAGTGTGTTTGCTCCCTCATGCGTCACAATCCCCTCTTTCACCCAAGAAGGAAGCTCTTTTTCAAGCCACTGGTAGTTTTCTTTGCTCATACACACCTTTACATGTGGAATTTAATGCTCTTTTTTACATCCGTATTTTGCAGCATACGCCTCACCAAAGGCATGCATAGAACCCAATACTTTTTCAAGCTCTCTTCCTATAGGACTTAGGGCATACTCAACGCGTGGCGGCACTTCCGCAAAAACAGTTCGTTCTATAATATGCGATGCCTCGAGCTCTTTTAGCTTTTGCGTTACTGTCTTTTGTGTTATCTGCGGAAACGCTTCACAGATATCTTTAAATCGTTTTTGACCACCGAGCAATATATACACAATAAATATCTTGCTCTTGTCATTAATAATATCTAATGTCAGTTCCACAGGGCAGTGAAACTCTTTTTCATCTATTTTTATCATTCTATTCACCTCTTGTTTTGAATTATACCATAATAACAATTTTTGTTCTTTACTTACATTTTTTTCTGTAAGGTAATTATAAGTTATATAGGTATATATTTTCCTAAATTATTTAAGGAAAAGACCATGAAAAAAACACTTATTATTGTAGCTCACCCTAATATCGCAGAATCAAAAGTCAATAAAGCGCTACTTGATAGCATCAAAAATGAACCTAACATCACCGTGCATGATCTTTACGCAACGTATAAAACCGTAGAAGCCATCGATGTTGCAAAAGAGCAAGCGCTCTTAGTAGAACATGAACGTATTATTTTTCAATTTCCACTCTATTGGTACAGTTCTCCTGCTATTTTAAAAGAGTGGCAAGATAAAGTTCTAGGATATGGATTTGCCTATGGACCAGAAGGCAGTAAAATCGCAGGTAAAGAGAGTAAAATAGTCGTAAGCACTGGCTCTCCCGAATATGCTTACCAAGCAGGTGCATACAATAATTTTACGCTCAGTGAATACCTACGACCACTGTATTCAACCATCGTCTTTACTGGTATGGAATTTAAAGGAATTTTTGCCGCATATGGCGCGATGAAGCTTACAGAAGAATCACTCAAACAAGATATTTCTCACTATCAAAAAATTCTCAAAAGCGAAGATTGGGATACTTCACTTTTAAAATTTTTAGCTAACTAAGCAAGAGAGGGTATTTCCTCTCTTGAACGCTTATTCTTCATTGTTGCGTGGTAAAACGATTGTTACAACCAAACCACCATGTTCGTTCGTCGCACTGATAGAACCTTGCATACTCTGTTCAATAATCTGTTTAGACATATAAAGCCCTGTTCCATTTCCACCCGTTGGCTCTTTTGTGGTAAAAAATGGATCAAAGATGTGTGGTAACTGATCTTCTGGAACACCTCCACCATTATCGGAAACCTCAATGATAATGTAGTACTCTTGCGCATACGCTTTAATCGTAATTGTACCTCGTTCTACTTCTCGTTGAATAATCGCATCTTTCGCGTTATTAATCAGTACTAAAAGTACGTGTGATAGCTCTTTTTTAAAGCTATTCATGACAATGTCACTCGGACAATCGACATGAAAAACAATGTCTTTGTTGGCAATGCCACCATCGGTGATTCGAATACTCTCTTCTATTGATTTGTACAGAGGAAAAACGACTTTCTCTTTATCGGGTTTGAAGAAATCTTTAAAATCATCAATGGTTGCAGACATATGTTGAATGAGATCTCGCAGTTTTTTAATCTCATCTTCCAACATTTGAGGGGTTAATTTATCTGTTTTGCTGTCTAAATAAATTTTGCTAATGACCACACTAATGGTATTGAGAGGTTGACGCCATTGATGGGCGATATTGTTAAGCATCTCTCCAAGGGCGGCAAGTTTGGCTTGTTGAAAGAGCATTCTATCTTTGAGTCTGCTGTTTTCAACTTCTTCATGTACCTTTTTTTCAAGATTTGCGTTGAGATACTCAAGTTCTTCTTTATTATCGAACGATTCACATACCGCAGTGGCAATCGCTCCGTATTCATCCTCTTTAAGCAGGTATTTCCGCAAAGGCTCTTTACTTCTCGTGTTAAGAGCTCGCGTAATGTCACGCAGAGGGAAAGAGAGAAACTTAGCAATTAAAAGTGCCAAGACGCTCATTAAAAAAAGAATTTCTAACAAAGAGAGTTGAATGCCTCTTGCCCCATAATTGTCTAAAACTTCACTCATACGGTTTCGTAAATTTAAGTACAAGGTACCTACTTTTTCACCTTGAATACCCAGTAAAGGAATTTCATGCGTAATTTTATAATCGTTGTTATTGCCATTTGGTAGGTTCAAATACGCTTCAGCAATACCAAAACTTGTAAGCTCTTTTAGGAAAGATTCATCCCAATGTTTCGCAATAATGACAAACCCTTTTGCAGGTGTGTCTTTGGTCACATTTTCATCGATTCGATGGATAGGCGCAACATAAAATTCAGCAATATTTTGAGAGGATTTGGTGTAAAAATGCTGCACTTTAGGGCTAGATGCATCAAGCAATGCTAAAGGGAACATGATGGAAAGTTCATCTAAAAAAGGTTTGTCAACCTCTTTAAAAAGAATGCGATTAGTATGATCTACAATGTAAAACGCATTAATGCCAAATTGTATGATGCTACCATCAAGGTTATCTTTTGCCCAAGTAGGATCTTTATGCTCCGTAAAATTTGCAAGATCATTCCACGCAGCGTAATCAAGAGCTTGCTTTTTGAAAGGGTCTGATTTTAAAGAAAGAAGCTGCTTAAAACCTTCTACCAGCTCTTCAGCGTTTTGTTTTGCCATATCATTGACTTCTTCACGCTGATACGACCAATTCGCGAGCTCAAAGCCAATACACAGTAAAAAAGCCAGCATTGTTAAGATTAAAAAAGAGGATTTCACACTCATCAGAGTTCTCCTTCATACTATGCAAATAACGCATAGAACTCTTTACATATAAAAAGCGACCTACCTATCTTTTTCGTACGTTTCCCATCCTGCTTTACGTAAAATACACGCTGGACATTCGCCACAACCGTAGCCCCAAGCATGTTTTTCTTCATGATTACCATTATAGCACGTATGTGACTCGTTGAGTACAAGCTCTAAAACACCCTCTTTTTGTGAGAGTTCAAATGTTTCTGCTTTTGTTAGATGCATCAACGGGTAATGAAAGGTGATGTTCGCTTCACTTCCTAGATTGAGAGCAAGTTCCAATGCCTTAACAAAGGGCTCTCTACAATCAGGATACCCTGAATAATCTGTCTGATTCACACCAATGATAATATGATTTATCCCTTGTTTTTGAGCAAACGCGTGTGCGAGGGTAAAAAAGATCGCGTTGCGATTTGGAACAAATGAAGCAGGGAGATTGGTGTGTGTTCGATGGTGCGCGCCAATATCTTGTGTACTGTCGATAAGCGCTGAGTCATTGAGCTGCGAAAAAGCATCAAGGCTTAGTAAGGTGTTTTTGATTCCTAAAATGTTTGCAATCTTCTCAGCCTGCGCGATCTCAACACGGTGTTTTTGACCATAATCAAACGTAATGCTCTCAACATACTCAAAACGATTTTTCGCCCAGCCAAGGCATGTTGTACTATCTTGTCCTCCACTAAAGACAACCAATGCACGACTCATTACTCTACTCCTAAAAATTTGTGCAACTGCACACTCAAGATAAATTGTGGATGCGCTTTGACAAACTCCACACAAAAAGCGACATTCTCTTTATTTGGGCGATCCATCTCGTTTTGAGGTTGAATGAAGATAGGTTTATAACTTTTAAATTCGAGTATTTTTTCAACAGGAGAGTTTTTACCAACAACAAATTTTATCTCATCATACCCATGTTTTTCTATCTTATCCCAATCTTTTGGGCTATAAGTTACCCAGTTTGCATTGGCAATGTTAGAAAAATTATAGCCATTTGTCTCCACAGCGACAGAGTACATATAGGCTTGTAAAAATTCTATAAAACCATTAAGATTATAGATACTAGGCTCTCCACCTGTGATGATAACATGCATGGAAGGATAAGCTCTAATGCGCTCAAGGACTTCATCAAAGCTCAAGCTTTCATACTCACCTTTGTGCAGTAATTCATCGCAAAAGCCACAGCTGAGATTACAGCCATGCAAACGAATGAAAATGGAGGGAACGCCTACTTGAGTGCCTTCACCTTGAATGGAATAAAATATTTCGACAACTTTTAACATAACACTCTTTTATTAAATTTAATAGATATATCATAATATATTTTCACTAAAAAGGACGTCAAAAATTTTGTTTATATCTCTTTTTGGGTATCATTTAAGTATTTAAAGATAAGGCAATATGTAATGATTTGGCAAATAAGTAAAGAGTTCGATTTTTGTTATGGGCACCGTGTATGGTCACAACAGCTTGATAGTGAGTTTTCACTCACAGGTTGTCTAGCATGCCGCCATTTGCACGGACACCAAGGCAAAGTGATCGTTTATCTACAAAGCTCAGAGCTGAAAGATGGCATGGTGACAGACTTTCATCATCTTAACTGGTTCAAACTCTTTTTAGACAACACCTTAGATCACAAATTTATCATCGATATTCATGACCCACTCTTTGCAACCTTGTTACCGCATTTTGCAGACAAAAACAACCTCATCGACAATGAAGCAGGCTATAAAATACCCGACCTCAATCACGTTAAAAATGAACCAAGTCATATTATTGAGATGTATGAAGGTTACATTATCGTTGATTTTGTACCAACCAGTGAAAATATCTCAACATGGTTACTTGGTATTATCGCGAAAAAAATGAGTCGCTTGGGAGTGGAAGTTTCACACGTAGAATTTTTGGAAACACCAAAAAGTAGAAGTATTGTTTACAATAAACAGTAGGGAATTCCCTACTGTTTAAGCTTTTGGATAAACTTTTTCGAGCTTTTTATAGAGTGCATCTACTGTTGGAGCAGACTCACCTTGTAAGAAAGAGAGCATCACTTCGTTATCTTCTTTCCCATTCCATACTTTGATGTAATGTCCCTCTTTGTAACCATGATCCTGACGGAATTGGTTGAGAACATTTTTTGCCACATAGAATTTGTACAATACTTTAAGGTTAATACCACATTTACGTGAAAGTGTAAAATATTCACGTAAAAGCCCATCAAAAAGGTCTATTTCAAACCCTGTTGTATCGTGGATGATATTTTCAATATCATTTACTAACTCCATTGGGTCTGCTGAACTTGGAGAGAGTGGTTCTTTCGTGAACGCCTCAAAACCTTGAACATCCAGCACATCTAAAACCAACTTATCAATGTCACCTTTTCCATTGGTTTTATAATCTTCCAATAACAAACTCATAATAAAATGCCAGATATCAACAATCTCAACGGTTACGTTATCCCAATCGGTATCTTTGTTAATGTTCTTCCAATGTTTCCAACTAAAACTATCAATGAGTTCCGCGCACTCCATATAGATACATCGCTTCCAGTTAATCATGCGGTTATTTTTGGTATATCCATTTTCCCAGCCGATGCCATTGGTTTCATCGTTTAATTTTTGCTGGAGTAAAAACATTTGTGTTAAATAATCTTTGCTTGTCATACTTTTTCCTTCTCTTAAAACACTAGATTATACTTTTTTGTGACATAAATGTCAAAATGGACTCGCACCCTTTGCGATAACCTAGTTCAAAACATGCTTCGAGTTGTTTAAAAGTAAACAATCCAAAATCATCTAGCGAAGAATCGCTAATACACAAATCGCTTTGTTCGATCTGCTGCTTCGAAGAAGCGAGTATAGAGAGATAAATCGCCCGCTCTAACCCAGAGAAGATAGTGCTTTTTGATTGTGTATTTAAAGGGAAAAGATTCACACTTACCACAGGATACGAAAGCCCTAAAAGAGGTTCTACGGGTAAATTGTCCATAAAACCACCATCGATCAGTGTGTAATTTTCATACACAATCGGACGAAAAATAGGAATGAGCGCGGAACTTGCTATCGCTAATTTTATCGTCTCTCCCTCATTAAAACGTACGATTTCACCGCTTGGAAGATCCACACAGGTTACAAACGTAGGAATTTTCATCTGCTCTAAGCGATCGATGGGTGCTATCTCTTTTAAAATGGTTGCTTTTTCATTGATGCGAAGAATGCCTTTTTTAAAATAGTTAAATTGAAATACCTTGCGAAATGCCCTACTTTTAAACAAACGAAACATATCAAAGGCACTTACCCCAGAGCCTACACTCACCGCGATAACCGCACCAATACTTGTACCAGAAACGGCGGCTATTTCGACATTGTTACGCTCTAACGCTGCAATGACACCTAGATGAAATGCTCCTCTAGCAGCACCTCCTGAGAGTGCTAACGAAATTTTCAATGCCCCAGCCATCGTATAATCCTAAATTCACCCTCTAATGTTTCAACAATCGCCGTACATGACTCCACCCAGTCACCGCAATTAAGATACTGAATACCCTCAATTTCTCTTATTTCAGCCTTATGAATATGCCCACAAATAACCCCATCGTAGTGGTTTCGTCTCGCATGCTCACTCAAAATAGCTTCAAAATCGGTGATAAAAGAGACAGTACTTTTTACATTATCTTTCACATACTTTGAAAGAGACCAGTGACTATGATAACGAAGCTTTTTTCGCCACCAATTCAGCCATTGATTGACGTTTAACAATAGGTCATATCCCAAATCACCTAAGATCGCAAGCCAGCGTTTTGTCATCGTCACCGAGTCAAAAAAGTCACCATGCGCAATGTAATAGCGCTCATTTTTTAAGCTCACATACTCACATTCATCGACAACAACAATATGATCTCCCAAGCCTAAAGGCAAAAAGGAGCGTAAGAATTCGTCGTGATTACCAGTGATATAAAAGACATTAGTGCCCTTTCTAGCTTTTCTAAGTATCTTTTGAATGACATCAGAGTGGGATTGCGCCCATTTAATCTTACGTTTAATCGCCCAACCATCAATGACATCACCCACAAGATAGAGGTTTTCGCAGTGTGTAAATTTTAAAAATTCTAAAAGCTCCTCCGCTTGGGAAAACCGTGTTCCCAAGTGAAGGTCGGAGATAAAGATAGAGCGAAAAGCGATTGGGTCTTCATCCCCTAAAAATTGGTATTTGGTCATTTGTGTTTATCACTGTCCCCAAAGATATCATCGGCAAAGTGTGAGAACTTACCACGCACCGATTTATCGAGCTCTATCGCAAAAAGAGAGATGTGTGTTTGCTCTTTTTTGGTCTGTTTTAAAAGAGACGTCAATCCGTTGTTAAAACGGTTTAGGTACATATTATCAATTTGGCGGTTTGAACCAATGACAATCGCTTTACAGTTGTTATCCAGACGCGATAAGATGAGCTGTGTTGTGTTGTTCGAGCTGTTTTGCCACTCATCTAAAATGACAATGGCATTAGAGAGTGTTCGACCTCTTGCTTCACCCGGCCAGAGCTTTTCGATGTTGTATTTGGTCATGAGTTCTTGTACTTTTTTCTCTATCGCGACTTGCGGTTCTTGCGTATTGTCGCGCTTTTTCATCTTCTTTTTCGCGATAAATTCTAACGTATCGTACAACGCCATATTGTAAATGCGAAACTTCTCATCATTCCCTGAGAGATAGCCTACATCTGCTCCTTTATCGACACTTTCGATGGAGTTTCGCACATAGACGATCTTCTCGTAACTGCCTTTACTCACCAACCTCATCGCTGCAACAAACGCCATCAAGGTTTTACCACTACCCGCACGTGCATCAATGACATGAATGTCGTACATATTGGAGAGCAATGCTTTCATAAAAAACTTCTGTTTGAGGTTGATCGGTTTAACTTCTAAGCCTCTAAAATCCAACTCCTCATTGAGCATATGGATAATACCACCAGGAGAGATGATGGCGTGTTCAGAATTTCCATCGGGGCTAATAAACTCATAACAGTAGTTTCCACTTTTATACTCAGGATCATACTCTGCAATCAGCTTTTTATCAAGGGTATTAAACAATGCTGAGTCAACAGGAAGCTGTTTGACAAACTCAAACTCTGGAACATCACTTCTATCTTCTCGTAAAGACTCAACCGTGACATTGTAAAAAAGCCCAAACATACGGGCATACACATCTAAAGAGAGAAAAATGACTTTGTAGTCTGGGTAGTACTCTTGCGCACCTGAGGCGACTTCAAGGATACGTTTGTCGTTTGATTCGTTGATAAATTGTGAGTCAATATCTGAAGAGTAGAGTGTCTTTGAGAAAAGATGGATAGCAATGTCTTCTTCATAGCGCATCTTCACGACACGGAAAAGCTCCCCACTGTCCACTTCTTCCACTTTACATGAAGCGAGCATTCTGGCAAAACTTCTGGCTTGATAGCCAAGTTCAGTGAAGTTCTTTTTAAAATCTTCCAGCTCTATAAGCACCGTTTCTGGGATGACGATGATGTTGTTGCCACCATCACACAACTCTTTGATAAAATTGGTATTGTGCAAGATAATGTTGGTATCGAGCACATAAACTTTATTGACTGACATCGGACTCCCTTTCATGCAACAATTGTATGGAAACATTATATCAACTTGGTAACAAAAGGAGTGCGTTTTTATTAGGCATTTTCTCTCATATCTAAGCCTTTCAGAACGTTTCAGAATTCAAAAGAAGCCTCTATGCTATAATTGAATCTTATTCTAAGAGTCTTTCTTAGTTAAAAGGAGGTCATTATATGGATCGCGCTACTAAAATTTATCTACTCTCACTGCTTCTTTTAGGCGGTGGTATCTTTTTCGTCATACACTATGGCAACGCACTTTACTTAGACACTGGGTTTATTCCTGAAGCAACTTCCGCTGATAGTTTTTGGGACAATTTGAAAACAACATTTACCAAACAACTCTCTCATCCACTCGCACTTTTATTGGTGCAAATTATTGTCATTATGACAGCAGCTCGTACATTTGGAATTTTAATCTCAAAGTTCTCTCAGCCACCTGTCATTGGTGAAATATTTGCTGGTGTTCTTTTAGGACCTTCTCTTTTAGGTCTTTTCTTTCCAGAACTCTCTGCACTTTTATTTCCACAAAGTTCTTTTCAGAATTTACACTTTTTAAGTCAAATTGGTCTGCTACTTTTTATGTTCGTTGTAGGTATGGAGCTTGATTTTGATAAACTCAAGCAACAGAGTAAAGCCTCCATTGTTATTAGTCATATCAGTATCATTTTTCCTTTCTTCTTAGGCACCATTCTTGCCTATATGATTTACCCTTCATTTGCATCAACAACCGTTACATTTACCGCTTTTTCTCTATTTATCGGTATTGCCATGAGTATCACAGCCTTTCCCGTTCTTGCACGTATTTTAAAAGATAGAAATCTTACAAAAACTTCTTATGGTGCGATGGCACTCACATGTGCCGCAGCAGATGATGCAACCGCATGGTACATCTTAGCCATCGTCATCGCTGTTTCCACCTCAACCAATCTTTTAATGTCTGTGCTGATGCTTATTCCTATTATTGTTTACATCACCGTTATGCTCTTTGTAGTAAAACCTTTTTTACGCTCACTTGGTTCACCGATTCATAACCAAACGCTTGACATGAAAGTCACGACGATTGTTTTGGTCGTTTTACTGTTAAGTGCGCTTACTACAGAGCTCTTGGGTATTCACGCCCTTTTTGGTGCATTTATGGCAGGGGTCATGATGCCTTCATCAGATGAGAGTGAACTCAAAGAGCGCATTGCTCCACGTTTAGAGTATGTCAGTCTTTTGGTATTGCTTCCACTCTTTTTCGCCCTTACAGGACTTCGCACCCAAATTAATCTTCTCGAATCTGAACATTTGATGATCTGTCTTGCGATCATTGTGGTTGCCGTTGTGGGTAAGTTTATCGGTAGTGCCATCGCAAGCCGTTTTATGGGCATTTCATGGCGCGATTCACTGGCCATTGGTGCTCTTATGAATACACGAGGTTTGATGGAGTTAGTTGTTTTAAATATCGGCTATGAACTGGGGATTTTATCGCCTATCTTGTTTACCATGTTCGTCATTATGGCATTAGTAACGACTTTTATGACAGGACCACTCTTATATCTCATCGATTTGGGATTTAAAAAGCATTAAAGTGTATTCCTAAAGGCTCTTAGTAAAACGCTAAGAGCCTTTTCTTTTTTATTCCGCTAACCCACCGCCTAAAACACGGTACAAGCTCACACGATTACTGAGTTCTTCTAGTTGCACACTAATAAGTGACTGCTCAGAGTTGTAAAATGAGCGCTCTGCAAGCAGCACATTAAGGTAGGTATCTACCCCTTTTTGGTAGCGTGCATCGTAAAGGGTATAACTCTGTTTATTGGCTTCTACCAAAGCTTTTTGCGCATTGTACTGTTCAGCAATTGTCGAACGTCTTGCAAGCGCAGAACTCACCTCTTTAAACGCTGTCTGAATAGTAGCTTCATATGTCGCCACATAGACATCGCGTTTGGCTTTGGCATAGTCTAAGTTAGCTTCCCTCTCTCCTGCATCAAAGAGTGGTAAAGAGATGTTGGGTACAAATGACCAGATGGTAGAAGTTCCACCACTAAAAAGCCCACTGAGCGTACTTGAGCCTACACCACCTTTAGTCGTTAACGTGATAGAAGGGAAATACGCTGCTCTGGCAACGCCGATGTTGGCATTTGCCGCTTTGAGGTTGTGTTCTGCTTCTAAGACATCAGGGCGATTGAGCAAGACCTCTGAAGAAAGCCCTACGGGAACATCAGCTAACCAATTTTGAGAGGTTTTATCTAACTCTTGAGGTAATAGAGCGTCATCCACACGTGCACCGACTAATAGTTCTAAAGCAGCCCTATCTTGTGCTACTTTGGTCGTATAGTTTGCTACATCAGCTTTAGCTTGTTGATAAATACTCTGCGCACTGTAAAGTGAAACATTAGAATCAATGCCCTTCTCAACTCGTTTTTGCACCAACTCTAACGAGCGTTTCGCACTCTGCTCTGTTTGCTGAGAAAGCTTTAATAAACTTTGATCAGAAGCGTAGGTTAACCATGCGCTCACTGTCTCAGCAATAAGGGTAATGCGAACCGTTTTTTCAGCCTCTTCTACCCCTTTATAGGTTTCAAACTCCGCCTCGCTCAAACTTCTGGCTTTTCCAAATAGATCCAGTTCATAACTGCTGAGCCCTATGGTTGCTGAGGAGCTTTGAGAGATGGACGTTGTATTGGTTGTTGAATTCAAAGAACGTGCTTTTGAGCCAGTGGCTCCTGCTTCAATGGTTGGAAATTCACTACTTCGCTGAACACGGTACGTTGCACGCGCTGCTTCAATGTTTGCAACCGCTTTTCGTAAATTGCGACTTTGTTCTAAAGCGAGTGCAACCACTTTGGTAAGCCTTTCATCGTTGATAAATGCTCTGTATGAAAGCTCTTGCACACTTTGGTTACTCTCTTTTGCATTTGAAGCAAATGTAGAAGGAATAGGTGCAGATGGTCGTTCATACTCAGGAGAAAGCGTCGCACACCCGCTCACTAAAAAAGTGATGGCAACGATACTTAGAGTGCTTTTATACAATGTACGCATCTTATACCTCCCCTACAAGCGTTGCGTGATGTTGACGTTTTGGAAACATACCTCGCACCAACACAAAAAAGAGTGGTACTAAAAAGATAGCCAAGAAGGTTGCACTTAGCGTTCCTCCTACAATGCCCGTACCAATGGAAATACGACTGTTCGCACCCGCACCACTGGAAAGTGCCAGTGGGAGAACTCCCGCGATAAAGGCTAAAGAGGTCATTAAAATAGGTCTTAGCCTTAATTTTGCACCTTCAACAGCAGCTTCTATAAGAGAACTTCCTCTATTGTATGCCGCTTCGGCAAACTCAACAATCAAAATGGCATTTTTAGACGAGAGTCCAATGGTCGTTAGAAGAGCCACTTGGAAGTAAACATCATTCTCTAATCCTCGCAGTGACGCTGCAACGACAGAGCCAAAAATACCCAAAGGAATGACCAATAGAACTGAAAATGGTACTGCCCAACTCTCATAGAGCGCTGCTAAACATAAGAAGACGACTAAGATGGAAATTGCATACAGTTTTACCGTTTGCCCACTGGATAAGCGCTCTTGATATGAAAGTCCACTCCACGCAAAGCTTGTACCAGCAGGTAAAGCCCCCTGCAAGGCTTCCATTCTATCCATTGCTACACCAGAACTAACTCCTGGAGCAGAAGCGCCTTGAATCTCATACGATGCCAAACCATTGTAACGGGTGAGTGTTTGAGCACCATAACTCCATTGTGATGTTGCAAATGACGAGAAAGGCGTCATGACATTACTGCTACTTTTTACAAACCACTTATCCAAATCTTCTGGTTTGGAGCGAAACTCCATGTCACCTTGGGCATAAACTTTCTTCACACGACCACGGTCCACAAAGTCATTCACATATTTACCTGCCCACGCGAAGCTGAGTGTTTCATCAATATCAGAAAGCGAAAGCCCAAGAGCGACTGCTTTGGCCTCATCGATTTTGACTTTAAGTTGTGGTGTTTCTCCAAGGCTTCCTAAGCGCACAGCCGTAAAGAGACTCTCTTGGCGTACATTACTCAAAAGTGTATCACGGAAGGTTTTAAACGCTTCACGGTCTGTATCGGAGAGTGCTTGAAGCTGGAAGTTAAAACCATTACTCTGCCCTAGCCCTTGAATCGCAGGAGGGTTAAGTGAAAAAATCTGCGCGTCACGCACACGTGAAAGATTCATCGTGGCACGACTTGAAATGGTGTCTGCTCTGTTATACACGCCAGGTCTTTTATCCCAATCTTTGAGCGCCACAAACGCCATACCAGCGTTTTGACCGCTTCCACTAAAACTAAAACCTGAGATGGTAAAAATCGCTTCAGTGTTATTGCTCTCTTCATTTAAGAAGTAGCGCTCAATCTCCCTTGCAACCGCATCACTTCGTTTAAATGAAGCCCCCTCAGGCAAACTAAACTGAACCATGCTGTTGCCTTGGTCTTCACTGGGTAAAAAGCCTGTTGGAAGGCGTAAAATCAAAAATGCCATCACTGAGGCGATAATGCCATAAACCACCATCCAACGGATCGGACGAGCGATGACAGAGCTCACATTGCCTTTGTAGCGTTCAATCAAACGATCAAAGGTCGTGTTAAACCAACCAAAAAAACCACCTCCATGACTCTCTGTATGCGGCTTGAGTAATGAAGCACACAGTGCTGGTGTCAACGTCAATGCCACAATAACAGAAAGCACCATAGAAGAGACGATGGTAATGGAAAATTGTCGGTAAATTACACCCGTTGATCCTCCAAAAAACGCCATAGGAAGGAAGACGGCTGAGAGCACCGTTGCAATACCAATCAGCGCACTGGTGATCTCCCTCATCGATTTCTCGGTCGCTTCCATAGGGGAAAGTTTTTCCTCACGCATAATACGTTCAACATTTTCAACAACAACAATTGCATCATCCACCAAAAGACCGATGGAGAGTACCATACCAAACATGGTGAGCGTATTGATGGAGTAGCCAAAAACCTCTAAAACGCCAAACGTTCCCAAAAGAACAACCGGTACAGCAATTGCAGGAATCAGCGTTGCACGCCAATTTTGTAAAAAGACGAACATAACGACAACAACGAGTAAAATCGCTTCAAAAAGGGTTTTAACAACCTCTTCAATGGAGATGCGAATAAACTTTGTACTATCACGTGGATACGCTACTTTGTAGCCGTCTGGCATCGTAGCTTCCATCTTAGCAACGGTTTTTTTGACACGATCTGCTGTTGCAAGGGCATTTGCACCAGGAGCGAGCATAACAGCAAGTCCAGAAGCGGGGTGACCGTTCAGTCTGGTGACACTGTTGTAACTCTCACTACCAAGTTCAACTCTGGCAACATCGCCTAAGCGAACAAGGGCTCCATTGCTATCACTTTTAACAATGATATTAGCAAACTCTTCTGCTGTTTGAAGCTGCGATTTTGCTGTTACCGTAGCATTGAGCTGCTGGTCTTTGTTGCTAGGAAGTGCACCTATGCTACCTGCTGAAACCTGAACATTTTGCGCGGTAATGGCACTGCTAATATCAGAGGGCATTAGACTATAGGAAGCCAGTTTATTAGGGTCTAACCAAATGCGCATCGCATATTGACCACCAAACACTTGTACTGTACCCACACCCTCTAAACGTGCAATCGGATCTTGCATGTTACTGAGCAGATAATCCGCTACATCGACCGACATTTTGGTATCGGTAACATCGTACAAAGAGACGATCATCAAAAAGTCATTTTGTGCCTTAGTAACGCGTACACCCTCATTTTGAACGGACTTTGGAAGACGTGTCGTAATCTGAGCAACTTTATTTTGAACCTGTACTTGCGCAGTATCGGCGTCCGTTCCTTTTTGAAACGTTACATCGATGCGTGCACTTCCTGATGAGCTACTACTGGAAGAAAAATACAACAGTCCATCCAGCCCTGTAAGCTGTTGTTCGATGATCTGCACAACACTGTTCTCCACCGTTTGCGCAGAAGCTCCCGTATAGGTTGTGTCAATGCGAATGGTAGGAGGAGCGACATCTGGGTATTGCGCTACGGGTAGGGTTAAGATGGAGCCCATACCTGCAAGCATAATAACAATGGAAATAACCCATGCAAAAATGGGTCTATGGATAAAAAAGTGTGCGATCATTGTGCTTTACCTAGCGTTGTAGTAATATCCACAACACGCACTACGTCACCAACACGTACTTTATTGACACCTTCAACAATGACACGCTCTCCTGCATTTAAACCACTATTCACAAGCCATGTATCGCCAATAGAACGCTCTGTTACCACAACACGTTTTTCAACTTTGTTATCTGCGGTAACGATGAGTGCTGTTGCATTGCCTTTAGGGTCACGCTGGATAGCTTGTTGTGGAACTAAAATAGCAGCAGGATTAACCGCTTCATCTACGAGTGTGCGCACATACATACCTGGGAGCAAGACGCCATCAGGATTTGGAAATGTGGCACGAAGTGTCACAGAACCTGTACTTTCATCGACTGCAATCTCTTGAAATTGAAGTGTGCCATTTTGTTTATACACGGAGCCATCTTCCAGTTTAAGAGCAAGTTTGGTACTACCTTGTTTGATACCTTGTTGTTCTAAAAGTGCTCGAAGTTTTAGAAGTTGTGTACTGGATTGGGTAAGATCGACATAGATAGGATCAAGGGTGCGAATGGTAGCGAGTGCCGTGGTTTGGTTTGCCGTTACGAGTGCACCAACCGTGACACTTGATGTACCGATACGCCCACTAATAGGCGCTTTGATTTTGGTGTATTCTAGGTTAATGCGGGCTGTTTGAAGAGCTGCTTTTTTCGCTTCAACACTCGCAACCGCTTGCAAATAGCTTGCTTTGGCATCTTCCATATCTTGTTTAGAAACACCATCAATTTTCACAAGATCAGCGTAACGTTCACTTTTTAAGCGCGTGGATTCAACCAGTGCTTCTGCATTTTGAAGGGTTGCTTTGGCTTCTTCAAAAGCGGCTTGGTACGAACTTGGATCAATCTGATACAGCAATGCATCTTTTTTAACAAAAGCGCCCTCTTCAAAGAAACGCGCCTGAATAATTCCTCCTACTTGAGGACGGATTTCAGAACTGAGTGTTGCTTTCGTTCGCCCGGGTAACTCACGTGTTAAGGTAACATTTTGGGCACTGAGCGTGTATGTTCCTACTTCAACCGTCATGGCAGATTTCGTAGGTTTACTCTCCTGTGAACAACCTAGCCATAAAAGAGGAAGTACCAAAAGAAGAGGTTTTAACATTTTTACTATCATACAAATTCCTTATTTATTATGAACGTTATTGTATCCCTCTTATGTTAATCAAACCTTGCAAAAAAAGACTCAAAGCGTGGTAAAATACCTCAAATTGTTTATGAGGAATATCAGTGATCATTGAATGGAGTGAACGTTTTAGTCTAAATCATGAACTACTTGATGCACAACACCAAGAACTTTTTGAACTTGCAAACGCTGCACAAAGACTAGACCCCAACAACGCCAATAAAGCCGAATTAGGAAGACTTTTTAAAGAGTTTTATGACTATATGGGAAAACATTTCAAAGAGGAAGAGGCGTATATGCAAAGTATCGACTATCCTCTGTATGAAAAACATAAAAAATTCCATGAAAGCATTATCGAGGGAATGACCAAAATATTAAAAGAGAAAAAAGGCGTTGTTGAACTTCAAAAAAGCATTCAGATGATCGCCAAAAAATGGCTTGCTGAACATATCTTGGAAAACGATCTTCAAATTGAAAAATGGCGAAAAAGCCTTATCGTGACAGAGAAGGATTTACACGCATCGCTGTAAAATTTATTTTGGTTGAATCGTTGTAAACCCTAAAGCGACCCAATCTTGAAGTCCTCCTCTGTACCATAATAATTTTTCCCGTGGATAACCCATTTTTATGAGTTTTTCAATCGCTAAACGAGACTGAACACACCAGATGCCATTGCAAAACAGTAATGCAGTTTTAGCATGACTAAAATCGTAGGTCTCTGCTATTTTGCGAAACCCCAATAACGCTTGTACACGCTCAAAATCCTCAGGGATTGCCGCATCGTATTCAATCTCATCAAAAGGAATGTTGACACTATTGGGTATGGTCATCTGTTCATACCAATCGCGCTTTCGCGCATCCACTAAGATATAAGCTGATGGATTGACATTGAGTTTATTTTTAATAAAATCAAGCACTTCTATCTCACCTACGGTAATGACACCTTGCGCAAAGCTCATGGGTTGGGCTTTACCTACAGTCGTTACAAAACTTTTTTTACATAAAGGCGGAACATTTTTACCCGCATAATCACCGCTAAAAATCGCTTCTGGATTGATGCCAACGTCATTACACTCCTTTGGTGTATTTCGTTCAATAAACACCTCTTGCGCTTTTCCATTAGCCATCATATGCGTTGTTTTTACACCTGTGAGTTGTAAGACCATTGGGTTTTCAGCCCACAGTGCGCCAATAAAAAATAGTACTAAAATGAAGATACGCATCTGTAACTCCTAAGAGATCAATACAACTATAGTAATCCTTTTAAAATTTAAAAGAGTCAAAAAAAATATGTTATACTTTTTTTCAAAGGATACCTATGTTAGAGCCCATCATTACAGCATTTTTAAAAAAACATCATCTGCTTACTTTCGCCACAAGTCACAACAATATACCCTATTGTGCTTCTTGTTTTTATAGCTTTATAGAGGAGAGTGCAACATTTGTCATCGCTACCGATGTCACCAAAACCAGACATGGAAAAGAAGCCATAGAAAATACACATGTTGCAGGAACGGTTGCGCTAGAGACAAAAATGGTAGGGAAAATACAAGGAGTACAGTTTAGCGGAGAGTTCCAAGAGGCAAATGAACAAGAGAAAAAAGCTTATTTTAAACGCTTCCCTTATGCTTTAGCGATGCAACCAACGCTTTGGAGTATCAAAATAACCTATCTTAAATTTACCGATAATACACTTGGATTTGGCAAAAAATTGGAGTTTTTTGCCTCCAATTAAATGCCAAACTCTTTTTAGTGATTATAAATTAATAGGCTCGTTTGAACATGCAGCTGTAAAGACAACATCCGTTGAGCTGTTAAGTGCTGTTTCTGTTGAGTCTTGAACGACACCAATTAAGAAACCAACTGCAACAACTTGCATTGCAATCTCATCGCTAATACCAAAAAGCCCACATGCAAGAGGAATTAAAAGTAAAGAACCCCCAGCAACACCTGAAACACCTGCTGCTGCAATACTTGCAACTACGCTTAACAACAATGCTGTTGGAAGATCCACAGAGATACCCAAAGTATGAACTGCCGCCAATGTTAAAATCGTAATGGTAATTGCCGCACCTGCCATATTGGCTGTTGCACCTAATGGGATAGAGATAGAATAGGTGTCTTCATGAAGTCCCAATTTTTTACACAATGCCATATTTACAGGAATATTTGCTGCTGAACTTCGTGTAAAGAACGCTGTTACGCCACTCTCTTTAAGACATGTAAGTACTAAAGGATAAGGATTACTTTTTGTTTTAATATAAACAATAATTGGATTAACCACAAGTGCTACAAAAAGCATTGTTCCAACAAGAAGGACTAAAAGTTTACCATAACCTAAAAGTGCCGCGAAACCTGTCTCTGCAAATGTCTCAGCAACGATACCCATAATACCAAATGGTGCTAATTTGATAACCGCTTGAACGATTTTAGTCATCGCATCGCTGACATCTTTCATCATTTGCTTAGTGTGGTTACTACTATGATGTAGAGCAATACCAGCGGCAACTGCCCATGTTAACACACCTATATAATTGCCCTTTAAGAGTGCGTTAATTGGATTGTCCACCATACTAACAATAAAGCCTTTGATAACCGCAACAATACTTTGAGGAGGTGTTAAGCCAGCCTCTGGAGTAGTTAAAACCAATGTTACTGGAAACGAAAAACTAACAACAACCGCAATGAGGGCAGCCACAAATGTTCCTATTGCATAGAGTTGAACAATAGGCTTAATGTTTGTTTGAACACCAACAGGCTTTGTTGCAATCGCTGTAGCAACTAAAACGAGAACCAAAACAGGCGCTACGGCTTTTAACGCTTTAATAAACAGCGTTCCAAGAATAGAGACTGCCATTGCAGCTTCTGAAGAGATGAGAGCGACACAAACGCCCAACACCATACCAATAAGTATGAGAACAATCAAATTGCTCTCTTTATACCTTGCGACTAATCGCTCCATAAAAACCTTCCTTACTCAAAATATGTGTATCTATATTAATCTTTTTTTAAAATTAAGGACTAATAATATAAAAAAGGTTCTTATGTATGCGTTAAAAATGTGCTATCAGTTTTACAGTTTAGAAGTATCCAATTTTAATGCTTCATTGCTCATAACGCCAATGCCCGAATTTAGGATGTTTGTTGCAATTTCGTGTGCTTCATCCAGTGAATGCATTTTATAGGTTCCACACTGGTAAACATTGAGTTCGGGGATGTCATTTTCACTTTTGACACCTAAAATGTCATTCATCGATGCTTTCCATGCTTCTACAACGCGCTCTGCATGAGGCGTACCGATAAGACTCATATAAAATCCTGTACGACATCCCATTGGTGAAATATCAATGATTTCAACACCTTCCCCATTGAGATGATTGCGCATAAAACCTGCAAAAAGATGCTCTAAGGTGTGAATACCGCGCTCTGGCAAAATAGCTTGGTTTGGTTTACAAAAACGAAGATCAAACACAGTGATCTCATCGCCATGAGGTGTTTTCATTGTTTTAGCAACTCT
>Ga0074197_1001094_pt1 | contig 25338 bp, 23 predicted proteins | sample EPASupsiteSAE305_FD_64526 | JGI IMG/M metagenome (GOLD analysis project Ga0074197, IMG submission 64526) | Bioremediated contaminated groundwater microbial communities from EPA Superfund site, New Mexico - SAE3-05 reassembly with SPADES | ecosystem: Environmental > Aquatic > Deep subsurface >...
ACCGGCCAGAAACGGGTTCCGGAACCACCTGCAAGGATCACAACATACATAGCGCCTCCCTACTCCTCAGCCCGCTGGTAGTCATCCTGGAAACGGACAATGTCGTCCTCGCCCAGGTATTCACCACTCTGCACCTCAATAATCACCAGCGGGATCTTACCGGGGTTCTGCAGGCGATGCTGTTCACCGATCGGAATAAAGGTGGACTCATTGACATTCACCATGAATTCACGTTCACCACAGGTCACCAGAGCGGTTCCCGAGACCACAATCCAGTGCTCGCTACGATGGTGGTGTTTCTGCAACGACAGCCGTTGTCCCGGCAGCACCTCGATCCGCTTGATCTTGTAATGACTGTTCTCCTCAAGCACGGTGTAGGTACCCCAGGGCCGTTCTCCACGTTCCAGAGTCATATATCAGGCTTCCTTCCGAAGGTTTAGATACTGTGTAAGAGCCTCGCGCCATACTTGCGGCGCAAAGCCCGTATCAGTAAGCAGCTTGCTGCAATCAAGGGTTGAGTAGAGCGGACGACGGGCCGGTCGGTTTAACTGTTCAGTGGTCATGGGCAACACCTCAACAGCAAGACCAGCCTCTTCAAAGATCGCCTTGGCAAAGCCGTTCCAAGAGGTATGGCCACTGTTGGCGCAGTGATAGGTACCACGGCAGTCCTTATCAATCAGGGCGATGATCCCCTTAGCCAGATCCATGGTCCAGGTGGGAGAACCGATCTGGTCATCCACCACGGTCAGCTCTGACTTTTCCTGTCCCAACTTCAGCATGGTTTCCACAAAGTTTTTGCCATGTAGGCCATAGAGCCATTGAGTCCGCACCAGCAGGTTGTCTGGGTTGATATCCACATTCAGCTCACCGGCCAGCTTAGACTCACCGTAGATGTTCAGCGGCTGTTGTAGATCATCTTCCTTGTACGGACTTCCCTTGCTGCCGTCAAAGACATAGTCGGTGCTGACCTGCACCAGTTTGGCGCCAATTGCGCGGGTTACCAGCCCCAGAAAGGCCACCCCCTCACCATTGACCTGCATGGCGGTCTCTGTGTTGGTCTCGCAGCCATCCACATCCGTGTAGGCAGCGCAGTTGATCACCACCTTTGGCTTCAGGGCGGTCAAGACCTGCTGCACTGATACCATATCGGTAATATCAATATCCGGAAGGTCAACTCCCCTGCCCCGCTCACCCAGCAGGCTCATCAGATCCTGCCCCAGCATCCCGTTTGCCCCCACCACCAGAATCATGCTGCACCTCCGTACTGCTGCTGGTAGTAGTCACGGTAGCTGCCACTGGTTACCTCTGTAACCCATTGTTGATTGGCCAGATACCAGTCAATGGTCTCTGCTATACCGGTTTCAAAGGTATAGGACGGTGACCAGCCCAGATCTTTTTTGAGTTTTGAGGCATCAATGGCATAGCGCCGGTCATGGCCAGGACGGTCTTTGACAAAGGTGATCAACCCCCTGTTCTCGCCCGATTGCCGGCCCAACTTGGTATCCAGCAGGTCACAGACCAGATTGACAATGGCGATATTCTGCCACTCATTGTTGCCACCGATGTTGTAGACGGAACCTGGCTTGGCTCCCTTCAGAATGCACTCAATGGCAGCGCCATGGTCCTTCACATGCAGCCAATCCCGTACATTACTTCCGTCGCCATACACTGGCAACGGTTTTCTGGCAATGATATTGGCGATCAAAAGAGGGATCAGCTTTTCTGGAAAATGAAAGGGACCGTAGTTATTGGAACAGCGTGAAATAAGGGTCGGCATGCCAAAGGTCTCATGATAGGCACGCACCAGCAGGTCTGCACCGGCCTTGGAGGCTGAATAGGGAGAGTTGGCAGCCAGCGGCGTCTCCTCGGTAAAAAATCCGGTCTCCCCCAGTGAGCCATAGACCTCATCGGTAGAGATCTGATAGTAGCGGAACTCCGGCACCAGACCCGATTGCCAGTGTTTACGGCTTTCCTCCAGCAGCACCTGGGTGCCCAGTACGTTGGTACGGATAAAGATCTCTGGGCCAGTGATGGAGCGATCCACATGGGACTCAGCTGCAAAATGCACCACCGCATCAATCTTTTCTTCAGCTAGCAGTGAAGCCACCAGTGCAGCATCCCCAATATCACCTTTTACAAAACGATAGCTGGGGTTCTGTTCAACGTCCGTCAGGTTTTTCAGGTTGCCGGCATAGGTCAGGGCATCAAGGTTGATGACCCGGCAACCAGGGTTTAGCGGCATGAAGCGATTAATAAAATTTGAACCGATAAAACCGGCCCCACCGGTTACCAGCAGGGCTGTGGGTTGAAACTGTTGATCAGACATGGGCCATTCCTTACGTGGAGTAAACGGTTGTATACCATAGCGAGATTGCTAGGGGAAGTCTGAGATACTACTCCCCGTCTGTGGCCAGCCCAAATTTGGACAGTTTGTAGCGATAGGAACGGAACGACATCCCCAGCAGGTCAGCAGCTTTAGTTTTACTGCCACCTGACTTTTCCAACGCCTTGACCAGATACTGTTTTTCCAGATTTTCAAGGGCAGGTTCCAGATCAATCCCCTCATCCGGAATATCAACGGCAGCATGCAGATCAAAGCGCTTGATCGCCCCTCGAACCTGAGCGGGTAGACTGTCCAGGGTAATCCGCTCGCGGTCAAGTACCAGACTGCGCTCAATGATATTTTCCAGTTCCCGTACATTTCCAGGAAATGGGTAGGCCATCAGACATTTAAGCGCCTCTGACGTAACAATACCGCCGTTGCCACAATGCTTCCTGACCAGATGTTCGACCAAAAGCGGGATATCCTCAACCCGCTCCCGCAGCGGAGGCATCACCACCTGAACAACGTTGATCCGGTAGTAGAGATCCTCGCGAAAGCTACCTTCCTTTACCTGCTGTGCCAGATCACGGTTAGAGGCTGCCAGCAGACGCACATCTACTTTTTTGGTGGTTGATCCGCCTACCCGGCGCAGTTCACGTTCCTGGATCACCCGCAGCAGACGGGTCTGCATCGCCAGCGGCAGCTCGCCGATCTCATCGAGAAAAACCGTACCACCATTGGCCTGTTCAAACAGTCCGGCCCGTTCTCCCACAGCACCGGTAAAGGCTCCCTTCACATAGCCAAACAGCTCACTTTCAATCAGATTTTCAGGAATTGCACCACAGTTAACGGCAATAAACGGCTTGCCTTTACGGCAACTTCCTTCATGAATCGCCTTTGCTGCCAACTCTTTACCGGTACCACTCTCACCGGAAACAAGTACCGTGGTCTGTGATTCAGCCACCTTCCGCAGCAGATGAAAGACCTCTTTCATCCGCTGTGAGGTTCCCACAATACCGCCATACCCTTCACAGACGCCGGCCTTTTCCTTCAGCTGCCGATTTTCACGCTTCAGATCACGCTTTTCCAGGGCATTTTTGACCAGGATCTTGATTTCATCAACCTTAAACGGCTTGGCCAGATAATCATAGGCCCCCAGCTTCATTGCCTCAACTGCCTGTTCGGCCGTTGAAAAAGCCGTTACCAGCAGAACTGCCGTATCCGGCCTGCTTTCTTTAATCCGCGCAAGCAGTTCCAGGCCGTTTAAGCCTGGCATCTGTACGTCAGAAATGACCAGATCAATATCCGAGGCTGCCAGTCGCCTAAGTGCGGTGGTTGCATCAGCTGCCGTCAGCACCTCATACCCCTCACGTTCAAGGAGAATCGAAATAAACTCCCGCATACTCAATTCATCATCAACGACCAGAATTCTGGTTTTCACCAAGCCCCTCCTCCATCATCGGCAAAAGAAGTGTCACTACCGTACCTCCCCCGTCACGGGGATCGGCCTGGACCATGCCACCGTGTCCCTCCACAATCCGGTAAACGGTTGCCAGCCCCAACCCGGTACCAGCCGGCTTGGTGGTCCAGAACGGCTCAAACAGGTGCCGGCAGGTATCCTCATCCATGCCGCAGCCCTGATCCGCAACTTTTAGGCAGAGCAGAGAAAATGCCCTGCCAGCATCATCAATTCCCGACTGTAAATCTGCAGAAAGCACGATATCTCCACCATCCGGCATGGCGTCGGCAGCATTATGCAGCAAATTAAGCAGCACCTGCTGCAACTGGCCACGATCCGCCCAGGCCGTGAGCTCCTCTGACAGATCCAGTATAAGCCTGATCTTGTCAAAGCGATTATCAGCCATCAGTAGCGCTTGTAGGTCCCTCACCAGATGATAGAGATTAAAACGTTCACAACGGGGAGGAGTTGGACGGGCATAGGCCAGAAAATCAGTAATTAAGCCGTTTAGGCGGTCAGACTCCCGCATAACAATAGCAAGCAGCCTGGATTCATGATCACGCAGACTGCCGTGCTCTGAGAGTAGTTGCACAGAACCGCTGATGGCAGCCAGAGGATTGCGGATTTCATGGGCCATGCGAGCTGACAGCTCCCCCAAGGCGGCCAGCCGATCTGACCGTTTCAGGGCCAGCTCCATCTGTTTAAGGCCGGTCAGGTCCTTAAGTGTTACGATCAGGCCCGCTGTTTCCCCCTTCATATTTCTGAACGGCATGGTGGCGTAGCCGATGGTTAAAGGGGCACCCGTTGGCGGACGGTAGTAAAATTCCCCCTGCATATGTTGTTGAAGAGCCACGCCATCCGCCGCCAATGAAGGGAACACGGCGTTGACAGGACGTCCATAGGCGTGATGCTGGGTCATGCCGGTAATTCTTTCTACATAGGGATTAAAAACCCTGATCAGACCGTCCCGGGTAATCGTCAACAGCCCACTTTCAAGATTTTCCACAATCGTGCTATGCAGTTGCTTTAACTCTTCGTAGTTCACCTCAGTCAGTCTGGCCCGTTCAGCAAGATGGCTGCCCATGATCGCAGCCAGAATGAATCCCACCAGATGCAAAAAAATGGTGTAAAAAACCACCACATTTCCCCTTTGCAGGGCGGCATCAGAACTGAGGCCAACCTCTTTCAAGAGACCAAAATACTGCAAATCAACCATTGCCCCGTATAAAATAACACAGAGTGCAGCGGTATATAATGCCTGCTGTCGGTTTAGCAGCATACCGGCGCTCATAATGGCCAGCAGATAGAGGAATGAATAGGGGCTGGCAATACCATCTGTCAACATCAGAAGCAGTGTGACAAACAGGATGTCCCAGATAATTTGCAGGCGGGTAAGGGGAAGGAGCCAGCCCTGGCGGCGTAAAGCCACCAGGGAGCAGAGAGAAACACAGCACGCAAGAATCATCAGCTCAATGACACCACGAAACTGGATATCACTGATCGCTTCAGTATCACTTAACTTCAGAATGATGGTTGATGCCAGAAAGAGCGCAATAACGACAATTCTGGCATAGATAAAGAGCCGTAGACGGCGCTCGGTTTTCATCTATTATCCGCCAACAGCACCTGCCAGCTTAAAGATCGGCAGATACATGGCAACAACCAGCCCACCAACCGTGGTACCCAGAAAAACCATCAGCAACGGTTCCATCATGGCAGTCATGGCAGATACCGCATCATCAACTTCATCATCGTAGAAATCAGCAATTTTGGTTAACATGGTATCCATAGCACCTGTAGCCTCACCAACGGCAATCATCTGCACCACCATGGGGGGAAAAATACCACAGGTCTGCAGCGGCTCAGCCATGGTCTTACCTTCGGAAATGGCCTGGCGCACCCCATAAATCGCCTCTTCAACGATCTTGTTGCCAGCAGTCTTGGCAACGATCTCCAGACCGTCCATAATCGGCACCCCGGAACTGACCATGGTCCCCAAGGTACGGGTAAACTTGGCAACCGACACCTTACGGATCAGGGGACCGGCAATCGGGGCCTTCAGAAACATGGCATCCATTTTTTTCCTGCCACCTGAGGTGGCATAATACTTCTTAACAGCCGCCACAAGTGCTAACGCACCAATAACAATAACAATTATGTACTTTAGCAAAAAATTAGAAAGTCCAATCACAAACTTCGTCGGACCAGGCAGTTCACCACCAAAATCAGCAAACATCTTGGCAAAGGTAGGGATAACAAAAACCAGAATAACGCCAACAACAATGACGGCAATTGACATAATGGTGGTTGGATAAACCATGGCCCCCTTGATCTGCTTCTTCAGTTTCATGGCCTTTTCAATATAGGCTGCCAAACGGTTCAAGATGGTGTCTAGAATACCGCCGATCTCGCCGGCAGCCACCAAGTTGACATACAACTGATCAAAGGCCTTGGGATGTTTTGCCAGTGCATCGGCAAAGGTAGATCCGCTCTCAACACTCTCCTTCACCCTTAAAAGAATTTCCTTAAAAGCCGGTTTTTCCTGCTGCGATGACAAAATATCAAGACACTGCACCAATGGAAGCCCGGAATCGATCATGGTAGCAAATTGCCGCGTAAAGATAACCAGATCCTTGGTGTCAATCTTGCCCCCGCCAAAACTGGGCATCTTGATCTGAACACCCTTGGACTGTTCCTTAACAATAATATTCTGCAACCCTGCCTTTTTCAGCTGAGACTCCACTGATGCGGCATCAGGAGCATCGGTAACGCCCTTTTGCGCTGCTCCAGTGCGGGTTTTACCTTCCCATGTAAACGTTGGCATGCTGTTCCTCCTTCAAAAATGTACCTGAATTATCGGCGAGGCTGTTGACGCATTCCCATAGCAGGATTATTAATCATCTGACGCAGTTCATCAGGGTCAGAAGAGCGGCCCATGGCATCATCAAGGGTAATCAATCGCCGGGTGTACAATGAGTAGAGAGACTGATTCATGGTCATCATGCCAAACTTTTCCTGTCCAACCTGCATCTGCGAATAGATCTGATGCACCTTATCTTCACGGATCAGGTTTCTGATAGCAGGGTTTGGTACCATGATCTCCATCCCCATGGTTCTGCCACCACCAATTTTAGGAATGAGGGTTTGTGAAATAACCCCTTCCATAACAAATGAGAGTTGAGCTCTGATCTGAGGCTGCTGATAGGGGGGGAAGACGTCCACAATCCGGTTAATGGTCTGGGCGCAGGAGTTTGTATGCAGCGTAGCCAGACAAAGGTGACCTGTCTCTGACAGGGTCAGTGCTGCTTCAATCGTTTCCAGATCACGCAACTCCCCCACCAGCACCACATCAGGATCTTGACGCAGGACATACTTAAGTGCGCACTTAAAACCTTTGGTGTCTGAGCCAACCTCCCGCTGATTAACCAGACAGCCTTTGTGGGGATGAAGATACTCGATGGGGTCTTCAATGGTAACAATATGTTCTTTACGGTTGATGTTAATAAAATCAATGATTGAGGCAAGCGTAGTTGATTTCCCACTACCGGTAGGCCCGGTTACCAGAATCAGACCACGGGGCTTTTCTGCCAGATCCTTTACCACCGGCGGCAGCCCCAACTCTTCAAATGACATGATTTTATAGGGGATGACACGAAAAACGCCGGCTACCGCACCACGCTGAACAAAAATATTACCACGAAAACGGGATAACCCCTTCACCCCGAACGAAAGATCAAGCTCACTTTCCTCCTCAAACTTATGTTTCTGTGAGTCTGTAAGCACAGAATAGCAAAGCTGTTTGGTTTCCACCGCATTCAAGGGGGGAAAATCAAGTGGGCTCAACTTGCCATCCACCCGGATCTGGGGAGGCGTATTCGTGGTAATGTGCAGATCGGAGCCCCCGGCTTCAACCAGGGTTTTCAGAAGTTCGTGCAGGTTTGCCATAAAAGTAACTCCTTAATCGTCTGAAACCGTTACCCTTAAAACCTCTTCAAGGGATGTAACTCCTTCTTTTACCTTGGTCAGACCGGACTGACGCATGGTCTTGATGCCGAGGCGCATTGATTCTCGTTTGATTTCAGCGGTATTTGCGCCATTGAGAATTAGCTCACGGATCGGCTCAAGCATCGGCATGACTTGATAAAAGCCAACCCGTCCCTTGTAGCCGGTATTGTTACAGTTGGGGCAACCTTTCCCCCGATAGCAGGTGTATTCTGACACTTCATCTGCAGGCACCCCTGCATCAATCAAGGCCTGAACCGGGATTTCTTCTTTTTCCTTGCACTCGCTACAGACACGACGGGCAAGACGCTGGGCTGTAATCAGGTTAACCGCCGAGGCAACCAGAAACGGCTCAATACCCATATTCAGCAGACGGTTGATGGTTGCCGGAGCATCATTGGTGTGCAGGGTGGAAAGCACCAAGTGTCCGGTCAGAGCTGCCTTAACGGCAATTTCAGCAGTCTCGAAGTCACGGATCTCACCGATCATAATGATATCAGGATCCTGACGCAGAAACGAACGCAAGGCAGCGGCAAAGTTAAGACCAATATCCTCATGCATCTGCACCTGATTGATACCGGCAAAGTTGAACTCCACCGGGTCTTCTGCCGTGGAAATATTTTCCGTCACCTTGTTCAATTCAGCCAAGGCAGAATAGAGTGAAACCGTCTTACCTGAACCGGTTGGGCCGGTTACCAGCACCATACCAAACGGCTTATGGATCTCTCGTTTAAAGTGAGCCAGCGCCTCCGGTTCATACCCCAATTTAGTCAGATCTGTCTGCAGGTTACTCTTATCCAAAAGACGCAGAACGATCTTTTCACCAAACAGGGTTGGGAGGCAGGACACACGATAATCCATATCTCTGCCACCACCCAGTTTGATCTTTATCCGGCCATCTTGAGGCAGACGTCGCTCAGCAATATCAAGCTCTGCCATAATTTTAATCCGGGAGGTGATGGCATTCTTCAACTTCATAGGCGGCTTCATGACTTCATACAGCACGCCGTCAATCCGGTAGCGCACCCGGAAGGTTTTTTCATAGGGTTCAATATGAATATCGCTGGCTTTTTTCTTGATGGCATCCATCAATATCAGGTTTACCAGCTTAACAACCGGAGCATCCTCAGTGGCACGTTCCAAGGAAGAAACATCAACTTCCTCCTCGGTATCCACCAACTCCAGATCCTCCATATCCAGATTGTCCATTACGTCCGCAAGGGAGGCAGACTGATCGTAATACTTATCAATGGCCCCTTTGATATCAGACTCTCCGGTTACAACCATTTCAACATTGTAACTGGTCATAAACTTGATATCTTCGATGGCAAACAGATTCGAGGGGTCGCTTACTGCAACGATCAGGGTTGAGCCAGCCCGATTGACCGGTATCAGGTTATACTTTTGAACAACTTCAGGAGGGATAATTTTAATAACAGCCGGGTCTATATCATAGTCGGCCAGACAGATAGTAGGGACACCATACTGACGAGAAAGAAACGCTACCAGATCAGGCTCTTTAACCAGCCCCTGTTTGACCAGAATAGACCCCAGCTTGCTCTGTCCGCCGGACATTTTCTGTTCCTGCAGTGCGGCTGTCAGCTGCTCGCCGGTAATGATATTGTTTTTAACCAGAATATCGCCAAGGCGGCTCGTCTGCATGACACTCCAATCAATACGTTAAAATTGAAACAGGTTCAATTTGCGGATAGTAGCGGTCGATATCAAATACTGTCAAGCCTTTGCTGCATCAAGAAAGGAGCTTAAGGCCTTCTGCATAACAGCATGCTCCGGTGCAACGTCATGCCAGAGCGAAAAGGCCAACTCTCCCTGGGCGACCAGCATACCCAAGCCGTTAGCGACCTTCAACCCACGAGTTCTTGCATCCAATAGCAGTGGAGTAAGGGAAGGATTATAAATCATATCATATACCCTAGCATGGTCCGGCAGAAGTGCAAGTGTCAGACCATCAATTTTTTCACCTGCCATCCCGAGTGAAGTGGCATTAATAAGCAGATCAGCGCCTGACAGATATTGCCCGGCTTGAGCATCTAATGCGGCGCCGTGCAACAAAACCTGCGGAAAAGAAAGACGGAACGAATCACCAAGCTCCTCCGCAGCAGTTTTCGTACGATTGAGCACCACCAGCGACTCTACCCCGGCACGACAGAGGGCTGCAAGCGCCCCCCGGGCTGCTCCACCTGCCCCCACCAGCACAACCCTGCTTCCGACAACATCGCAGTCAAGATCTTTTAGCAACGAGCAAATCAGGCCATCACCATCAGTGTTATGACCAATCAGCCGCCCCTCCTGATTAACCACCGTATTTACCGCCCCTGCCTGCACAGCTGTAGGAGCCAACTCATCCAGCAAAGGCATGATCGAAGTCTTATGAGGAATGGTGACGTTAAAGCCACAGACACCTAAAGCGCGCAATCCAGACACAGCAGCATGCAACTGACCTGGTTCAACACCAAAGGGGACATAGATGGCATCAATTGCAGCCGCGTGCAGTGCTGCATTCTGCATCACCGGTGAAAGAGAGTGGGTCACCGGACAACCAACAATACCATAGACTCTGGTCTTACCGGTTACAACCGTACTATTTTTCATCAGTCCCTCCAGCTGCCGTGGGGATGCTATAGCGCCTCCGCATCAGTTTCAAATTTTCCTGCCATTCAGGTATAATAGCCCCTGTCAGCAGCAGCAATCTCCCCGCCTCCTTGACATGGCCACGACGCGCCAAATCCTCGGCAGACTGCAAAAGACAATAGGCGTGAATAATCAGCGCCTTATGCGAGTCAGCATCAGGCTGCCAGCCCGTAGGGTTGAGCCGGTGCAGGACATACAACCTCCAGACCGTCCCCTCATCCGTTTGACCGGCAACAGCTTCCGGCAGCCAGTATACCATCCCCTGCTGAATCGGTTGCTGTTTGCTCCATGTAAGGGAATAGCGAGTAGAAAAATCCATCAGAATCGGACGTTCGTGGTGCAGTTTATCAACCAGATGGGCAAAGACAAGTTCAGCAGAGAGCGTTCCTGAGGTCGTCTTAAATGCCGATGCAAGGCGAGGCAGTTCATGCTGATACCAGGGAAAGACCAGGTGAGGTATATGGGCCAGGTCCAGATCCTCTCTGAACCGTTCAACACCCTGCAAGTACCAGAGCGGAAAAGCACCGCTATCGCCCCAGGTAAACAAGAGTGCATCTTCAGGCAGAGGACGCAGTGTGTTATGAGCATAATCCTGAGCCAAATAATTTTGACGCTGATTCTGGACAGGCAGATTATTTACCAGCTGCATTATTGGAATAAGAAAAAAAAACGATGCAAGTACAACGCGATGCAGAAGCCCGTGCCGCTCTGGCTTCTGCGCTGCCTCTGCCCCCTTCGCAGCGACAGCAAACAAGCCAACGGCAAGAAGCACTGCAGCGAGCAGGTAGAGTGGCGTATAGAACTCTTCTGTAAGAAAAATTGACTCAACCTGAGGGTTAAAATACCCGACAATTACCAGCCAAAATGCAGCTAGGCAAACCAGCAGATATGCAAAGAAAACCCGCTGTATCTGCCAGCAGGCCCACAAACCGACCAACACAAATAGTAAACCAACCCAGCCAAATTCATGGGATAGACTAAAGGCAGCAAGTTGTTTCAGAAGCAGGCTGAAATCACGGGCGTGAGGATCTTCAGGATATCCCCGTCGTAATAGATGCCAAAGGAAACGAGAGAGAGCATCCGTATCCCCCCAATTCTGACGGGTATCAGCAGCAGCACGTAGCGGCAGGTACAGCTGTACTGCTCCGCCAAGCAGCAACATGCCAACGGTTGCTATCCATTCACGCACTCGACGTATAGCCTGTGGTGCTGTTGCCAGCACAAAGAGCAGGCAACCGGGCAACAGCAGTACAACAGTCTGGTGGGCACCAGTGGCCAAACCGGCCAGGAAAGCCGTCGCATACCACCAGGCGGGCTGTTCCTCTCCCTCTTGGTAGGCTTCACGCCAACGTATGAGCATCAACAGCATAACCGCGCTTATGAAGGCCAGTAGAGGATAGGGCTTATCGTGATTACTTTGCAGCCAGAGCCGGGGAGAAACCGCAAAAACAAAGGCACCGCACAATGCCGCAAGTTTTTTGGCAAACACGGAGAAAACAGCCTCATCGCAAAAGTAGGTTTCTCGTAATAGCGCCATAACCAGATGGTAAGCAGCCAGGCAAGCCAAAGCCGCTGAGACCGCTGTTGCAAGGTTAACCCTAAAGGCAACGTTACCCAACGGCAGCCAGGTAAACGGTTTAGCAAAAAGTAAAAACAATGGATAACCAGGAGAATGGGCAGAACCGAGAAAATGTACCGCCGCAACAAACTCTCCGCTGTCATAAAAGGTAATGGTTGGCGCCAGACAGCCAAGATACAAACCAAATGGCAATAAAAAGGCCAGTAATGACCAGACATCAAGGGCAGGATACCTATTCAGCTTCATTACTGTTCGCCTGACATTGCAGCCTGCTCACGCATGTTCCCCAGGGACATCCCCAGTGACCATACCTGATACAAACCTCCAAGGATAACCGGGAAGAAACCAACCCCGTGCACCACCAATGCGATACTGATCGCCTGAGTATCAGGAAGACCAAAGGCGGCAAGGCCGGTATAGCAGGCCAGGTGATAGGTACCGATATAACCGGGAGCCGCAGGCACCATAACCGCAAAGACCAGCAACACCATAATAAAGAATGATGCGGTCAATGGCAGATGAATGCCAAAGCCAAGTAAAACGAGGTAAATTGGTAACGTAGCACTCATCCAGATCAGCAAAGAACTTATCAAAATACCGAGCAGGTTTCGTCCCCCATAGGAGAAACGCAGTCCCCCCAGAAATGATCCAACAAGTGGAATAGCCTTCTCTGCAATCAAAGCTGGGAATGGCTTAAGTAAACGAGCGAGCAGCGCCAACGCTGCAACCGGACGGAGCTTTAAAAGCACCAGAAACAGTATCATCCCGGCATAAAACAGCAGCATGGTTGTACCGCCGGCACGCAGCAGGGAGGCAGACTGTTCCATCCCAGGCGGCAATTGCAGGGTCAACAGGACCACTGCGAGCATAACCATCACACTAAAACCATCAAAAAGCCGATCGATTACCAGAGAGGCAAACACCGCCGGAACCTGCAGTTTTTCACGTTCTGCGAGAACCCAGGCCCGGATAAACTCTCCCAGGCGGGCCGGAAAGAGGTTATTGGCCATATACCCTATAAGCACCGCAGGATACAGTGACGAGAGGGGCAAAGGTCGTTCATGCAACAGCAGATAACGCCAGCGTACAGCACGCAGCCAGTAACTGACAAATGTAAAGAAAACGGCCGCTGCGAGACAACGCAGATCAAGCTTCCGTAGTGCCTGAACTAAAGAGGGAAAATCAATTTTGCGCAGTAGTAACAGTAACAACAGCATGCTAATACCGATCCCCATCCAAAACAACAGTCTGGAGCGTTTCACTGCCGATACTCCACAGGAAGTCCTGAAGCAAGAATTCGACGGGCTGTTGCTACGTCCGTTGCAATTTGAGACATCAACGCAGTTTTATCAGAAAATCTAGTGACATCTCGCAATTTATCAACAAAATGAAGCACCACGTCCTTGCCATACAGATCATCACTAAAATCCAACAGGAACACCTCTATCGTATGTTGCCCACCGCCAAACGTAGGATTCAGCCCGACACTGCAGGCGCCCATCACAAGTTCACCCAAAACAGAGACCCAGACTGCATACACACCATCGCCCGGAATCAGCTCATTATGCGTCACGATATTGGCTGTCGGAAACCCCAAAGAACGTCCGATTTCACGACCATGTACCACCTGTCCGGAAATACAGTGACATCGCCCCAGTATCTGTAACGCCTCAGCTACTGCACCGCTTGTTACTAACCGCCGGACGGTACTGCTGCTAAACAAAACACCATTATCACCCACTGGATCCAATGACTTCACCTCAAAGCCAAGTTCCTGTCCAAGTTGCCCCAAAAACCGTTCATTACCTTCGCGACCTCTACCAAAGGCATAATCATGACCAATCACCAAAAAACAGACACCAAGACAGTCATGCAAAACCTGTCGGACAAAAGCATCTGCAGAAAGATCTGAAAACTCTTTGGTAAAGGGAATCACCAGTAGCAGATCAATATCACTCTCACCAATCAATGCACGTTTCTGCTCATCTGTGGTAATCAAACAAAACCGACGGTCATCAGGGCGCAGAACCCGTAAAGGATGGGGGCTGAAGGTTATTACTACTGAGATTGCGGACAGTTCCCGTGCACGGCTAGTAACCTGCCGAAAGATCTCCCGGTGCCCACGGTGTACACCATCAAAATTGCCGATAGTAACCACTGACCGGTCAGCAAGAGGGCGTGAAAAATCATTTGTTATCAACGTACGCATAGTTCAGTCTATATGGCATAGTTTCGGTCTTGAAACAACCCTGATGCCTTGACAAATCTGTCGCCAGGGTTCAATAATTGCAACTTCGTCTGTATACACTATTAGTCACGGGAGCATCCCATGATCATTGAAAGTGATTTTCTTGTTATCGGCAGTGGTATTGCCGGTCTTTCCTTTGCACTTCAGGCCGCTGCACACGGCACTGTTTCTGTTGTTACCAAACGAGAAGTAGCTGAATCAGCCACCCGTTATGCCCAGGGCGGCATTGCCTCGGTCTTTTCCAGCGAAGATTCATTTGATGCCCACGTTGAGGACACACTGGTTGCAGGCGCGGGTATCTGCCACGAGGATGTCGTACGAATGGTCGTTGAGGAAGGGCCCCAAACCATCAAGAACCTGATTGAATGGGGGGTTAAATTTACCACCACAACCAAAGGCGATGAATACGACCTGACCCGTGAAGGTGGTCATAGCGCACGCCGGATTCTGCATGCTGAAGACATCACCGGGCGTGAGATTGAACGGGCGTTAGTAGAAGCAGTTAAACAAAACGACAATATTCAAGTTTTTGAAAACCATATCGCCATTGATCTGATCACGTGTGCCAAACTTGCCCGACAACCGGTCAGTGACGACTGCTGCCTAGGCGCCTATGTTCTTGACATAGAAAACAGCCTGGTAAAAACCTTTTCTGCTGGAGCAACGCTGCTGGCCAGTGGTGGAGCAGGTAAAGTCTATCTGTACACCTGCAACCCAGATGTAGCCTCCGGTGATGGTGTTGCCATGGCCTATCGGGCCGGGGCAACCGTTGCCAATATGGAGTTTATGCAGTTTCACCCCACCACCCTTTTTCACCCCAATGCAAAGTCATTTTTAATATCTGAAGCGGTGCGGGGCGAGGGTGCAATTCTGAGACGCCGTGATGGCACCGCCTTTATGGAGAAGTACCATCACCTGAAAGATCTTGCCCCCCGTGACATCGTTGCCAGAGCCATTGACAATGAAATGAAGACCTATGGTGATGATTGTGCCTATCTGGACATCACCCACGAACCTGCCGATACGGTACGAAATCGCTTTCCCAACATCTACCAGACCTGCATGGAATATGGCCTGGATATGACCAAAGACTGGCTTCCGGTCGTTCCTGCCGCCCACTACCTGTGCGGTGGTGTTCAGGTAAATACCCACGGACAGACAGATCTACGTGGATTATACGCCATTGGAGAAGTTGCCTTTACCGGTCTGCACGGCGGTAATCGCCTGGCCAGCAACTCACTGCTGGAGGCAGCGGTTTATGCCAGTAATGCAGCAAGACATGCCATTACTGCCTTGGCAACCAAAAGGCCAGCACAATCAACACCGCTCCCTGAATGGGATTCAGGTACGGCAACGAACAGTGATGAAATGGTTGTTGTCTCCCAGAACTGGGATGAAATCAGGCGTTTTATGTGGAACTACGTTGGCATTGTACGATCAACTAAACGTCTTGAACGGGCTATGCGTCGGATTAAACTTATTCAAGCAGAGATTGATGAGTACTATTGGAACTTCATCATTACCTCTGATCTAATTGAATTACGCAATCTGGCCACCGTAGCAGAACTGATTATTACCTGTGCTCAGCAACGCAAAGAGTCCCGTGGCTTGCACTACACCATAGACTATCCTGAGCGTGATGACGTCCATTGTAAAAATGACACCATCTTAAAGAAGCAGTTTTAGCGAGGTCGCAGTGGATATCAATCAAATTAGACAGCGAATTGACTTACTTGATGATGTCTTGCTCAGGATTTTTAACGAGAGGGCACGTCTGGCCTTGGAAATCGGGCACCACAAAAAGCTGCTTGATTTACCGGTCTATGACCCATCTCGTGAAAAGCGGATCTTTGCCCGTATGAAAGATGATAATCCTGGGCCGCTGGATGATGGTGCCATAGTGCGGCTTTTTGAACGGGTCATCGATGAATCACGACGGCTAGAGAGAATTATGACCCAGCAGGAGGAACAGGAAGGATGCTAATTATTACAAAAAAAAATGCCCCGGAAGAGGCATTGGATCAAGTTAAAGAGTATCTGGTTTCAAACGGCTTTGATTTTCACCAGTCAACCGGTGCAGATCGAACTATTATAGGGGTAATTGGTGATACACATACACTCGATGAAAAAACTATTGCCACCATGCCCGGTGTACATCAGGTGGTAAGGATTATACCAGACGAATAGCTAATCAATAGTTCATAATTAACACTTTGACGGCATCTGATTCCTCATCGCATATTTTACGTGCCCTTTTATAATCGAGGCTTTTCCTATCACCTTGATATCCATATCCAGTATTAGGGTTATTCAGATAATACTCATATGTATCCGCCCTTGCCATTTCATCTTCCATGCATTGTTGGTATGATCTTTTCTTATTATTTTTTCTTTTTTCATTTACGCCATACTTACGCTCTAAATCATCCGTATTTACCTGCACAGCTGGCAGACTCGAATTAATATTCACGCCTTTTGCCGAGGCTTTAACCTTTGTGGGAACTAAAACATCTATATCAACAAATTCTTTTTTTCTAAAAACTTTAATACTATGTTTTCCATCACTTAACCCAAGTAAATAGCCTACATTATTAACTTCAACACCATCAACCTTTATTATTAAATCACTCACTCTAAAACCAAATTTAAATGCTAGTGTTTCATCCTTAATAACATTAACAGTTAATTTATATCCAGTTACACCAAATGTCCAATAACTAGATGGAACCATCTTATTTTCTAACATCGCACCTAAAAAATCATGCGTTTCTGCAAAAGCGCAAGTTGAAGTTAACAGAATAGCAAATACAGCTGATAAGCACCTAGCTATTAATGACATAATAACAATAACCCCAGACTTAAATAATGAAGCATTCAAAACAAAGTGCGCATGATTAACTAAATTAATGAATTTAATATCCTAGGAGTTATAAATATAAGCAACTCACTTTTGTTTTTTGTAGTGCTTGTAGACTTGAATAAATTACCTAAAATTGGCACATCCATTAACCATGGAATGCCTTCTTGACCTTCAGTGTCGCTATCAACAAATATCCCTCCGATAATAGTTGTTTCACCATCTCTTAAAAGCATCTCAGTTGTTGCCTGCTTTTTATTAATTGGCGGTGTTGCAGATGTTGATGTTGTATCAGGAGAATCATTTTTTGCGTCTATTTTCAACGAAATAGTACCGTTATTATTTATATGCGGCGTCACTTCAAGTGACAACGCTGCTTCAACAAACTTTGTCTCAACTTTATCTGAAGTTGAAGAAATATAAGGGATTTGCTTACCTTGTGTTATTTTAGCTGTCTTATTATTGAGTGTTGCAACTTTTGGTGATGAAACAATTTTTATTAGCCCAACTTTTGCAGCAGCATTTAGGCGCATCGAAAGTTTTACGTTAGCCCCTATTGTCCCAAAGGTTATATCAGCTGCTCCCGTTGCACTACCAATAGTTGACGTTCCAGGTGTACTGGCTATACCACCGAAAACAGAGCTGGCACTATTTATAAATGGCCATTCTCTACCTGCACCAGCAGAAGAGGAAGAAGTACCAAGTCCCCAACTTACACCTAATGATCTTGTAAAGTCAGTAGAAGCTTCTATTATTCTTGCCTCAATCATCACCTGCTTTTCGGGTATGTCTATAGACTTTACAAGCTCTTCCATATCACCTATTAGCTGTTCAACGGCATTAACAATAACAGTATTAGTTCTCTTATCAGATGTCACAGACCCTTGCCACTCATACCGCACCAAGGGCTTTAGAACTGCAGCGACATCTTCACTATTAGAATAATTTATTGCAAATTTACGTGTAACCATCCGTCCACTTTTTAGTTGAGCCGCCCGTTTCTCCGCTACTGAATCTAACTCAGACTTTAATTTACCTGCTCCGCGGACAATCAAAACGTTATCTTGTTCCTGTGACTCAAAGCCTTTAGTAGTCAATATTATGTCAAAAGCCTGATCCCATGGAACGTTAACCAATTTCAGACTTATTTTACCACCAATCTCGTCACCTAAGACAAAGTTTTTGCCACTAACTTCAGACAAAAGCTGAAAAATACTACGCACTTCTGCATCCGCAAACTCCAAACTAACACGCCTACCACTGTATACTTTTGTTTTTTTCTCTTTATCATTTATTGAAACAACCGATTGTACTAGGTTTTGTTCATTACTAGCAGGTTGGGGGCCCCTTGACGCCTTCTGTGTTGCCGAAACTTTAGCTTGATCTGTAGTCTTTTTTATTACAGAAGGGTGCTTTATATCTAAATATACAACATCAGCCTCAGGACGAAGTTCAAAGAATGAATCAGCTTTCAAAGTGACACGGATCAGCACATCAGTGCTGTTCTTAGTTTTAACTTGGACTGGTGTCACCCTCAGCACAGTTGATACAAACTCACGTGTTTCTAATGAACGCTGAAGATTTCGGGGTAACTGAGCATTCTTAAGTTTAAAAGAAATAACACCTGAAGACTTAACAGGAGGCTCGACAGCAACAGGACCTTTAAGCTTAATGATCACTCTGCTTACATCGTCTACAACCTGAAAATCTATGGCCGCAACCTGAGTTACAGTTTTCAAAGCACTGTCCATATTTGTAACAGCTGGCTTTGCAGGCACAACAGGTTGTGCTACCAATTTGTCTGTTTGTGGGGCTTGAGCCGGTGTTTCCACAGCTTTTTTAGCATCTAAAGTCCCAAACTGAACAGCAAGACCGGCATCTGTTTTAGTAAAAGTGGCCTCGGGTAAAACGCCGTTTATTGAGTCAAATACGACTCTGACTTTTTCCGGGTAGCTACCGACACGCGCCGTTGATACACCTGAGACATTCAGCTGTATTAACTTATTGGTCATAGACACTTTAACATTCAGGAGATCAACTACGACTCTTTCAGGTTTGTTCAGTCGAAATGTTTTATATTCTCCAATAGGATTATTGGAAATAATTTCAATAATATCACCACGAACTCGCACGTCTGATATCATAGTCACATTGTTGATAATCGGCGCAGCGGGTGCTACATCTTTAGATGATTCAACTTTCTGTTGTTCCGTTGCTGAAGCAGGCTCAACTTGATCCACTTTTTGCGTCACTTCCGCTTTAGAAGGTTCTTCTTTAGAAGACGCTTCCACAACTACGGGTTTATATCCAGGAAAACTTATTCTTAACTCGCTAGCTTTGCCTGTTGAAGGGGTAATGACCGGTTCTATGTCTTGAGAGAGAAATATTTCCAGACGAGTAAGCACGCCTGCATCTGTATCAAAGCGCTTCAACGTCACACTCTTTACAGCGCCTTTAGTAAAGTTAAGATTCGAAAGAGATTCGGCAGGTATTGCTTGAGAAAAATCTACTACTAGGCGATGAGGAGAAGATGCTTTGTAGCTCGTGTAGGTTGCAGGCACTGACGTAACAACAACAAGCTCTGCTGTTGCTCCTTCTCCCTGTCCTAGTACAGACTGGATGACAATAGGCGCAGGACTCGCCTGAGCTGAATCTGCACTTGCTTTCTCAACCCCAGCCACAAAACCAGTAAGCAGCGTGGCACTTAAGAAAATTGCAACAACTGGTTTAAAATTAACTATACATTTCATCGGGAACACTCCTTACGGTTTCCGCAGCAAGGGAATCCGGATTGACTCTTTTCGCATCTTGTTGTTGTCATCATGGAACTGTTCAACAACGTCAACACCTGAAGTATCAATTCGGATAATCTTACCTTCATTTTTTCCAATCGTCATGCCAACTTTAAGCACATAACTCTTACCAGCTGGATCAACAACCATCGCCTTGTTACCCTTGGAATCAGCGACAGTTCCAATCAAACGAAACTGAGACACATCAAAGCTATGAATTGGCAGCAGAGGTTTAAAGTCACGCTTCAGTTTACTCATTTCAGCAGGTGTTGCTACCTTCACCGAAATGTGAGGTTTGAACGGGTCCTTTTTAGCGCTAAAGTCAAGCTGATTAGTCTGAACAGGCGCCATTTTAATTGTGCTTATGGGCTTCTGCACAGCCACAGCAGGCTGTTTTGCTGCAGCTAACGGTGGAGGTGGCGGTGGAGGTGGCGTTTTTTTGCAACCTACTTGCTGCATAAGCAGCAAGATTGCCAGTAAGACTGACACCAAGCCAGCAACATGACGACTATTTTTTTGGCTTATTCTTGTCATTCTTGATCTCTTCCTTGCCAAGGAATCTAAAAGTTGTGGCAAGACAATTTACCTTGGCCATCATGCGGTTATTAACACTTTTAACTTCGACAAATTCGACATTTGCAATATTAACAATCCTTGGAAGGTTGGCTACAGCAGCAAAAAAATTAGCTACACTATAGTATGAACCATATACCGTGATATCTACAGGTACATCTGCGTAAAAATCTTTAGCGGCTTCCGGTCTTGGCCTAAACACAAGAAAGTCAAGCCCTGCATTTTTTCCAGTAGACGTAATACTAGTTAATAATGACGGAATTTCTTTTGAGTTAGGCAACTCTGTTAATGCCTTTTCCAACTCAATATTAAGATCATTATATTCTTTCTGAATTTTAGGAAGATTATTAGCTATTTTAGTTTTTTCCTCTACTTCTGCCTGAAGTGTTTGATGCTGAGCTTTCAGGTCTATCAGCACTTTACGTTTCGGAAGATACAGAAAATAGAGCAAAACAATAGTTTCTATCACCAATATGGCAACTAGAATTCCAATTTTTTGCTTATTCGGCAGCTTAAGTATTTTATCAACTCTTGGATCCATAGCGCGTACCTTTAACCAATCTATTGATAACTTATTTAACAGGCGCAGCTACAACAGTTTTAGGTGCTTCAATCCTGAATGTGAGATCGAAATGTTTCAATTTAACTCCACTCACATCCTTTTGCTCTGACACTAGCAGCTCAACCTTCTCATACTCTGGCGATGCCTCAAGCGCCCGAATAAACTGTGCTATGAGCTCTTCATTGTATGCCAAACCACTTATTTTTATGTCACCACCAGATTCCTTATAGGACTCTATCCACAGCTGATCAGGTGTGACATCACTTAGAGTTGCTAAACGAGTTGCAGGGCCAGTTTTATTCTTTCTAAGCTCAGAAAGGACATTCAACTTCTTTTTAACTTCATCCTTAAGCTTTTTAATTTCATCAAGCTTTCCAATTTTAGTTTTCAGCTCACTTATTTTCGCATTAGCAGCATTGATGTCATTCTGTGTACCTGATATCTGGCCCAGCTTAACAAGCCACAAGGCAACAACAATTGCCAACACGACTAAAATTGAAGAACCTGCAATAAACAACTGTTGAAGTGCAGTTTCCTTCTTTTTAGCGGCACGAACCGGGAGTAAGTTTATCCTGATCATTTATCCCCAACCCTCCGTATAGCAAGCCCCACACCAACAGCCATAAGGGGTGCGATCTCCTGAAGGTACTCAGGATCAAAATCCTTCTCGTTGAACTTAATCCGCTCAAATGGATTAAGCAATTCAACATCCACTCCAAGCTTTGCTGCAACAGCTTCTTTCAATCCTGACATCTTGGAGCAACCACCAGACATACTGATACGAACAATTCTCTCTTCTCCAGAAGCTGTTGAATTATAAAAATCAACAGAACGTCGTATTTCTTGAGACAGTGTTTCGTTCACCCTGTTTATTACATCCACCAATGGGCCGCTCTGCTGCTGAGCAGCCAGCATCTTCATGGTTTCAGCTTCATGGGCACTGACACCAAGTTGTTTTTGAATTTCCTCTGTGTACTGATTACCACCCATTTGAACATCACGGGTAAAGAGGGAAGTCTCCCCCTTAACCACATTAATATTCATTACACCAGCACCTACGTTGACCAATGCACGTACGTCGTCGTTTATTTCAACGCTCAGCTCAAAGGAGTTTTGAACAGCAAAAGCATCAACATCCATGACGCTAAGATTTAAGCCGGCATCGTTAAATACGGCGACATAGTCATTAATAATGTCTTTTTTACTGGCAACCAACAGGACCAATACTTTAGAAGGATCAAGTGGATCCGGCCCTAAAATCTGAAAATCAATATGTACATCTTTAATATCAAATGGAATGTATTGCTCAGCCTCCCAGCTAATCTGATCCTCAAGTTCTTCTGAAGTCATGGTTGGCAAAGAAATTTTACGAATAATCACCGCATTGCCAGAAATAGAACAAGCAACATCTCTGGTTTTAATTCCAAGGCTGGCTACAAGATTTTTAACAGCATCAACAACTGCAGCAGTATCCATGAGACTATTATCAACAATAGCCTCTGGAGGTAGTGGCATAACAGCAGCATTTAACAACTGATAACCATCTTTAGTCGGCCACAACTGTACTAACTTGACAGAACTGGAGCCGATATCAATGCCGATGAGGTCCTTTTTCTTGTTAAATAATCCAAACATGACCCGTACCTGTCATCCCTATTCTTGGAAAACCTTATCACGGTCTTCCAGCGTATAACCGAGAGCCAAAATTATCTTACGCATTGTTTCTACACGACAGCTTTCGCCACGTTCAATCCGATCAACCGTGACAGTTGAAATCCCAGCCTTACGCGCAAGCTCAGATTTGCTCATGAGCATTTTTTCTCTTAGCTTTTTAACTTTATTTGGTGTTTTCATAAGTATCCCACGCTATAACTAATTATCTCCTATGTAGCGCGTTTTTACTCTTTGTCAACAAATTTTATAAAATTATATATAAATAAAAAAAATGATACCATATAGGGTATCATTTTATTACACGACCACAATATACACACAGAGCAATACGGATAAACTATTTAATGCTGACTCTTCTGACCTCATGAATATCCGTCAACCCCTGAAAAACCTTTAATATTCCATCCTGTTTCAGGCTCGTCATACCATCAAGTACCGCCTGCGCACGAATATCATCCGTATCAGCTCGACGTTTAATCAGATATTTAAGGTGATCACCTGCATCAAGTATTTCATGGATACCCAAACGGCCATGGTAGCCTGACTGACCACACTGTTCACAGCCACGTGCATGGGCCAAAGTAATACTGGACGGATCAATGCCTGTGTCGGCAAATGCTTCCCGTCCATACTCGTCTATCAGCTCATCCAGCTCTGCCTGGTCTGGCGTATACATCTCCTTGCAACCGGAACAAAGACGTCGAGCCAAACGCTGTGCCAATACACACAGTAGTGAATCAGAAAAACTGTAGGGGTCTAGTCCCATTTCCAGTAGTCTCGTAACGGTTTCAGGAGCGGAGTTGGTATGCAGAGTTGAAAAAACCAAGTGGCCGGTGAGAGAAGCTTCTACAGCTATACCGGCTGTTTCTTCATCCCGCATTTCACCAACCATAATCACGTCAGGATCCAAACGGAGAAATGAACGTAACGCAGCAGCAAAGGTAAAGCCAATTTTTGGATTAATCTGTACCTGACGTAAGCCTATCTGGGTAATTTCAACCGGGTCTTCAGCGGTCCAGATCTTGCGGTTTGCTGAATTTATTGTAGCAAGGCCTGAATGCAGCGTGGTTGTCTTGCCGGAACCGGTAGGACCAACAACCAGCACTAGGCCATAGGGACTCTGGAGGCAACGTTCAAAAACCTGCCGGTTCCTGTCTGTAAGCCCCAAACGTTCAAACGAAACGGGATCCCCGCTGGTAAGTACACGTATAACCACATCCTCAAGCTGCCCAACGGTTGGCATGGTAGCAACCCGCAATTCAATATCCAACGGGCCGAATTTTTTAAAGTCAACTTTGCCATCCTGGGGCCGGCGGCGATCCGCAATATCTAAATCGGCCATAATCTTGATCCGCGAAGGAATAGCAAACTTATATTTGTAGGGGATCTTCTGGTAGACCATACACTGGCCGTCGATTCTTATCCGGACAGTAACATCACGCTTGCCAGGATAAGGTTCTATGTGAATATCAGAGGCTTTCTTCATATAGGCATCGTAAATGATTTTATTAACCAGCTTAACAATAACGGAGTCCTTCTCCGTTACCTTGCGCACCTCCTCTTCAACCTCCGGCTCGTCAACAGCCGAAGTTTTATTCAGAAGCTCAGATATGCTGTCAGGTACCAGATCAAGGTTCACCTCATCCATCGCGCTGGTGCTGGATGAAAGATCAACCCGATAGAGCGATTTTAGCGCACGCAGAACACTGGCCTCTGAGGCGATAACTGAAATTATCTTTAGACGAATATTATCTTCAAGCTGTCTGATATCATGGTGCCGTAAAGGCTGCGCCATGGCCAGTGTCAAGGTGTTACCGATCATTGAGATCGGCACCAAGAGGTGCTTCTGAGCATAGACAGAACTTATATAACGAGACAGACCAGAATCAAGGGAAAGGGAGTTAATTTCAACATAAGGCAGGTCATACTGAGCGGCAACCGAACGAGCCAGCTGTTCTTCGTCAACAAAGCGTAACTTTAATAATGCCCGTTCAAGTGGAATATCATTCTGCCGGCTTAATTCCCGGGCCTGGGAAAGCTTCTGTTGATCAAGGAGCCCCTCTTTCAACATAATATCGGCTAACTTTCGCCGTTTGTTTTTCTGATCAAGCACCAACGAAAGGTCACTCTCCCGAATATACCCCAGACGGCACAGGAGCTGGCCAACGGTCTGGTCAGGAAACATCTTCTGCATTTCAAGGGCTTCATCCAGCTGTTCCTGACTGATCAAGCCCTGCTCTATCAGCAGTTCTCCGAGGCGTTTGGTAATCATGGTGCCCTAACGTTCCTGCACCTGATAACCGTGATCGTAAAGCAGCTCACGCATGCCTTTTTCAATCGGGCGGTCAGTTAGCATAACAGCACCTCCACCTATTGCCGCATTTTCAAGCATAAAACCTGACATTTCAAACGAATATTTTCCCGCTGGATCTGACAAGAGCAGGTGTGTGGCATAGCTAGAAGGAAGATCCATGCGAAACAAAAGTTTGCCGGTTACAGTCTTGAAATCATCTTGCGGCTCAAGGATCACCACTCGGTACCCTTTCGTTTCCAGCAGCCGGAACAGGGTATAGGTAACCGGGTCACCGGTAAATCTGGTCACCACAAAACGTTTCAC
>Ga0074197_1001095_pt1 | contig 25337 bp, 31 predicted proteins | sample EPASupsiteSAE305_FD_64526 | JGI IMG/M metagenome (GOLD analysis project Ga0074197, IMG submission 64526) | Bioremediated contaminated groundwater microbial communities from EPA Superfund site, New Mexico - SAE3-05 reassembly with SPADES | ecosystem: Environmental > Aquatic > Deep subsurface >...
TAATCTACTTGTATAGTTAAGGTTTTTTTCTATTTCAAGTGTGGTTAACCCTCCTATCATAGAGCTGTTATGGAGATGATCATATTTAGATTCTATATGCCCCATAGCTAAAAATATAGAGATCGCACCCGCAAAAACGGAGAGAGTAACTATGCCTACAAAGTAGTTCATTTTTTTATGGATACTAAAATTTTGAAACATTTATAAAACCTTTTGTGTTAATATTATTACACTTTACAATAGTTGTTTTGAAAATTTACTTAAATTGCAAACTTTTAAAGGTACATAAATTGTGATAACAGAATAATAATGACAACCAAGCTAAACGGAAATAGGTGATTTTTAAAGACCCACGGATTTATTTTAAAAAATTTCTGATTGATTCCTCTTAGCCCTAGCCAAGAGCCTAAAAAGGCTTTTATGCTTAGAAGAATTTGAAAATATGACATTGTTCCGTTTTCAATTTTGCCAAAAACCTGAGAGATGAGGTAGAGTCCGCTGGCAACTGCTACCATAAGAGCGTAAGGAACAATTTTTCTTACATGCATCATAATTGCTTCTCTTGCTTTTTTATGCTCTTCGTCATTTAGAGATTGATTCATTTTTGATAAAAAGAGAACATCTACAAATAAAAAACCGCCGTAAATAAAAACAGAAAATATATGAATCGTATGAATGAAAGTGTAAGTAATGGGACATCCTTTTTCCGTAATTTTAACATATAAGAGAGCTAATATCTTTGTTTTATATCAATTGTAAATCTAACCGTATATTCAGACTTTTTAGATAAAATCACAGACCAAAAAATCAATATAAAGAATAAAATTATGCAAAATACTAAAGCAAGAGCGAATATTTATGCACTTATATCTCGTGTTTTACTTCAAGAGTTAGATGAAGATATGCTAAATATTATCAAGAGTGATGAGAATATTTTGGATTTTTTCCCGACTTTAAAAGAGTGGAAACCGTTAAATGAAGAGAGCAACAATAAGCTGTTAGATGAGTACCTTAACCCTGATTTTGTAAATTTGTCTCTTTTGCATCTTATTCCTTATGAAACATTTTATACCAGAGAAGATCAAAAGATTGAGACAGGCGGGGCAAATCCCGTAACTGATATCTACAGTACATACAACTTTATGGTTGATTACGGGATCTCTCGTACTGTTTCATCAGATCATATCGGGATTGAGTTAGAGTTTATGCATTATTTAGTAGAAGCTGAATTGAAAGCTTTGGAAGATAACAATAAAGATGCAGTATCTGAGCTTAAAAGCGTTCAAAAAGAGTTTTTAAACAAACATCTTCTGCAGTGGGCGCCGATGTACTTGATAAATGTAAAATACGAAGCCAGAACACCGCTCTATTATGATGTTGCTGATTTGGCTCTTGAGTTTATGCTCAGCGATAATGAGTATCTTGTTAAAGAACTAAGCAATTAATGATACAGCTAAAAGCAAGCCGTTGTGTCAGATCTCTCTCAAAAGAGAGCCAATGCAACAGATGTGAAGTTATCTGCCCTACGGATGCTATTGTGGTAGCAGATAATCCGCTTCCCTCAATTAACTTCTCGGCTTGTATCGGATGCGGTGCATGTGATGCGGTATGTCCAAGTGAAGCACTCTATCTCGATGATTTTAATGCGACAAATTTCTTTTTTAGTTTTATGGAAGATGAAGACAATCTCATCTCATGCAGAAAAAATGTTCCATGTATTGCAGCATTAAATATAGAAAATATTATCTCAATGGCACTGCTTAAAAAAGAGATTATTTTTGACATGGGACACTGCGATGGATGTGCGATTGCATATAAATGCAAGCCTCAAATAGAGAAAAGCCATGAAGAAGCTTCTTACATGTTAAGAGCTATGATGAGCGAATCTATTATTAGAATGGAAAATCTAAAATATGAATACGAAAAAGAGATTAAAGAGAGCAACAGAAGAGAGTTTTTTAGCAAGGTAACTCTTAAAAATGCGATTAAAACAAAGATGCAGTTTGAAAAGGAGATACAAAAAGCTACAGATGAGTTGGTTGAACACACTCTGCAAAAGAGCGATATTGCGCTCTTAAAACAAAAACGTATAACGGATAGAAGAAAACTCTTCTTTAGTGCCATAAAACGCACACAAAAGCCGTTACTATTTCATGTGATAGAAGCGGATGAGATGACATTTACTTCTATGAAACTTTTAGATGGCGACAAATGCACCGCATGTCAGATGTGTTATAGAGTATGCCCAAGCGGTGCGCTTACGTCAGATATTAAAAACTCTAAAATAGATTTTGATCCATTCTTGTGTATAAAGTGTCATGTATGCCATGATGTTTGTGAAAGTGATGCCATCTCTTTCTCGCCAACATACAACGTAAAAGAGTTTTTTGAACCTGAGGTTCATAATCTTATAAAATTCAGCGTAAGAAGATGTGACGAGTGCAGCGTGATTTTTAGCACAAACTCCGGTGAACGCCTCTGTTACAGATGTAAGGCGGAAGACGAAGAGGCAAAAGAACTTTGGGGTATAAAAGGAGATATGTAGAGCATGATGAATAATGCAAATGAGATATCGAACCACACAAAACTTTACGGTTTTATAGGTGAGAGTGCAGGGCAGAGCAGTATCTCTGCAACGCTAAATAAGCTTTTTAAAACAGAGAACAAAAATGCGATGATGATACCTATGAACATACGCGAAGACGATTTTTTCTTTACGCTCTCAAATATGAAAAAGTCACATGTAAACGGTGCGTTAATCTCTAACGAGTATATGAAAAATGTAGTTGAGATCTTAGATGAAGCGAGTGAAGCAGTCGTACAATCTGGAATGTGCGATATTGTCCTAAGAGATGAGCAGAAACTTATCGGCGATGTTTTAGGTATGCGAGTACTGGTAAAGTTTTTAAAAGAGAATGGTTTTAAAAAAGTAGCACTCATTGGGATAGACGCAAGAGCTAAAGCGTTTTGTTCTCTGGCAGAGGATCTAAAAATAAGCTATTTTCACGATAATATTGAAGAATTGATGCTTTTTTGCAAAGAGATGAAGATTGCAGATGCAGATATAAACCGCATAGCAGAGGGTATGGATATTGATTTTTCCGTCTATGATGCAGTTGTGGATTTTTCTGATTTTGACTCTTTAAATATGGCTAGTAAGCTTGGCGGTATAAATTTGGATATGAAGAGCAAAAAAGAGTTTTCACCTCTTAAAGTGAGAGCACATGAACTAGAGTCAAAATACATCGGTTTTGATGAGATGTTAAACGAACTTTGCGTTGGAGTATTTGAGTTTTTAAACGAGAAAAAACACCTAGAAGATGATAAAAGCGATATGAAATTTTAAGGAGAAGTTATGAAAAAAGAAGATTTAAGTGATTTAAGAGCAGAGTTTGACGAATTTGTAAAAAATAGCTGTTCTACCGCTGATTGCAGTGGTACGGAGGGTGCAGATAAAGAAGATGAAGAGCCTGCGCCACAGTTCGTAGATGCACTAAAAAGTAAGCTTTTAGCACCTGCTATCAGTGGAGTTTATCTCTCAAGACTGGATATAAAGAGAATAGCCGAAGCAATCGGTGAATCTTTGCCTATAAAAGAGAGAGGCAACATGATAAAAGCTCTTTTTAGACACACGACAAAAAAAGAGTATTTAAAAGAGGCGTTTAATGAAATCAACAAGCATATAAACGGTCGTATCTTAATCTATCAAGAACTTGGAGAGGCATTTGTGGATGCTAAGCCTATTTTTGATGACTATATAAATAAAGCAAAAAAAACTATGAAGATGTTTGAACAGATTATAGAGGATTTTGAAGAGATAGAGCCGAGTGAAGATCCTATGTTTATTTAAGTAACTAATTGTTGCCCACACCACAAGAGTACTTATTTACTTTGTTCAGGGGCGCTCGTCACGTACTTTAGTACGCTTCCTTACTATGCGCCTCGCAACTGGATTAAATAATATTTTGAATCTGTAGCCATCCCTGCCAGATAAGAGCGCTTAAAATTCCAGCTGCAAAACCGGCGACTATATCATCTGCCATAACACCGATGCCGCCTTTTGCCTCACGGTCAAGTCTGCCTATGATGGATGGTTTTGCTATATCAAAGTATCTAAAAAGAACAAATGAGAGCAAGCTTTGAACCAAGAAACCGTTTTGCAGATCACTCATTTCCCCAAATCCGACACCCATGGCAGGGGCAACGCTTAGTGCAAACCACATTCCTGCGAGTTCATCTATGACTATGCGTTTGTCATCATGTATGCCGCTTTTTTCTTCATACTTGTTTATCTCACGAATAGCGATTATGGAAATTAAAAGCGCTGCAAGAAAAAGAGTTTGTGCGTCAAAATAGATAAGTATCAACATTCCAAGAGGAAGCGATAGAAGCGTACCAACCGTTCCCGGAGCTTTTGGAGAAAGACCGCTATAGCCTAATGTTATAAATAACCAGTTCATATATTTCCTATGTAAGCGATGTAGTTTGGTAGAGTTTCATAAGCTCTAAGTAAAAATCATTCTCGGTATGCTCTTCTAAAAGCCCTTCAATCGGGAGAATATCATAGTAAAGTCTCTCTAAGTTTTTAAATCTGTTGGGATGAAGTTTTGACAGGATAACTGCCGAGATCTCTTTTCTCATAAGAATAGTCGGCGGCAAAATCCCAAGTTCTAAAAGCTCTAAAATAGAGTTTGAATGGTAAGATATTTGATGGTGCTGACCATGTGGGCAGGTATTTTTACTTACCAGAGTCGTACACTTATCGCAGTATACATATTCGCTTGAAACGGTGATATCTATATCAATTCCGACTACTTTGTCAATAATAGATTTGTTTGAGTTACAGTCGTAAAACATACCTAAACCTGCATGGTTTCGACCAATTGTTAACTTATCACAGCCGTAATTTTTTGCAACTACCGCATCTATGATTATCTCGTTGTATCCTGCAAAAATGTAGCTGTTTTCAAGCGGCACGACGACGACATGATTTTTTGTTAAAAAGTTGTTTATGAAAAAATCAAGTGCTTTTTTTCTTATCTCATATGACAGATTTGATTCCGTATACGGTTTTAACAAAAAGATAACGAGCAAATCCGTATTTTCAAGTGTTTGGCGAATCAGTTTTTCATGCGCACGATGTAGAGGGTTTGCGCCCATTACAAGGGCAGTCGTATGCTTTGCGTCAATTAGCTTTTTTGCTTCGGATATTATCTCTTTGTTCGTATTGCTTGACTTGTTTAAGAGTGTATACTCACCGCTAACTGCCAGAGATCCTATTCTCTTTAGCGTAGCCATAACGCCCGGATGAGAGATATCGTCAGTTCCGTAAATTTGTCTTATTCTCTGATTTGGATCTATACTAAAAACTTCATCGACTATGAGGGTTGCAAAAGGCTTTTTTTCAAAAAGAATGGTAATCTCTTCGCCTTTTTCAATCGAAGACAATACTTCGGCATTTACCTTTCCCGAGGGTGCCAAAATAAAAGGAAAAGGGAAAGATTTGCCATCAATCAGCCCAGTTTTAAGGACGCTTCTGCTCTGTTCTTCATTCATCAAAGATTCTACCGGAGAGAGTAGTCCGTCTTTTAAAAGTTCTAGTGCAGATGCCGCTTCTTTGTCGATAAGCAGTGTTTTATTTTTTCTTAACAATGTCATACTTCTTTCTTTTTTCCCATAAACTTTTACGGCTGATTCCCAGCTTTTTTGAGAGTTCCGTATCCGGAAATTTATGTTGATAATTTAAAACGATATATTTAACATAATCTTCTATCGGAAGAATCTCGCCTTGATCAAAGATGTTGCTCTCACTCTTAATATCTATGATCTCATACTCGTCATCTTCTATTTTGTCCGTACTGCAAATTATGGCTTTTTTATTTTCAAGTAGTGTGTAGAGAGCTTTTCTTTCGCTTTTTTTAAGAATCTGAAGATCTATGATGTAAATAAGTGAATTTTCGGTAATAGACTCTATCTCGCTCATCGCCTTTATATCGCTGAGAGTTATGAAATGAAGCGGGAGATTTTTCTTTTTTGCATACTCAAACGCAAATGAGTCGGCATGTTTTTGATATGAAGATGAAATGAAAAGAGGAAGCTCTAAGTTGTCAAAGTTATGCTCACCGCTTAGAGATGAAAATGTATGCGTAAGATATTTGTCATATGCCTCATTTCTCTTTTTTAGCTTCTCATAATCTTGATAGTGATTGATCTTTCTAATCAGCTCTTCAATCATAAAAGGTTTTAAAATATAATCTTTTGCACCTGCGGAGAGTGGTTTAGAAACCGTATCGTTGCTGATGTATGAAACCATTAAGATAATAATAGATTTTTTAAATGTCTCTATAACAGGGCTAAAATCTTGACCGTTTATATTTGTTGAGAGTAGAACAACATCATAAATATTGCTTTTTATGGCATCTCTCGTCGATGTACACATTTCACATATATGACCCAATTCGCTCAGTTTTGTAGCGATGCTTTGTGCCAAATAGACTTCGTTTTCTATAATTAGTATTCTCAAATTTTCATCCAGTCAAAATATTTTAAATTTGCATTTGCAATAACTCCAACACCTTCGCCTCTGCCTATAAAGCCGAGCTTCTCAGTTGTTGTAGCTTTTATGTTTACCCTTGAGCTCTCAATGTTTAAAATAGAACTAAGCGTTTTTTTCATAGCAATTTTATAGTTGCCGATTCTCGGTTTCTCGGCCGCTATTGTTAGATCTACGTTAACAATAACAAAGCCTAAATGGCAAAGTTTTGTAACAACTCTCTTAAGCAGCTCTTTGGAATCGATGCCTTTGTATATATCGTCACTGTCGGGGAACATCATGCCGATATCTCCCATTCCTGCAGCTCCAAGAAGTGCGTCAATTAGGGCATGAATGGCTACATCTCCGTCACTGTGCGCCTTAAAACCGTAAGCAGACTCTATTTTTATGCCGCCAAGATACATCACACCTTTATCATCAAATGCATGTACATCAAAGCCTACTCCGCTAAGAGTGTCGCTTGATGGCGGAGTAAGACACGATAATTTTTTCAAATCATCAATGCGGGTTATTTTATGAGCATTGCTTTCACCCAAGATAAACTCTCGTTTGCCTCCGTTTGCGACTATGGCACTGCTCTCATCCGTAAACTCCTCTTTCTGCTCAAGAGCACTTCTAAGTGCAGATGTGCGAGAGAGTTGAGGCGTTTGAATCATCTTTACCTTATCTCTGTCAATCGTTACGCCATCATACACAACAGTATCATGGACTTTTAGATATGGAACTATGCAGTCACTTTTGCCGATATGAGAGACTATTTCGTTTAAAAACCTTTCGCTTACACATGAACGGGCGATGTCGCTTACCAAGACATACTCGGTATCTACTTCACAAAGAGAGTTTTTCAAAGAAGCCTGTCTTGTTGCGCCGCCCTCTACAAAAGTAAAATCAGCATAATTTTTCATAAATTCAATCTCATCAACCGACGAAGTTATGATAATTTTTTTAAAGTAATCTGTTTTTTCAAATTTTTGAGCTACAAAATACCACAAAGGTTCTGTTCCAACCCTAAGCCATTGCTTCTTAACATCTAGTCCAAACCGTGTTGAACTGCCAGCAGCAAGCAAAATAAGTGTCAAATTCGACAATTAAACTCCTAGAATTTTTAAGTGTTACGAAATTATACACACCAAAAGCTTTTTTTATCTTAAGAGGAGAAATATTTAAATCTAAATATTCAAGATGGAAATTAATTTTAGATTAATTACCTTAGTTTTTGCTTAACCCAAAAAAGCATTCACAAACCCCAACGTTATGGGCTTTTGATGATGTTTGGCTTTTCTATTCCACACACGAAAAACCGCAAATCTACCTTATTTCCAGCTTAAAAAAGGAACACAAAAGGAACACTTACTTTAGTTCTACTCCTGTGTAAACTCTCGTTGACATTCCGTTTAAATTCATAACTCTGCTATCAAGCTTCATAAATTCTTTTAAATCTTTTCCGAAATTATTTTTACTCTTAGCCTGCACACCTTCACTTTCACAAAAACTTTTATACCTATCATAAACACTTTGTACCGTGATAAAGTCTACTTCAGAGTTTGGTTTCACAAACTCGCTGGCAAATCTATAAACATTGTTCGCATCAAGTTCAAATTCGTTGATGATGTTCTTGACTTCATCCGCCGCACTAAATCTTCCGTTTTGCATAAGCCTTCTCATGGCTTCAAGCACTCTGTTAAAAACTCCGCTTAACTCATTTCTTATGATCATCTTGTCTAAACCATCAATTCGTCTGTATCTGGAATTAGAATTGTCATATGTAAAAGTCTGCTCAAACGGCAAGAGCACTAAACGACGAACAAATGACGGGTCAGTGATTCTAGGCATATTGTTTGTGGAAATAACAAGCTTCGGCGGTCTCTCTATTAAAACCGAACCTCTATATATCGCCCTTATTTCAAACGGAGTACCATCCGCTAACATCTTGATATAGTCCAGCTCATCACGCTTGATACCTGTAAGGGTTCTGTCCTCTGCAAAGTTTACCATCTTGCCTATCAGCCCCTCCATAGCGAAACCCTCAAAGTGCATAACCCGACCGATGGATGAAGGATTTAAAAAGGCCTTGAAGACATTCATAAAAACAGATTTTCCGTTTGCACCTGAACCGGTTAGAAGTAGAAACTTTTGAAGCTCCGAACCACTCATAAGAGAGTAGGCGATAAACTCCAATGCGACATCCTGCAGAGCCTTATTAGGAAGAGAGCTGTCAAGAAATTCGTCAAATATAGGACACTTTGCATCTCTGTCATATTCAAACGGCAGTATGTAGTCGAAGTTGAAGCCTACGTTATGCTTTAGCGTCTTTCCTTGAGTCATATCAACTACGCAGTTGAGCGTGTTTATGGTTATGTTTTTGTCGGTATCTTCCATATGAATCCTTTGTGTTATTTCTACTAGATTGAGGTATATTGAGGTGGTTGCCGCCACATCTTGAACCTGTACGATTATCTTTGAGAGCTTGAGCAGGTAAAACCTATTGAAATCATTCATAGCCCATTTCGTGAAGTAACGCCCATTGTAGTAGTAGACATGTATCCCGTCACTTCTTAGCTCAAATCCCAGCCTTTCACACTCATTTCTAAGATACTCTGCCGCAACTATTCTTTTTTCAACAGAGAAGTAGTTGATCTCTTTTTCCAAGTTTGACACGGAAGCCAAGATACGGCTAAGCTCTTTTGCATTGTCTATGTCTCCGTCTTTTAGAAATGCTTCAGATATCTTATTCGCCGCGTTTTTGAGCTTTTGCACATCAAAGTTCTTTTTATCCGCCCACGAAAATAACGAGCCTTTGTAGCGCTCTATGCTTGAGAGCAGCGAGTATTCAAACTTTGCAAGCATACTTAGATCTTCACTTGAAGCCGAAGCCCTTAAACTCTCTATTAAAGTAGTTCTTGCCGTACTCGATGATGATGCTGTTTTTTTAGGAACTAAAAAAGACTTCTGACTTAGTGCCAAAAACTCAGACTCGTCTTGCAGTGGGCAAAGAACAAGATAGTCACTTACGTCAAACTTCTCAAAAAGCTGTTTTTTATGACAGAGCCTCTCAAAGTCCATATAGTAAACAGTTTTTACACCCATCTTGTAAAACTCTTTAGCACGAGGCAACACCGCCTCAAATCCTGCTTTGTCGTAGTCAAACCAGATATAAACAGTGTTGATGCCCACAAGTGCATTGGCGAACTTCTCCCATGAACTGCCGACACCGCCGATGGTTATAGCATTGATGCCAAGAGAAGCAAGATTTAAAGCGTCTTTTTCTCCCTCAACGACCACCGCATACTCTTTAAAGTTTGCTATGTTGGGAAACACTCCAGTTGTCGCACCGTCTTTAGCGGCGGCACTTATCCATTTTCCGGGGAAACCTTTTTTCTCTCTCCACTTGATGTTGATGACTTTCTCGCCATCAAACACGCCTATAACTAAAGTGTTGTTGTAGTTGTCCCAGCCGAGAGTGCGAAAAAGCATATCATCATGAACTATCTTGTCGACATTGACAAATATCTTCTGTAAGTGCGGCAGATAGTCCCTGAAGTTCAGAACTAAACGCTCATGACACTCCTTAAAAAAACTTTGCATATCAAAAGCCGCTTTAGGCACGGATGGCTTCTTGCCCTCGTCGTACGCTATTCTTGCAGCATCGCATATATACTTAGCCGCATCTACATTGCTTAAGTTTTTTAAAGCCATGATAAGATCTATAAGCGTACCTTTGAAGTCCCCTCCAAAGTCGCTAAATAATCCATCCTTAAAACTAAACGACGGAGTTTTTTCATCAGAGCGAAAAGGTGATTTTGCTTTTTTTTGACGGTTAAACTCTATGCCAAGATGAAGAGTCGCAAACCCCAGAGAGTCTACACTCTTTGCCGCTTCAAAAAGAGTCATTTAAACATCTCCTTCCAAGCTCTGAGACTTCGCAAACCGCTTACATAGTTTTTAGCATCATTAGTGCTCTTAAGTGAGCATTCGCTTGAGAGATCGCAAAAAAATGCCAGCAGCTCGTTTGCATCATCCCCGGTTACTCTTTTTATCGCCATAAGTTCATCAAAGTTTGGTGAGCTTGAGCCGCTTAACCATCTGTAAACGGTAGACACGTCAACACCGACAGCTTTGGCAAATCGTTTTTTGTTTTTTTTTAAAAGTCTTACAAGTTCCACAAAAAACCTTTCACATAAATTTTACGACATTTTAAACCCGATTACAGGTTACGGCAATTACAGCGACAAAACGGCGTTTTTACAGCACTTTTGCTATTTTTAGGCTATTTTTTTGACTGCAACTATGCACTATTTTTTAAGATTTTCATAGCTTTTTCGCAACTTTGCCATTTTTGCTTTTTTTTCATCAGGACTTAGATCATTATCTTCTTTTACTTTTCTTGCATAGTCGGTTATTTTATTAAGTACGGCAGCTTTTAGTTTTTCTTCATTGATTGTTATCTTCTTCTCAAACGCCTCGCCGACCTTTTGAACTCTCTTAGCCTCAAGCATGAGAGACTCAAAGTTCATCTCTCCATAAGCTACCTTACGCATAGAGTCTTTAAACTTTCTCTCTTTAGATTCCCATAGCTCTTTGGTGGCAGCGGCTTTGTGTATGCTTAGGTCTTTACCTAAAAGATAGTCTTTTATCACTTCGCCTTTTGTGATGGCTTTGTGTGAGAGCTTGTCTATCTTCTCTCCATCCGCAGCCATCAAGTCGCCTACAAGTTTGCCGGCATAGTTAGGGGCTATCTCTTTGTACCCTGCCACAGCTCTATCCGTAAAACCTTTTTTATCATTCGGATTTTGAGAGGTAAATATTTTTATGAGTGCGCCCATATAGCCCAGCTTCTGCTCCCAGAGACCGTCTTCGGCAAGCGGATTAGTCCAAGCGTTGATGATCTCCAGCGGATTGCTTCTCATCCCTATCGCCCATCTTCCGACATTAAGCCCCTCTATGGTTTTACCATCCTCGGAGTCCCATACTAAAAACTTAGGAACAAAGAAGATATTACCGCTTCCCTTAGCCCAAACCGGCAACAGCTCATTTTCCTTTTCATCTGGGATTAAAGAGCTTGCATAGAGTGCCGTACCATAGAGAGCAAACTTTACTGGGTTCTCTGCCATAGCACGAAACGCCACGGGAGCAGAACGCACGGTAAAAGAGGCAAAAGGAAACACTCCGCCACGGTCAAGGTTACGCACGACTGGAGGCAGGGGCTTTGTGTAGTCCACGTAAGAGTTTCTCAAGTAGGCTATTATTTGCCCATCACTAAAGCCCTCATCTCTTTTTCTTGCAAACACCATAGCCTTAAAGATAGCATCCTCAAAACGGTAAAGACTCCTTGCAGTCTCTCCAAGCACCGTACCTTTTGTTAAGAAAAGTTCCTTGAGGACTCTCGAAGCCATATCAAAAAGTATATTCGTATTCTTAGCCGCATCATCACCAAACTCTTTAAGCATAAAATTTTCTATGTCCGGCATCTCTCCATCACTAAGTCCTAGCTCATGGATGCGCTTGTAAGCATCCATGAGTTTTTTAGGATTTCCTAACGTCGCAAATGCCAAAGGATCACGAAGCGACATCACGAACGTGTTACTCATGAAGTTGTTCAGGTGCGTGGAGACATTCTTTACCGTGTCGTTGAGCTTTACGAGCGTAACGACTTTTGTCCAAGCGTTCCATGCACCAAATGCCTGTGCAGCCAAACCGCTTGAGCTTGAGATATTTAGGTAGTAGTCAAGGTCTGCTTTGTCTGCAGCTCCTATGTACTTTCCGCCCAAAGAGCCATAAAGTTTAAACCGCTCAGCCGTAGCCTCATCAGGCACTTTAAAAAACCCTGCAGCTTTTGCGGTTTCCTCATCATCAAACGCTTTAGTAGGTATATTTTGCAGTAGCTTAGCTCTGATGATTTGTGCATTTTGCTTCTGGAGCGTGTACCAAACGCTAAAAGCCGCATCTCGTATTTCTCCCATCTCGCCACGTTCGGCAAATGTATAATCTCTATGAAGCGTAAGCTTTGCTTTGCCGTCGCCTCCATAAGACATACTTTCTATTTCAAAAGTATGTCCGTCCTTTGTGGTCAAAGAGTCCCCGATTTCATACTCTTTGGCTCTTGAGCCATCCATCCACATTGTAGCCGCCTTGCCTCGTCTTACCTTGATGTGATCCACACTCCCGCCGCTTGAAGTGATGGAGTTCCATATACTGTTAGCCTCTTTGAGGTCTTTTTGGTAAGTTCTCGCAAGGTAGTGTTCTATGTCATCCCCGATTTTGAGCTCATCAAGTTCTATAAGCTCTTTGGCGTTTTGGTCTATGATGTTTCTAAGAGCCTTGTAAGTGTTAAAAAGGGATGGTTTAAGGGTAGATATCTCTTTGTCTCCACTTAAGACAAGATGAAGTTCTGCTCTTTCTTCTTTGGAGAGTTTTTCAAGATGCTTGTAAACATCAGTGCTTTTGTTGCCTCTGGCACTTTGTTCGATTTTGTAGGCAGAAAAAGCATCTATAACCGCATCCGCACGATTACCGCCGTAAACCGTATGACGGCTCATAGCTTCATAAAGCTTGTCCCCATGCACTTTAACAAGAGCAGCTTTAGTAGCCGCTCCGACTTTGCCCTGAGCTCTTAAAAAATCTGAAAGAAAATTATAAGCAGGCATAAGCGTAGGAGTATTAAAACCTTTTTTGAGGGCATCATCTCTTTGGTAAAGCACTTCATTAGCAGAAGCCTTAGGCTTCTTGTCTTCTCTCTTTTGTAAAGCTTTAGACAGGTACGCCTTAGCCTCTTCATCCCCAAACACTCCGCGGTAAAAAAGCTCTTGAGAGGGAGAAAGTTTAAACTTTGCCTCTTTGGAGTTAAGAAGAGTTGAGAGAACATCCCTTAAAAACTCTCTCGTCTTCTCAAACACGCCTTTGATAGTTGCATTGGGAGCTTCTCCCGTTGCCGACCACTTAACAAACCCCTCCGCAAAAGCTTCACTCCTACTTCGACCCTCTTCAAACTTGCCAAATGCCATATCAAAAGCATCTTTTTCAACTTGTGAGAAAGTACTCTCCAGCCAGTGAGCCGACTCATGAAACACCGTAGTCATATCAGAGTTTTCAAAGATGTGTATAACTCCGCCGTTACCGACTTTCTCAAACATACCCTTAATTGCACCTTGCGTTTTTTGCTGTGGTTGTGGTATAGTTTTATCGTTACTTGATGGAGTAGTCTTTCCATCAGCATTGATAGATGTGTCAATCAAGTCTGTACTCCGATTGACGGTTCTATCTCTTTTCTCAAAAGCAGTCAACAACCAATGTTTTGTAACTCCATCATAATCAAGCCTTACGCTAGCTTTGTGTATATCACTTTCTAAGTTGATTCTATTTTTTGATCGTGAAACTATTGGCATATCGTAAATAATGTCTTGAAGGTTGTCTAAAACTTCGGGATGGTATTTTGCAATTTTTGCCAATCCCATACCGTCACTTTTTGCGGTTCCCTCTATACCGTAAACCAAATCAATATCGCCAAGCTCTTTATGCTGTAGTGCACCTATGGCATCGCCTGACTTTGCTTCAAGTAGAACATCTCTTGCACTTTTGTAGTCATGTTTATACCTGGTAAAAATAGTCCCAAAAGAACCTTCTTTGTGGGCATTGTCTATTTTTTCCGTAGCATCATCAAAAGCCTGAAAAAATATATCTGGAGATATCTCCTTTGTCTCATAATCCTTGTTGACACCAACACCTTGGTCACTATCTACTTTCTCCCCAACCTTAGCTTCACCCTTGAGCACAACATCCTGAACACTCTTATGCTCTCTAACCTCAAGCGGATGTTCGCTCAAGAGTTCATCTTTATTTTTTCCCACCGCTTCGGCTCTGGCGTTTGCTATGTCACTTACTATCTCTTTTGCTTCAGCAGGTTTAGCCTCTGTGGTGACCACAGGCTTAGGCTCTTCTTTTTTCTTAGCAGATTTTACGACATTGATGATCGCATCAGGATGGATCTCTTCTTCCTCAAAAAGTTTGGCATTGCTATCTTTTGGCGTAGGTTCGTCTTTTGGCACTGCACTTTTTGTTTTTGTAAGAGAGCCTGCCACACCGCCCACGCCTGCACCCATCACAGCCCCACCGCTTGCACCTGCAATTGCCGCCTTTTTGATATCCTCTTCGCTTTTGTCAAGCCCGTAAGCATTTGCCGCCTCAGCCGCCGCATTGACTGCTGCACCCTCTATTGCTCCGCCTGCCGCACCTTTTGCTATCTTACCCCCGATTGTTGTGGCAGTAGAAGCCAGCTTACCGCCAAGCCCAAATCCTGCCGCATTCGTAGGGTCGCTGAGAGTCTCAACCACACCTTGAGCAGTCCAGTCGCTCGGATGCGTAGCAGTATCTAAGAGATTTTTTAATGTAGCCTTGCTCACATCATAAGCACCCTTTGCATTAGATGCTTCCTCGTGAAGCTTCTTTACCTCTTCTTTTCTCTCGTCACTTCTGCCCTTATCGGCTTGATATTCTTTAATATCTTCTAATTTTTGCTGGAGATTATCAAGTTTTTTAGGGTCAGCCACATCAAGACCCATAGCATTAAGCAAAGAAAGCGTACGAGTTCCGCTATATCCAAGCCCCCGAATGAGAGCGTTTTTATAACCGCCTTGCTCTTTGTCTAATGCATCTTCTCTAAGTCCCATAAAGCAGCCTTTTTTTACTTTATGATACTTTATGAGGCTCTAAAAAGCTAGTTTATTTGCATAAGTGCGAAAATGCTTTACTTTTTGCTATAATTTTGCTATGAGAAAAAGAGGAGCATTGTTATGGTGGAAATGGCGGAGTTTAAAGGTTTTGATTTTATTACGAATCCAAAAAGTATTATTGTGGCAAATTCGCCAAAAACGACTATATATGACGATGGCTCAGGATTGACAGGAGACTTTTCGGAAGTCGACAACTATTTTAATGACGAAATGATTGCTAGTGACGAAGAAATAAATATTATTCTTTCTAGGGGGAGATGATGCAAGAATTGTATGAAGCTTTCTTTATGCAATATTGCAGATTTATTTCAAAAGATCTTTTGGCAACATTTGACAAAAGACTGGGACGAAATACTAGGGTTATCAACACTTTTTATAAAATATTTTTTATTATAAACTCCAATGAATACGATAATGAAACAAAGAAAAAAGCTCTAAACAATTTAACTATTCAAATTGATAGCTATTTGACCGACGGTGATACTTCGATATATTCCGAAATGTACAATACATTAAAATGTGCAAATAAAACTTTTGTTAAACAACTTGGATATCTTAATCGTCTGCAAGTTTCTTTAAATGATTTCAATGAGGCGGTTTCTGATTTCAATCAAGTCCACAAGGATGAATTGTTTAAGCAAGGCTTGATTGAGTTCAATAATGCTCTTGCTCATTTATTTAGAGGATTCGCTGAATCTGAAACAAACTTTGAAATGAACATTAAAAAAGCTTGTACGCACTTGTATAGGGGTTCTCTTGATTATTATAAAACGCTTATTAAAAACAAAGAAAGCTTAACACATCAACAAAAGATAGAATTAATTGTTATAAGAGATTTAGAAATATCAAGTATTGGTTTAGATATAGCCAACAAAACAAAAGATAATATTTTAATTAGCTATAAAAATTTTACAAAAAAATTGCATAAGATTTAAAGCCTCTATATCCCCACCGAAGCCGCCGCCTTACTTATAGCCTCATCCTCTTTGTCTTGCCTTAAAACATTTCTGTAGTAGCTCTCTCGCCCTATCTTGTTCTCTTTTTTAGCCTCTTTGAGTGCCTGAGTCGAGTTGTACGCACCAAATGCCGCACCGCCTATATTCGCCAAGTTTGAGAACTTGTCCGCATTGTCAAACAGATATTTTCCGCCTGTAAGTAGATTTTCCCACATGTTCACTCTCCAAAAATATTATCGTCTTGTTTTTTCTTCTTGCCGATGTTCTCTATGTACTCGCCGTATCTTAAGTTTCTGTAGGCGATTTGCTCTGAGCGGCGATCATTGTTTTCCATCTCGTTACCCATCTTTTGTATCTGCTTGTCTTTGTACTCTTTGCTTAAGAGAAACTCGGGGACTAAAAGACCGCTCTGTGTTTTAGTTTTGCCTGCTTGAGCTTTTTTAAGTTCTATTTCCGCATTGGCTTTTGGAGCTATAAACTCTGTCTCTTTATCAGTCTTGGCTTTCTCTGAAGATTTTTTGTCTATGTCTGCTTGTGCCGTAAGGGGCTTATAGATATTATCTATATCTTTGCCTGTTGTGTCAGCCTCTTTGTTTTTTATGGTAGCTTGAGTTATAAGGGGCTTGTCGATATTATCTTGTTTCTTGCCTGTTGTGTCAGCCTCTTTGTTATCTATAGTAGCTTTAGCGACACTAGCCTCAAGTGCCGCCTTTGCGTCTGATGCCTTTTTAGCTTCCATCTTCTCAAACGGTTCGGCTATGTTCTTGAGAGGATTAAACTTTGTAAGTGCCTCAGCATAAGAGTAGTCGGGTTTATACATCAGTTGGTTGTTGTAGTTGCTCATTGCCTGTTCCTTGTATCTTTTCTAATGTTTTAGAGTCCACCAGCATTGGTAAAAGTGCCTCTTTTGCTATGATGCTTGCACTTTGCGGGTCTATGTTCCCCAACAGCTGTAGAGACTCTGCAAGTCTTTGTTTTTTAAGCTCTTTATTTTCTCCTGGCTTCTCTATCTCTATCTCGACATCATAGATGATCTCTCTTCTGTCTGCTACCCCACGCATTAACTCTTTAGGAGCATGAGCGGCGACAAGCCCCACAAAAAGCTCGCTGAAGTCTTTAAAAAAAGTCTCATGTACCGTTCGTATCTCGGCAGCTATTTTAGTGTTACCCTCGCTTGTGAGGATGCTCATCCCTGTTGCGGTCTGGTTAAGCATTCCGGCACGGCTTATTCCGCTGTTGTAGCTTGTCACACCGCTTGCTTCTTGTATCTCTAGGTCAAGATTTTTTATCTCTTGCGTAGCTTGAAGCACAGAGGGAGTAGGGGCGAACTGTATGCTTCTTAGATTGTTGACATAAAGAACATCCCCGGGAGCAGAGTTAAACCACTCGTAAGAGCTAAGACCGCTTCCGGTCTCTGCCAATATACGAGGCGTGAGATTCTCCCTTGTAGTATCTCTCATTTGTGATCTGATTTCGTTGAGTTCGTCTTGCAGCGGAGCTAAAACCCTACATTCGCTGTCGCCGTAGACATTAGCATACATTACGCCGTCGACACCGCTCATGGCGTACTTCTCGTAAATTTTGGCAAGTGCATACCCGAAACTAAAAGGATGCCTTTTTAACTTTGAAGTGCGAAAAACAGCGTTAGCATGTATGCTTGCCACATGCCAGCCGTTATCCCAGTAGTAAAAGTCATCCACACCGTAGCGGCTAAAGATTCCTTTATTAAGTCCTTTTGAAACTTTCTTAGTCACGCCGTAGCTATCAAGAACGCCCCCATCCACAAAATAAGAATGCACAAAGTATCTACTTTCGCCGATAGATTTCGCATCTATATCAAAAGCAAAATCCCTGGGATCTACTCTCTCAACAACCGGTCCCTCATATGTCCAAAAAGTTCTAGTTATCCCTATGCCGTAGATGTAGAAGTCGTAAAAAACACTTGTGAGCGTAGATTTAAAGGGCTTGTTGCGTTCGTAGTAGCTAACTGCATTGTTTAGAGTCTCGGCATCATTGCCGCTAACACTAAATATTCCGTCCGCATTAAGGTAAGTTTCATAAAGAGAGGCTACCTTTCGCTTGATGGTAGCGTAGGTCTTAGGCACAAAGATTTTAGCACGATTGCCTAAAGACTTTTCGACATTTGGGCTAAACTTGCTCATGAACCTGTACAAGTAGCTATCAAGCGTAGTGTGAAACTGTGCGTAGTGTGACTTTGCCGCATTTGCGGTTATGATTATTTCTTTTGCTTTCATCCTATTATTTTAGTAAAAAATAGTTTTTTCAAAAAGCGTATTTGCATCTTTGCGAAAAAAAACTCTAATACTTAGGCAGCGACACCACTGCCAAAACATCATCATCTTCGTCTTCGTCACTAGACCAGATGTTTTCATTTGGACTTTCTTCACTCTTAGTCTCACTCTTTTTAGAAAACAAACTGCCGACAAGCGTAGTCGCAAAAAAGATACCTACACCCCAGATACCGCCCACAAGTGAAAAAGCAAATTTAAAAAAAATGCTCTCATACCACTTGCCTTTTTCTATATCCACACCGTAAAAAACCCTCTCTTTCATTGTGAGCCACTCTACAAACTTCACGCCGTTCATTTTCTTTAGCTTTAGGGGAGAGTAGAAAAAGTGTTTTTCATATTTTTTAGTATAAACCACATCTTCATACACACCCGATTCACTATTGTAAACAAGCTTGGTAAGCTCTTCTTCTCTTGTCTGTATGTATCTTTTGTCATAGTCTGGTTGTGAGTTTACGTCAAGCTCAGGAAGAAGATCAAAGTACCCACATTCGCCGTAAGTACCTGTAGCGTACTCGCCGCTTACAAACTCCAAAGAGTCCATGAACTTGCCATACCTAAAAACTTCATCCACACTAAAAGGATATAGTCTAATGGTAGGGTAAACATGATCAACTTTGCCGTCAAAATGTTTCTCACCATATTTATATTCGCTAAAAAAGAAGTCGGCAACGGCTTTGTTTGAGTTGATGTATCCGTCATTGACGCAAGAATTAAACGTTAAGTAAAGACACGGTTTGTAGGAGGCATACGCACGCTCTACAGGGATAAGTTTAAAAAACTTCGCTTTGGTTATGGCTTTTGAGGTTATGTCTGCAAGGAGAGCAGACTTATAACTTGCAACTACGTCAGAGTTTACAAGCGTTATCTTCATTCGGGGTCGGTTTCCACATTTGCCAGATCTTCAACGCCTGAAAGGGCATTAAGAGCTTTAGAAGCTACATTCCACCAAGCACCGGCATTATTTCCGCCCGACTTGATTATGCTAAGAGCCTCACACGCTATCTTAGCAGTGTCACGACGTACGGCATCATCATGTGCAGATGTCTGCCTCTCTTTGAGTTCCTTAGATGCTTCAAGTTCCGCAACCTGTGCGGCGGTGAGTGCGGCTTTTTGTTCGGTGTCGGCGCTAAGCTGTTGCACTTGAGCATCTATTAGTTCTAGGTCTTTTCTCATCTTAAAAAAAACACCAGCACTGTTTAAGAGCGAAGCTATAACATGACTTTTTGCTTCATCACTTAAACCCTCAAGCGGAGTTTTTTTTAAAAGCTCACTATATATGTGAAGTATATCGTTTGTAAATTGTGCGAGTTCTTCATCCATTTTTTTGTCCTACCAGAAACGAAATTGATTTGATGCTATAGTGGAGTAGTTTTTTGCATACTTGAAGATATTTTGAGAGTACTCATAGTTAATCTCGCAGTTGCTTCTGCAAGTTGTCTTGCCTTTGTATGTAAAACACGATTGTCCTCTTTTGCACTGCTCTTTAGCCTTTGCCCACTCTTGGGCGCCGGCTCGGCTAATCTCTTTGAGGACTAAGCCGCCGCCGTTGTACTTTTGGTAAGTGACCCATAAGGCTTGTTTGGGATTGTGCAGTGAGTGCATTATTATCGCTTGAGCCTTAAATTGATTGCCTAGAGTTTTTATCTCCCTAACACCTGCTTCTTCAAGCGGTTTCTTCCAAACTCTGTAGGTTATCTGGGGTAAACCCTCACTTCCTACACCGTCAAGTGAGAGGATGTTTCTGCATCCACTCTCCTGTATCAGCTGTGCAACGCCATACTGATATGGAAAGTTCACTCCAAAAACTCCATAGTGAGCCTTTCGTACATCCTGCACGTAAGAAGCACATCTATCGCCAAAGAGAGCAGAAGCCAAAAGCAGTACAAAAAAGATTTTCATATCATCCGCCCATTGCGAAACAGTAAGGGATGATTAAGTAAAAACTTAGCACTATTAAAAAACTCTGCCAATTGTTATCATTACTGAGATCTATTTTGGGAAATAGAGCTTTTCTAGCCACATGTGCCAAAAGCAAACCTGCACTTACAAGCAAAGTCTTTAACATCAGCAGTTGGATCGGACTTGCAAACAACTCATAGTAACCGTTTAAAAACGCCAACAACACCATTACAAAGATAAACACTATCGTCGCCACTCTTCTCAACTCTCGTATCATTTACACACCTCACTGTTTCTTTTATGCTCTTCAATGCAAAGCCTCATAGCAGCTATAACTTCCGTATGCGTAGCATTTTTGTCTATGACGCACTTAGTATCGGGAACCACACATCTAACCGGCACTTTGACTTCATTGTATCTCTCTACATACTCCACTTTGGGAGCAGAGGCACACCCCGAAAAAGCCACCAAGACAGCACTAAAAAAAAGTATCTTTTTCATAATCCACTCTCCCTTATCTCTCTCAGCACTTTTTTTACATCATCACACTCATCACTTTTTAACTCTATGGAGGGTATAGCCTTATATACTCTCTCATACCTTACTTTTGGAGGAAGAGATTTTAGGGCTATGAGCTTTGCCTCTCTATCTGCCATATCTATCTTTTGAGATTCGACGATCTCGTTTTGTCGCTCGAGAGAAGTCTTGCAACCCTCGAGCGAATTGCTAAGAGTCAGTGCCTTTGTCTGCTCTAGTGAGAGTTTCGTATGTAAACCTGCAACTTCATCTTCAAGATTGCTTATTTCATACTTTTGCCAACCAAGCACAACTGCTATTGCTACACCAAAAAACATAAGCACATTAGAACCAAATAAACCAAATATATTAAACATCAAGAACCCTTCAGTACAAGATTTAAAAGCGACATACCAACAGCGGCAGCTATTGACCACATGACTTTATTTTTCATACCCATAATCTCAGAAACATCATCCTTTATGCTCTTTAGCTCATACTCTATTTTTAACTCTTGTCTGTGCAAAGCAGGGCAGCCGCTTATCTTGCAACTTTCAAACTCTTTGACTTCAGCGTTAAGGGTGTCGTTAAGCTCTTTGATTTTTACAAGTACCACACCGTTTGACTCTGAATGTTTAGACTCTATGGTTACCAGCTTCTCCATCAACAAGTCCATCTTAGATATCGCACGGGCAAGTTCTTTGATTTCTTGCGACATAAGAGCCTGATTTTTTACAAGCTCTTTTAAGATCAGGTTTGTAGGGGATGTATTGTTGCCTTCTTGCATCTATAACCCCTATTTAGGGGTTATAGGAAACACGATCTCTTCGAGCTTGGTTTCTTCGTTTACGCCGTTTGTCAAGTCTCTAAGGGCTTGTCTGTAGCTCTTCCACCCATCAGCTTCAGCCTTTGCAAGTTTCACATCAGACATCTGCGTCCAGTCGCACTGCGCTAAAAGAGAGTCTCTTTTTGCTCTGAAACCTCTTAGTTTCATCTCATGTTCGCTTACCTCAGGCATCTCAACTTGAAGTGCCTTAAGCTCTCCGATTTCTTGCTCACTCATCTCGACTTCAACGCCGTTTACTAACTTTTTCATATTATGCTCCTACTTTTTTTGGTTTTAGATGAACTCTAACGATGACAGTACCGTTGTAAAATGCTCCGCTGGTCGGGTAGAGTGTAAACCCGTGAATGTCCGCATTCCATCCTTGATTGCTAGAATGGTTACTCCATCTTCCGCGTTCATTATTAGGGTAAGTCGAACAGCTTGTCATCCATCCGTCCACTTCATAATTCACTGTTCCGATTGACTTGTAACCGCCTGCATTGGTTCTTACATTTACCGGCATGTTTACTTTTGCATTTACTCCGTTGCTGTAGTAGCCGTATTGCGATTGTGAAACAGAGAGTGAAGTCGGAAAGCAGATGTAACCGCTATCTGAGTTGTGACTTACGCTTACGGATTGTGAGCCGCTGCTGTACTCATAGTGAGAAAAGTACCCCATGTAACCGCCGATATTATTCTTTTTGTAGTCTCTCGGCTGTAAGCGAAACTGACAATTCCCTGTAGAGTTTAAGCTTGTTGCGATTATCTCAAAACTCTCCACCTCTTCAAACTTTATCCCAGTGTTCTCAAGATGAAACTCTATAGAGCTTATGCTTTTATCGCTCTCGTCTTTAAGTAAAAACTCTCTTGTGGTAGTTTTAGACATTACATCGTTAATGGCTTTTGCGCTCTTGTCATCCATAGACTTTAGAGAGTCGTCCGTTTTTTTAAGTGTCACACTAAGTGCTGCATCCACATCACCGCCAAGTTCGGCAAGCTCAGCTAAAAAAGCTTTGTTTTGAGCATTGAGAACATCAGGCTTTACGATGTCTTTTTCTTTCCACTCTCTAATGGCATTTGCAGCCACCATACTTTGGTGGACAGCCGTTGCCGCCTTTGCTACGTCAAGCGTACCGTCTGCGGCTTTAAGTTCCGCTGCTTTTAGTTGATCTAGTTTCATTATGCACCTACTTCATTGTTTGTTACTATCTTGTTTGACCCTGTCTCATCCCCGATTAAAAACGGAGTTCTTAGAGCATAGCTTACACTTACTACCACTTCAATAGCTTCAGCTTCTGCATTGTGAGCTTTGTCGATCAGGTATCTTTTACTTATCAGCTCTATGTCAAAACCATCAGCATTAACTTTAGTGATGAAAGCTTCTACACCCTTGACACTCACAGACTCTATCTTAGCGATGAAATCCTCCGCACTTGCAAACTCTCCGATATCGTTAAGTCTAAGGTTGAAGTTAGCCGTACCGTCTTTAGAAGTGATTTTAAATCTCTTATTCATCGTGATTTCAGTTTGATTTATTCTGTCGACGATAGTTTTAAAATTGTCGAAAAACTCAGTGTTCACACCGCTAAGCTCATTTAAGATTTTTAGCGTATTGCCCACTTTTTCGCTGATATCTACATCACTTGCAAACACCGCATCAAGCCCGGACATTTTAGTTTGAGTCGCATCATGAGCTTCTTTAAGCTTTTTGATTTCTCCAAACAAATCGGCAAGACCTTTGTTTGCATCTTTGCGGATTGAACTCAGCGCAGCATTTGTGGACTCTCTGATGTTTGCATTAACTTTGCCTACTTCATCCCCGAGCTTGTTTACGCTCTCCTGCACATTTTTACCAAAAGAGACAAACTCAGTATTTACACTATCTTTCAAACTTAAAGCCGTTTGATTGTAAGTGTCTATGTTTGCTTTGTCTTCAGTCCCATCAAGCGGTTTAAAATCAACCTCTTTAGGAGTGGCGACATCCACTTTGGAAACTTTCAAGTCACTTGGGACTACAACTTCCGTTACTGTAGTTACATTCTCTATAAGCGTAACTACAGTTTTTGCTTCTAGCTCAGCTTGAGCTTTTTTAGCCGCCTCTATCTCTTCATTGCTTAGGGGTTTTAGCTCATCAGCCATGATATCTCCTTAATGTTTTTTAGTAGTTTTAAGGATGAGCAGGGGCGCAAAAACTACTAAAAGCTTCCTGCTCACCACTAAAGCTACTTCTGTTCTACGCTTGAGACAAACTTGTTTAAAAAGTTTTTTATCTCTAAAATGTTTTTATTGTAAGTTTGAAGTATCTCTACTAAGTCATCTCTTCTGGTGTTGGAGTCGATGTCTATGAGTGTGATGTTCTCTATGCCTTTTTGAAGCTCTTTAAACTCAAACTTTATAGAGTTTATGATCTCTATCTTCATTTCCGCCATGTCATCTTTCATGTTCAAAAACTCTTTTGCATTTGCATCTCTTAAAGCCTTGATTTCTTGAAGTATGTCTTCTATCAGCTCCCTTGGTATCAAATCAGGCATTTTTTAATATCTCTGTTTTCATAGCTTTGTATTCCTCTTTGGTTATGGTGTTTGCGTCTTTTATTACGCCCTCAACTAGTAAGTCTTTTTTTATCTTTACATAGCCCTCAAACTTCCCATTAAGAAGTGTGGTAGGAGAGAGAGCCTTTGTTGAAGTTCTAAACAACATCTTCTTCACTCACACTAACCGTAAAGTCGCAACCCTCAAACATAAGTTTATCCGTTGAGCTTAGAAAGATTTTAGTGTTTAAAAACACGCTCTCTTTAGGATCCATAGCCATTTCAAGAATGCCGACTTTTCCGCTTATCCACATTGAGGCAACCGCTGCCGTCTCCTTTGGATTGTGAATTGTTATTCCCACGACCGCTATCTCTTTACCCTCTGCACTAAATGGCGCGACATAGTTTCTAAGCATTTAGCCATATCCTTGACATCTCTGCATTCGCAAGACTCAAAGCCTCTTTAAGTTCATCAAGCGTAACTTCAACTTCCGTGTTGTCGGCAAGTCTCCACAGGGCTGTATCCTTGCCTGTTATAAGAGCTACATTTATAGCCCTCATAATCCTATCTTGAGAGACCTCGTTACCGTCAAACACTTTGTCATTCACGGTAACTTTTATCTCATTAACAAGACCAAGTTTTAAAGATTTTAAGTATGCACTCTCATTATGCAATGAGTGACTTCTTAACTCTTGGACTTCTTCATAAGTCTCATCCTCTGCCACATTTGCAAGACATTGAGCCTCATCCCCGATTACACCTTTTACATACTCGCCGTTTTTGTCATATATCTCTATTATCATCTTTTATGCTCCTGAAGCTACACCGATGCAGCTTAACATCATGTTACACCCTATAGTGTACTTGCTTGCGTTTGCGCTGTCTTTTACGCCCCTTAAGTAAAAAGTTACACTGCTGTTTGCAGCCACCGTAGCCGATGCCATCAAAGCTCTTGCATCTTGAGAGGCAGGGGTCCAGCCGTAATCCATAACTACGCCTGAGCCGTTAAAAAGACCA
>Ga0074197_1001098_pt1 | contig 25319 bp, 21 predicted proteins | sample EPASupsiteSAE305_FD_64526 | JGI IMG/M metagenome (GOLD analysis project Ga0074197, IMG submission 64526) | Bioremediated contaminated groundwater microbial communities from EPA Superfund site, New Mexico - SAE3-05 reassembly with SPADES | ecosystem: Environmental > Aquatic > Deep subsurface >...
AACGTAATAAATATTTCATATGGAATGATAAAAATTAACAATACTTAGATAATAACATAAAATAATTATTTGAAAAGGCTGGTTTTATCCAGCCTTTTTCTTTTAAATAATATTCCAAGCGCGTAAGAGTTTTTGGGCAAATTCTGATTGTGTGTCGTACAACTTTGTCAAAATATTCAAGTTATAAAATTTTGTCGCCGATTTTTCCAGATTAGCCAGCTTGGCTTTCAGAAATGCTTTTTCAATAGCCAAAAGGCTCAAGACTACATAACGGCACCATTGGCATTGATTAAGATGTTTTTCGACAATTTTTTCCGCCGCGGGGCAAAGATTATTTTTTGAAAAACGATACAAGGTCGGGAGGCTATAACAAAAAAGTCCCGGCCCCTCCATTAAAATCATTTTTAGATAGAGATTTTCAAAAGAATAAAAAAGTTCCCGCACCTCCTTTGTAAACTTTTCACTCATCGCTCGTTCTCCTTTTTGTAAAGTTCAATTATTTTATTACTCCAAGTTCAATCAACTTAAAAAAACAATTGGCGCAAGCCCGCACATCAACTAAGGCATCATGCGCCCCTTCAAAATCTTCATTAAATAACTTGATGTGTAATTCAGAAAGTGTCGGCCATTTGTACCCATAAGGTCCAGGAATTGCACAAAAATCTGTCGCTTCTTCTTTAGTGCACAAACGGTAAAGCTCGAAAAGATTATGATCGATATTTTTTCGCAAAAATTCGGCGCCAACAATTTTTTCATCAAAACTAATATTGTGCGCCACTACTACTTTAGCTTTTTTTAAAGCTTCGGAGAATTCCGTCATCACTCCCGACAAATCCAAGCCTTCCGCTAAGGCCTTTTCGGTTGTTATCCCATGCACATTTGAAGCTTGCTCGGGAATAATAAAGCCCTCTGGTTTCACTATCCGATCTGCGCTCGCAATTTCCTGACCATTTTCATCATACAAAAGCCAAGCCAATTGCACCAAGCGCGGCCAATTTTCTAAATCTTGAAGCGGCGCCCGATAATTTCGCGGCAAACCGGTTGTTTCGGTGTCGAAGAATAAGTACATAATATTAGTAAAAAGTATAAAGTTTATAAAGTTAAAAGTAATAATGTCCGAATAAAAAAATTGACCTAGCCGTAGTCTCCCGCTAGGGGACTGCGGCGATATGTCTTGTTAAATTTTCAATTTATAATTTTTCCGCCCAAGGCGGATCCGCCGTTGGCGGACAATTTTAAATCAATATCAAATTTTAAATGACAAATTTTGAGTCATCTGGATAAGTTCCGGTCATTTAAAACTTAAAATTATAAATTTAAAATTTTTGTCAGTTTCCGGTCTGAACCGCTTTTAGCTTCCCCAACTCTTTTATTTTATCAAACTGGCCGATGAATGACGAAGCGTTTAGGACTTCAATTAGAACCGGCTGGCCGGATTTGGAAAGGTGGATTATAAAATTGCCGAAAGATCGGGCGTGGCTTATCGGCCCTTTTGCAAGCTCCCAGGATAATATGTTGGATTCGGGGTCGTAGAGCATATTTAATGCTGTATTATTGGCATTTTATCGGGTAAAACGTCAGAACTCTGATGATATCCCCCTCTTTTCTGTATACCACGGTAACGCCGTCCCGGCAAGCTGAAGTTAGCCGGCCTTTCTTTTCAACTTTGTCCGGCAGTTTAACAGTTTCTTCAACCTGCTCGCGGGTGATAAAAACCTTGTGAGCGTTCAGTATTTCAAATTTTTTTTCGGCGTATTTAGTGAAGTAGATCATGTGATTAATAATTAATAGGATCATCTCCTCGCGAACAATATAATTCCGGCGACTATAACGAACGCCGCTCCTAAGGCGACGGTGAGGGGGTTTTTAAAGAAGTTGATGATTTTAATGGCAAATCCTTCACTATTAATACCTGAATCAGTGCAGAAACTAAATTTATTTTCTACATCAGGAAATTCTGATCCTTCCGTAGTAATAAAAATTGATATATTTAACTTGCAAGCAGTGATTTTTTTAATTCCTAAAATTTCTATTAGCTTATTTTCAGCTATATTTTTAACTTCAGTGTAAGGAGGTTTTTCTATATAGACGTTAAAGGTGTTATTTGGAATATAGTAATAAAGATTATAACCCGCATCTCCATATAAAAATAATAAATCCTTTCCGAGTAATTTTGATTTTTCAAGTATGTAGATATCATTTATTATTATTTTTTCATTTTTTCCCTGTATGGATATTTTATTTCTGTTAAAATAAAAATTGCCGACAAACGCAGAAAAACTAAAAATTATAAGTATGGATAAAATAATTTTAATAATTAATGTCTTATTCATAGAATTTAAAATGGATACACTCCGTCAGAACAACTCTTATTTCCTGCCTGTCCTGAGTAAACACTCCAAGGGCTCCAGCTATTACCGGCAGAGTGGTAAATTTGATAGGCAACATTTGAAAATACGCTTGGTATGCAGGTTTGTTGTCTGCAATTTTCGAGCTGTGGTTCTTTGCCGGAAGTTACGCACCATTTAGGATAATTATTTCCCCAAGTCCCGCAACGATAGAAATCAGAATTGGTTAAAACGCATCCTGGCAATTTATTATAATGTTTAACTATATGAATTTGCATCGGACCGGCGGCCAAGCTTGGATTTAGCGGGCATGCGCCGCTATTTCCACTTTCCGCATTACAGACCGCGGAAGCTTGTTTGGCAAGCCGTTCATCCCTGAAATTGGTCATAAAATTCTGCCAATTACATGGGCCGGCATCTTGCGGAATGCAAGCTCCGGATGTCGCCTTTGAACAGCAACACTTCTCAGCCAAACCTCCGTAAAAAGTTCCGCAACCGGCGCCGTCGGCCGGTTCGCGTCCAGCGGAGCAGTCAGTTTCCCATTGGCAGTTAGGCAAAGGTTTTTCATGACAACAGCAGACCTGAGCCGCGACATTGGCATCGGAAGTATCGCCCACTTTCTCTCCGCATTTTCCGGAGTCATCAATTTTTTTTCCATTAAGACCTGTTTCGCACGTAGTTTCCCATGAGCAGTTAAACAATCTGTCTGAGCCGGAAGTGATCGCCACTTCTTTAACCATCTTTACCCTAATCGGTTTAAAAATAATTAAGTTCGGATTTATCTGATAAAGTATGAGATAGGAAGCAAGGCCGATTATGAGGCCGGTTATTGCGCCGGTAATCCAGCTTTGGGCGTCTTTGACGGCTGAAGGATTTCCGCCGGCCGTAAGCCATCTGACGCCGCCGATCATCAGGGCTATTGCCGCGACAATGCCGATAATGCCGATCGCGTATTTATAAATCGCGCCGACGTATTCGCCGAGCCAGCCAACGCAGTAAATCGGCTGGCCGTCCGGCGCCGTATCGCACTTCTCCGGCGCGCTAAAACCGGTTAAGGTCGGGATGGGAATTGAGAGAGTCGGCGGAATCCATTTATCAGCGGCCAGGGCAATGCCAGGAACAATTAATAATAAAAAGCCGAAAAAGAGGAATAAATATTTCTTATTTATTTTCATAAAACTAATCGCCCATTGACCGCTAATGTTTACAATTACCTGTTGGGATATGTAAATGAGTAGAGTGACCACTCTCATAATTTACTTTCCCTCCGCACATATTATTCGCTGGCCCCCATATATTCCATTTACCTGCAGATCCTCTTGGAAGAGTATCCCCTAAATTACACTTATCAACCAATGCGCAAATGTCACTGTAATTATTCCAAGACCAATCTACAGCTTGCGGTCGGTAGTTATCATTACAGCCATAATGGCATGAATTCCAGGCGTGTTGTCCGTAGGCGCAGGTGCCTGAGCCCGCTGGTTTTGAAGGATCACAGCATTTACTTAAGCCTCCGTTTTTCATCGCTACTGGGTCATATAAATTTCCGAAACTGCCCTTTAAACCCGAATTTTTTACACAATCAATTATTCCTTGAAGATTAGCTCCAATTTCTCCCGTCCCCGCCTCCGAACAGCAACAGGTAGTTGAATTTATGGTATTGGTACCGCAACGATTCCAATCGGCCGGAGCTCCAGCGGCGCAAACATTATGTTTATCAGACCACGAACATCCGGCCTGCGCGCTTCGGGTACAGCAGCACATAATTCCACTATAACAAGCGATCGGATCAGGGGCATCTTTGCAGGAGACGTCAGCGCCTGGGCACGAAGCGCCTTTATAAAATTCATAGCCTAATTGTTGCTTATCCGCATTGCATTCGCTTTCATTGGTTATAGCGCTGCAGCTTAATCCCCCGGTATCGCTCATTATCGCCACTTTCTCTACCATCTTCACCCTGATCGGCTTGAATGATACCAGCGCCGGGTTGATGGTATAAAGAATAGTGTAAGACAAAAGGGCTAAGACCAGTCCGGTAAGACTGCCGGTTATGTAGCTTTGAGCGTCGGTTACGCTCGCCGCGTTGCCGCCGGCCGTCAGCCATCTGACTCCGCCGACCATAAGCATAATGGCCGCGACTATCCCGACCACGCCGATCGCGTATTTATAGATGCCGGCGACGTATTGGCCGATCCAGGGGATTTCGCAGTAGTCGCCTTCGCACTTAACCGAATCTTTAGTAATGCTTACGGTCGGAATAGGGATTTGCATGGTCGGCGCGACAAAATCGCCCCAATATGGAGAACTATCACTTATGGCCTGAGCGGGATAGGCGAAAAAAGAAAGCGGTGAGTTAGCGGCAGAATCAGCCGCTAGAGTCTTCCGGGGAAAAGTGGTAAGACAGCAGATAATAGATAACAGATAACAGGATAGTAATATCGGTTTTAAAAAGTTTTTTAGCATGGGCTGTTTTCCATTTTTTTATATAGTTTATGGGCCGACTACGTCGTCAGAGCAGGTAGGTTTTCCTTGGCAGGTTGAATATTTCGCGCAATCGCCGGAGAATAAGCCTCCAGACCAGATCGTGCCGCATTTGTCCCGTTCAATTTCCGCCAAGGTTCGGCAACATTTGGGATTAATTGATGACGGAGATATGCAGCAACTTGTGTTAGCAGAGGTTGAATTACTGCACTGGGCAATGCCGGGGCATGAAGACGGTTGTTTTGAATAGCCTGTTTCACATTCCATGGCTTGAGTAATGGGGCGGCAATTTTTATCTGTTGAGTTATTTGGTACGCAACAGTAGGCAGTATTGGAACTGTTAGCGTCACCCGCGACCGTCTGCAACCCCGAAATCCTGAAATTAACCAAGGCCGGATTGATGGTGGCGAGGATAAGGAAAGAGCCTAAGGCTAATCCGAGGCCGGTCAGACTGCCGACGATATAATCTTGGGCCTGCTTAACTCGTTCGGGCGAGCCGCCGGCGGTAAGCCAGACGATTCCGCCGGCCATAAGCATTATTGCCGCCGTAATCCCGACGATGCCGATTAAATATTTGTAAATGGCTTTGACGTAGTTGGCAATATTCCGGGTGCTTGAATCGCTCGCGTCAAAAGTATAACCAGGAATGGGGATCTGAGGAACAAACTGAACCGGACCGGATTGCTGGGTTGAGTCTGTCGCGCAATGAGGACTGCCGGACATGCCTTTTGAGGCATCGCACCAGAAATAAGAGCAGTTATTATTAGAGGCTGTGCCGACGTACTGTTCCGCGCCTCCGCTAAAAGAACACATGCAATTGCAGGCGTTGGCTGAAAGCGGAAAAAGCGAAAAACAAAAAATAAGAAACAGAAGATAAAAAATGGGGAGGGTTTTTAAAGGGTTTTTGAGCATGGGAATTATTACATATAACACATAACATTTAACACGCAACAAAGATTATTAGTAATACGTGTTCTATGTTGTGTGTTCTATGTGGCGCGCGTTGCTCGCGCAGATCGCTATGGCTAAGGCGTCGGCGGCGTCGTCGGGTTTAGGAATTTCATCTAAATTTAAAATCAATTTGACCATTTTTTGCACTTGCGCTTTAGAAGCCGCGCCGTAAGAAGATACCGCCTGCTTAACCTGGAGCGGCGTAAATTCAGTAATCGGCGCGTTATGCTGGTGGGCGGTTAGAAGAATCACTCCGCGAGCCTGGCCGACTACAAGGGCGGTTTTGACGTTTTTACAGAAAAAGAGCTCTTCAACGGCGATTAAGTCAGGCCGGTATTTTTTTATAATTTTTCCGAGTTCATTATGGATTATAAAAAGCCGTTCGCTTAATTCCATTTTAGCACGAGTTTTGATTGAGCCATAGTCCCGGCAGGTTAAATTATGGCCTTCGCGAAAAACGACGCCAAAGCCGGTATCGGCGATGCCGGGGTCAATGCCGAGAATAATGGAAGAGTGGTTTTTCATGCGCGGTAAATAAAAGTTTTACTCGGTTTTGTGTCTAGTATTTCTACGGCCGACCAGCCGGGAATTTGGAACCCGTAAGAAATAACTGGAGTGCCGGGTTTTAAATCTTTTTTCAGCTTTTCGCCGACTTTTGTCATGATGCTCGCGATTAAAAAAACAAACACCGCATCCGCCCGGCTTATGTCTTCTTTAAAAAAGTTTTTTCTGGATATTTTTACCCGGCTTTTTAGCCGGAATTTTTTTAAAAGGGAAAGGAAATACGGATAAGGGGAAAGCTCAAAGCCTGAGGCTCTAAAACCGAGCCTTTCGGCTTCAAACAAAAAACTGCCGTCGCCACAGCCTAAATCGTAAATTTCGGCGCCCGGCCGGAGATTAAGCTCGTTAAAGATCTGTTTAAAATTTTTTTTCGGCGTCGGCGCGAAAGGAACCCGAGTGAAAAAGATAGTGAAGAATGTCCAGAAAGCGACGATAACAAAAATAATTTCAAGAAAAATGACAATACCGGCGAATGATAAAAATATTTGCATGATGATAAATATTAGAAAGATCTTATTCTGCCGCGCTAAGCTGGGATAAATCGTTTAAATGTTTGGCTCCCATTAGATATTGACGTTGGCGTAATAATCGGAAACATCCTCATTATCCTCCAGTTCTTCAATGATTTTTTCCAATTTTTCCCGGTCTTCACCGCCGACCTGGAGGCTATCTTTAGCGACAAATTCAATTTCGGCCGAGGCCGCGGCGATATTTTTTCCTTCCAGAAATTCTTTGACTTTCGGCAGGCTCTCCGGCGCCATATAAATTGTAACGCCTTCGTCTTCTTTCAGAAATTCTTCAATACCCAGGTCAATGAGTTCCAGCTCCAGCTCATCCAGGTTGGTTTTGAGGCCGCTTAAAACGCCGGCTTCAACGCGGATAACGCCTTTTTTAGAAAAATTCCAGCCCACGCTTCCTAACTGTCCGCCGTGTTTGGTAAAAATATGGCGGATGTTTGAGGCGGAGCGGTTGCGGTTGTCGGTTAATGATTTTACGATGAATTGCGAATTGGCCGGGCCGATCGCCTCGTAATAGATTTCGGCAATCTCGGCGCCGGAGAGTTCTCCGGTGCCGCGCTTAATTGCCCGCTCAATGTTGTCTTTGGGCATGTTGGAGGTCTTTGCTTTTTCTATGGCAATGCGCAAGGAAAAATTTATAGCCGGGTCGCCGCCTTTTTCTCTTGCCGCTATAGTGATGAGATTTCCCAGTTTCGTAAAAATCGCGCCTTTTTTCGCGTCAACGACGGCCTTTTGCCGCCGGGTCGTCGCCCACTTAGAATGTCCGGACATGTTTTAGTGATTAGTTGATTAGTTAATTGGTGATTTTAATTTGTAATTGGCAATTGTTGGTGTAGTTAAAAATTAACTATAATAAAATTACCACGTTTTCAGGCTGAAATCAACTGTATTTTTTGTGTTTTTATGAGTCTTTTATCTTTTCGCTCCGGAGTAGGCAATTACCCGAACCGTATTCCAATCCTGGTCGTTTTGAGGGGAGCGGTTAAAAATCCGTTTAAATATGGAGATGGCATTTATTTCTTTATAGAGATCCCTTTTAACCGGCCGGAGCCCGTAAGCGATAATCATTCGGGCGTTTTGGTCTTCCGGCTTGTCAGCCCGGGGGGAACGGAGATAGATTTTATTGAATAATTGATCAGCCGATTGCTCCGCTCCGGTGTCGCGTTTTTCCGGCCAGCGGCCACTCGCGATTTTTATAGCATCTTTCCAATCGTTCAAGGAAACGGGAAAATATCCGTAAGCCGAGAAAAATGATCCTAAAACCCCTTTTCTTTCTCCTGATCCAAGCCTTTTGGTTGTCGGAGTGCCGACCTGAATATAATAGGCCAGAGCGTATTTTTGGTTAAGATCAAAATTAATTTTATTTCTGGCCATCACCCAGTCGTAAGCGGCGCCGGCATTATTATCCAAAGAAGTAAATTGCCCATAGCTCGTTAAAGCCACGGCTTCGGAAAAAGCGATTTGGTCGGCCAGTTTTGAATCAAGCTCATATAAACTCTTATATTGGGGATAGGAAAATATTTTATCTCCAAGTACTTTAGCTAAAGGTGCCGGCGGCAGTGTTTTAGAAGACGTTGGCGGGGTGTATGCCGTTCCTCCGGCTGATCCCCCTCCTCCGCTATTTCCCCCTCCTCCGCCTCCTCCCGTTCCACCACCGCCTCCGCCGCCTCCAATGACCGAGCAGGAATTATCAGAACCGCAAGATTGTCCGGCCGGACAGCCGCAAGACGAACATTTGTTAATAAGCGTTCCGTTATCACAATACTGGGGTTTGTTAGCGGAACATTGACTATATTGCGTGCCGTCGGAGCAGGACAGTACTGGAACAAAACTGCTAAAATCGGCAATATTGCAGGCGTCAGCCAGCCTGTTACGGAAGCTAAATAGCATGTTGTAATGGCGTATTTTTGTCAAAAACTCGCTTTTAAGGGAATTATTTTGACCGTTTACGCGTTTCATCTGGCTGTTCCAAATTTCATAGTTTCTCGTGCCGGCATTAAAAGCATTATTATAAGCGTCAGCCAGTAATTTTAAATCTTCCTGATCAGAAGAGCCGGATAATAAAGCGCTGGATGACTGAGCCCAGGTAACTATTCCTTTGCGGGAAGCGGCAACAAAATTCCACCATGAACGCGCCGGAAGCGACGGTTTTTTCCTGTTGTATCCGCTGTCGGATAAGATCTGACAGCCGGTCAACTCCGGAGCAATGGCGCAATTAATTCCTTTGGTATCGCTTTGAGAGCCTTCAAGGCTATAGGTGGCGAGAATCATGCGTCCGCCGGTTTTTTGCTGACTGTCTTCAACCAAAGCTTTATAGAAATCGTCATACCATCCCGGCTCTTCATAATAATTAAAATTGAACATCGTATTGCTTATGATGCCGTAACGATCCGGATTGGATGAGTTTTTTATCATGTTTAACTGGGGACCTAAATAGGACGGCGCCTGGGTTTCGGCCCAGGCTTTCCATGACAGGATATCGGAGTTAAAATGCCTCTTTAAATATTCCTTAAAAGGATCCGCCTCTTGCCGGCATTTTTTCTTTTCCTGATTATTTTCCAGCTTACTGCAATCATCTTTAGCTAAGCCGGCCCAGGAAAACTGCCCCGGGTCATGCCCGATGGAAAGACTGGGGACGGAAATAAAGCCGATAACCGGCTCGGATCCGTAGACTGTGTTTATTATGTCGTAAACAGCCGGTTCGGCCGCCGGATTGTCGTTTGCCACGATCAATTGTTTTAAATCCTCCAGTTCTGATCCGTCATCAGAAATCTCAAGCCAGCAACGCCGGACATTATCATCAAGAGCTTTGCGGTGGGAGGTGACGTCTGAAACGATATGACCCCGGTCGCGCCAGTAATTAAGCGCCCAAGACGGAGCGCCGGCCTGGCTGGCGTCAGTATCTTCGCAATTAACCCCTTCTTTAAGAGTGGCGGAAGTGATGCCCCTGATATATAAATTTACGCGTTTTCCCTTTTCTTCCGCCTTTTTAAGGATTCTTTTCATGATCCCGTGGGTCTCGCTGTTTTCATATTCGGCGATTGTCGTATTTTGCTTTGGTTTTATATCCTTCCACCATAAAGCCAATGAGACACCGGCCACATAATCCTGTTCCAGCGCCCAAACGGCATCTTCAACGCTTTCAGCGTTCGCGTTAATGAACATATAAGTCCCGCCCCAGTTTTGCCGAGTTCCGTTTAAGAGAGGAGCGACACCGACGAAAGAAGCGGTCATGCCGATCCGGTCTGATTGCGCCAGCAACCAGCGGATTTGCATCGGAATCGCCGCACTGGAGCTGGATTGTCGTGTAATCTCCAGTTTTACGGACGAATCGTTGTCAGGCCAATTTTGACTTTCCGCCACAAGACGGAAAACTCCGGTTCGGCCGGATGAATGAAGCGGTCCGCCATAGTCGCTCTGATCTGCCGTTACTGTTATACTACCAATTGCGATGTTATTGGCTTTAAAGGCCAGCGAGTCTCCCTTTAAGAGATTTTTTGCCTGAAAAATAATTGCTACTTTGCCTGGCATGGCCGGGAGATTTGAAACCGCAATATTATCTCCGTCCATAATTTCGGCCGGATACGCGTAAGACTTTATTTCCGGGCCATTTTCGGCGCTGGCTATGCCATTCAGTGAAGCTGTCCCGGAAACAGAGGCAGGCGGTTTAAAAGGACATAATAGTAGGGATAATGATAACGCGGAAACAATAAAATGCTTTCCGGGTTTGATTTTATTCAGGTTTTTTGGTAAAAAATTCATAAAGCCGAATTAATAGTTAAGTTAACCGAATCAAAAGGATTTTGGCATAATTAGCATAAAAAATCAAGGCTTTTTCGCCTTTCTGCCCGGAATCGGCGGGTGATCCGGAAAGCGAAAATTTATAGCTTGCTTTCGCGGGGTCGGGTGTTTACTTAACGCGCGGTTACTTATATAATTAAGCTGGAGCAGAAGTCGCGTTATTAATAACCAAAACAAGGTGATGGATGCCATATCTGCCGGCCATTACCCGTTCTAAATATGAATTTAAACAACCTTAAAGCCATAAAAAAATTAGATACCGGATTCGTGGCCGAATCAATCGCGGCTTTGCCGGATCAGGTTGAGCAGGTCTTAAATGAAATTGACGCGATAAAAATACCCGAAGATTATAGGGAAATTGATAAAATTGTCCTTAACGGCATGGGCGGCTCAAACCTCGGCGCCCGGATGATAAAATCCATTTTCGCCGGGGAATTAAAAATCCCGTTCATAATTGAGCCGGGTTATGTTCTGCCTGATTTTATAGATGAGAAAACTTTATATATCATTTGTTCATATTCCGGCACGACCGAAGAGCCGCTTTCCACCCTGGCCGCGGCCAGGAAAAAGGGGGCGAGAATAATCGCTATAACTGCCGGCGAGGGAAAGGATAAGAATAACTTGCTATTAGAATTGATAAAAAAGTACGATTTACCGAATTACGTTTTTTACCCTAAATTTAATCCGTCGCTGGAGCCGAGAATGGGGCTCGGGTATTTAGTAGCCGGGACTTTGGTTTTGCTTAATAAAATTGGGGCGCTAAGAATTAATTTAGCGGAGATTGGGGCGATCGCGAGTGAACTTAGAAGAAATAACGGAAAGCTTGAGCCGACCGTTGCCGCGGAGAATAATGAAGCGAAGTTAATCGCGAAGCAGATGCATAATATGATTCCGATCCTTATTGCCGGAGATCAGTTTGAAGGCAACCTGCATATTTTAAGAAACCAGATAAACGAAAGCGCAAAGAATTTCTGTGCTTACCTAACAGTCCCCGAATTAAACCATCACGCCATGGAAGGGCTTAGCCACCCAAAAGCAAACAGAAAAGATTTACTGTTCATATTTTTTAATTCAAAGCTGTATCACCCGAGAATCGCGAAAAGGCTCGCGCTGACAAAAAGAGTAGTAAGCAAGAACGGGATAAAATTTTTAGAGATTGGGTTAAAGGGCAAAACTAAGCTTAGCGAGGCTTTTGAGATTTACCAGTCAGGATTATGGATCAGCTATTATTTAGGCCTCTTAAACGGAGTTGACCCAAAATACGTTGCCTGGGTAAACTGGTTTAAGAAAGAGCTTGGAAAAGAATAAGTGAAAAGTTATAGTCCGATCTCCGTTACAGCCTATTGTAAACGTCATCGTATCTTTTTATATCATCTTCTTCAAGATAATCGCCGGTCTGGACTTCAATAATTTCTAAATCGGTTAATCCGGGGTTGCCGAGACGGTGTTTGGTTTTTTTTGGTATGAAAGTACTTTCGTTTTCTTTTAAGAAAATGGTATCGTCACCGTTTACCACCTTGGCTGTTCCTTTTATTACCACCCAGTGCTCAACCCGGCGGTTATGGGACTGCAGGCTCAGATAGGCGCCGGGATAAACGGTGATTTTTTTGACTTTATGGCGGGGTTTGTCAATCAGTACTTCATAGCGGCCCCAGGGGCGATGGACAAATAAATTATGTTCGATTTCTTTAAAACATTTGTCTTTCAGGTGTTTAACTATTTTTTTTACTTCCTGGCCGCGGCCTTTCTTTTGAATTAGGATGCTGTCGTCATTTTCAATAATAATCAAATCGCGGACGCCGATAGTGGCGATTAGTTTGTTAGTGGCGCTTTTGGCGTAGACGTTTTTCGAGTCAATGCTTATGTGCCGGCTATGCGATTTGTCGCCGGCTTCAACGAGCGCGTCAAACGATCCAATATCGGACCAGCCGAATTCACCTTCAAAAACGATCATCTTTTTGGATTTCTCCGAAACAGCCGTATCAAAAGGAACCGCAGGAAGCTTTAAAAAACCCTCTAAAAATTGATGATAGCTCTTTTTGAAAAGCGAATAGATTTTTGGGGCATGGTCTTTTAATTCCCGGGTAAGAGTTTTTGGCGTGAAAAGATAGATTCCGCAGTTCCAAAGGTATTCTCCGGACTGATTATATTTTTTTGCAGTTTCGTAGTCGGGCTTTTCCACGAATTTTTCCACCTCAAAATAAGAGTTGATTTTTTTTCCTTTTTTTATGTGGCCGTAGCCGGTTTTGATTTTTTCCGGCGCCATTCCAATCGCTCCGACATTATTATTAAGATTGTTTAAAGCCATTTTTGCCAAGCGGCAAAATTCTTTTTCATTTTTAATATGATGGTCAGACGGCGCTTCAATTATTGGTTCATCGGCTTTGACTTTCCTTCTGTCGGTAAGATATTTCACTCCTAAGGCAATGGCCGGTGCCGTATTCAAGCTGGCCGGTTCGACAATAATTTGGGTATCATCAAATTTTTTTTCGATCTGGCGGATTTGATGCAACGTGCTAAAAAAATTTTCCTGATTGGTAATGAAGAAAATATTCTTAGCTGGAATAATTTTTTTCATTCTTAAATAGGTTTGCTGTAAAAGTGAATAATCACCGAGCAGTTTAAGAAATTGTTTGGGATAATTTTTTCGCGATAGCGGCCAAAGGCGGGTTCCTGATCCGCCGCAGAGTATTAGACAATGCATAAATTTATTGCTCAAATATTTAAGCTGTATGTGCTTTATATTAAAGGAAAAGCCCCCTCTTGACAAGGGGAACAGATTGGATTATTATGAAGTAAGATTTGATAAAATTCAGTTAAAGCAACGGACAGTGATATTAAAAAAATGATATCCCTGTTTTTTAACTGTCTAAAGCACTTTAACAAATAAAAAATCTGGCCAATGATTTTGGAAAAAGATTTTTTTATAAAACAACTATTTAGGTAAGATCCTGCCTCAAAAAATTTGAGAGCGGGATAATTTCCGGATCAGGTTTCATAGCAGGAAATCGGTTTGGAAAATTTTGGTGCTAACAGGCGCCAATTATCGTACTATTCCGCCCCGCATTTGCGGGGCAAACAAAAACAAAACATAAATTGAGCTAATCATAATTACTCAAAACATTTTGAGAGTTTGATCCTGGCTCAGGACGAACGCTGGCGGCGTGTCTAAGGCATGCAAGTCGAGTGGGTTAGACCCACGGCAAACGGGAGCGTAACACATTGGTAACTTACCTTGGGGTCGCGAATAATCCGCCGAAAGGCGGGATAATACGCGATGGAAATGAGGGGACAAAAGTCATTCTCATTTAAAGATTTACCTGCCTACCGGCAGGCAGGTCGCCCCAAGAAAGGCCTATGCCCTATCAGCTAGTTGGTGAGGTAATAGCTCACCAAGGCTTCGACGGGTACCGGGTGTGAGAGCATGACCCGGCTCACTGGGACTGAGACACTGCCCAGACTCCTACGGGAGGCTGCAGTCAAGAATATTCCTCAATGGCCGAAAGGCTGAAGGAGCGACGCCGCGTGCAGGAAGACGCCCCTCGGGGTGTAAACTGCTTTTATCCGGGAAGAATAAATGACGGTACCGGAAGAATAAGGGGCTGCTAACCTCGTGCCAGCAGCAGCGGTAATACGAGGGCCCCAAGCGTTGTCCGGATTTATTGGGCGTAAAGGGTACGTAGGCGGTTTATCGCATTTCCTGTTAAATCTCGAGGCTCAACTTCGAGGCCGCAGGAAAGATGGATAAGCTAGAGACCGGGATAGGCAAGCGGAATTGCTGGTGTAGGGGTTAAATCCGTTAATATCAGCAGGAACACCAAATGCGAAGGCAGCTTGCTGGAACGGTTCTGACGCTGAGGTACGAAAGCGTGGGGAGCGAACAGGATTAGATACCCTGGTAGTCCACGCCCTAAACGATGGATGCTAAACATTGGGAGTTTCGACCCTCCCAGTGTTGTTCACTAAAGCTAACGCCTTAAGCATCCCGCCTGGGGAGTACGAGCGCAAGCTTAAAACTCAAAGGAATAGACGGGGACCCGCACAAGCGGTGGAGCGTGCGGTTTAATTCGATAATAAGCGAAGAACCTTACCAAGGCTTGACATCTAGCTGCAGAACCCTGGAAACAGGGTAGCCTTCGAGGGTGCTAGACAGATGCTGCATGGTTGTCGTCAGCTCGTGTCGTGAGATGTACCGTTAAGTCGGGAAACGAGCGCAACCCCTATCCTCTGTTTCATGTGTCAGAGGAAACTGCCCGCTATAAGTGGGAGGAAGGCGGGGATGACGTCAAATCAGCATGGTTCTTACGCCTTGGGCGACACGCGCGCTACAATGGGAAGTACAACGGGCTGCCAAACCGTAAGGTGGAGCCAATCCCTTAAAACTTCCCTCAGTTCGAATCGAGGTCTGCAATTCGACCTCGTGAAGCCGGAATCGCTAGTAATCGCGGATCAGCCATGCCGCGGTGAATACGTTCTCGGGTCTTGTACTCACCGCCCGTCACGTCAAGAGAGTCGGTAACACCCGAAGGCCCCTCACGGGGACTAAGGTGGGACTGATGATAGGGACGAAGTCGTAACAAGGCATCCGTAGCGGAAGCTGTGGATGGATCACCTCCTTTCTAGGGAGAAAGGGATTTACAATTGCCAATTGCCGATTTCCGATTTGGAAGCTGGCAAGCCGGCCATTGATAAATCCAAGGTCGACTCTTTAAGAAGCAATTCTTAAGGGGTAAATAACGTAATTGGCGCCTGTTAGCATTGAAATAGAACGAAAAGCGGGTTTTTTAGCCCGTTTTTTTGTTTTTCCTGATAAAATCCGACCCTTCCCCTCTTTATTATTGATTTTAATCAGCCATTATATTATAATCTACATGCTAACAGGACTCATTTCGGACGGGTTCTGAATAAAATTAATTAATGGTATGGGTAAAATCGTTGGGCTTAAAAAAAAGCTAGCAGTCTCAAAGAAATTTATTTCCTCTTTAGTCTTGGTTTTAGTTGTTTCCGGGATATATCTCGCCAGTTTCTATAATTATCTTCTTTTTCATTCTTTAGCGGAGCTTGTAAGCATAACAATCGCCTTGGCAATATTTTTTATTATCTGGAATTCAAGGGACTTTGGCGATAACAGTTATTTTTTAGTAATCGGGGTCGCCTTCTTTTTTATCGCGATTATTGACTCTTTTCACCTTTTTGCCTTTAAAGGCATGAATGTAATCGGGCAGGGAGCGGATTTAGCGACTCAACTTTGGCTTTCAGCCAGATATCTGGCATCCGTAAGTTTTTTTATTGCGCCTTTTTTTATTAATAAAAAACCGAAAATTGAAACAATATTTGGCGCCTATTTTATTGCTACCGCTCTTATTTTCCTCTCTATTTTTTATTGGAAAATATTTCCCGTCGCTTATAGCGCGGATGGACTTACGCCTTTTAAAAAAATCAGCGAATATATCATTTCCGCTTTTTATTTCGGATCCATTCTAACTCTTTACGCGAAACGCGCCAGTTTTGACGCGAGCGTGCTGGTTCTTATTTACGCTTCTCTAGTAATGCGGGTAGCCGCCGAGCTTTGTTTTACTCTTTATGTCGGGGTTTATGATATTTTTAACCTTTTCGGCCACCTTCTAAGAATTGTCGCCGTATATTTTAATTATCTCGGAATAGTTGAGATAGCTCTCTCAAAGCCCTACCGCGTGCTTTTTAAGAATCTTAAGGACTCGGAAGTAGCGGCGAGGATTAATGAAGAACGTTACCGATCTATTGTTGAGCTTTCGCCAGAAGCGATTTTTGTCCATCGGGAAGGAGAGTTCCTTTATTTTAACCCGGCCTGCATGGAATTATTCGGCGCGAAAAGCGAAAGCGAGCTGAAAGGGAAAAAAACCTGGGAACTTATAGCACCTGATTCGCGGGATAAATTTCTAAAAATTCATCGGGAAAATTTGCATAAAGACGATGCCGTCTCCGTTGGCGAATTAAAAGTAGCAGACTTAGGCGGGAGAGAAAAAGAGGTTGAGGTTCGGGAAAAGAGGATTTTTTATCAGGGAGTTCCGGCAATCCAGACCATAATGATTGATATTACCGAGCGCAAGGCTTTACAGGATACGATCATGAACGAAAAAATCAAGCTTACCCGGGTGCTTGATTCAATGGAAGACGGGGCTTACATAATAAACGAATCTTTTGATTTTGAGTATGTCAACCCGGCTTTAAAAAAAGTATTTGGCAATCCGGAGGGGAAAAAGTGCCACGCGTATTTCTACGGGCGGGAGGAAATATGCCCCTGGTGCAAGATGGAGGAAATCCTTCAGGGAAAAGTCGCTCGTTGGGAGCTTTTTAATGAAAGGGTCGGCCGGGATTTTGATTTCATAGACAATCCGATAAGAAACGGTGGCGGAAAAATTTCTAAGCTTACGATTCTCCGGGACATTACCGAAAATAAGCGGATGGAGAAGCTCCTTCGGGAATCCGAGCGCCGCTATCGGACGATTTTTGAGAATACCGGTTCAGCCACCATGCTTATTAATGATGATAACATTGTGACTTTAGTCAATTCCCGGCTTGTTAGCCTTTCCGGATACGCGAGAGAGGAAATAGAAGGAAAAATCAGCTGGCGCGCTTTTGTTGATCCCGGCGATTTGGAGCGGCTTGAGGAATACCGGCGCCGAAGGCTTCTTGATCCGATTAACGCCCCGAAAAATTACGAATTTAAATTCAAGACAAAGGATGGCGGAATCAGGGTTGTTTTCGCGAACGTGGAAAGGATGCCGGAGATAAAAATAACTATCCTGGCTCTGATTGATATTACGGAAAAAAAGGAAGTTGAGGACGCTTTAAAAAAGGCTCATGATAATCTTGACAGGCTGGTTCGGGAAAGAACCGCCGAACTGTTGGCTGCCAATGAAAAATTAAAGATTGAAATTTCCGCCCGCGAAGGAGCGGAGAAACAGCTCGCGATTAGAAATACCATACTCGGATTCCTTTCCCAGGCAGGAAGCCGGAAAGAATATCTTGATCTAATTACCGGCTATTTAAAAAAAATGTTTGGTTGCGGGTATTTGGGCATCCGGGTCATTGACGAAGAAAGAAGGATTCCATACGAATCATATTCGGGTTTTTCAGAAGATTTCTTTAAAAGCGAAAACATGCTTTCGCTTGATAAGGATGACTGCGTCTGCATCCGGGTAGCGACCGGGAGACCCGAACCGGTTGACGCGCCTTACCTTACGGAACATGGTTCTTTTTATTCAGGCGACACCCTGAAGCTTTCTAAAAGCTTAAACGAAGAAGAAAAAAAATGTTTCCGGGGAACCTGTATAAAAAGCGGTTTTTTAAGCGTTGCCGTCATTCCTATTATTGATGAAGGGAAAATCGTCGGAGCCATCCATCTGGCTGACAAGGAAAAGGACAAATTTTCCCGGGAGCAGATCGGGCTTCTTGAGCAATTAAACCTTTTAATCGGAGAAGGGATCGTGAAATTCAATCTGTCGGACGAAATCAGGAAAATGAACGAGGAACTGGAAAAGCGCGTCCAGGAGCGCACGAGCGACTTAAAAAAATTTCAGCAGGCGGTTCAGAACGCCTCGGATCTGATAATTATTACTGATATAGAGGGAAAAATTCTTTTCGTCAATAACGCGGCCGAAGAGCTTACCGGCTACGGGCTGGAAGATATTATCGGGCAAACGCCTTCGCTTTGGGGCGATGAATCGGCCGAAAAGTTTTATTCTGAAGCTTTCAACAAAATCAGGGAAAGTAAAACGCCGTTAAGCGGAGAAGTAACCAATTACCGCAAAGACGGGATGAAATTTATCGGCGAACTCCGCATTTCGCCGATCTTGAGCGAAGATAAAAATGTAATCTTCTTTGTCGGCATTATGCGCGACATAACCGAAGCTAAGGAAATTGACAAGGCGAAAAGCGAGTTTATTTCCATGGCCTCGCACCAGCTCCGCACTCCGCTTACGAGCGTCGGACTTTCAGTTGAGCTGTTAATAAGGGGGATATTTGATAATCTTGACGAGCGGCACCGGGGATATCTTAAAGAAATTCAGGCATCAACCAGGCGGATGGCCGAACTCATAAGCGCCTTGTTAAACGTCTCCCGGATTGAGATGGGGACTTTCGCGGTTAAGTTTGAATTTTTGGAAATTACCGGACTGGTTTCAAGGATTCTTGAAGAGCTTAACGAGCAGTTTATAAATAAAGAGCTTACTCTTAAAGAGTCTTTTGGCGAGGACGGGCTTGAAGCTAATTTTGATCCCAATATATTCAGGATTATTTTTGAAAACATTGTTACTAACGCCATCCGCTACACCCCGGCCGGAGGAAAAATAACCGTTGGCATAGAAAAAAAAGGCAAAAAAATCGTCATAAGCGTCAAAGACACCGGTTACGGAATACCGGCCGAAGATCAGGAAAAGATATTTTTAAAATCTTTCCGATCGGACGCGGCAAAAAAAATCTCATCCGACGGAACCGGGCTCGGACTCTATATCGCCCGTTCGGTAGCGGAAAAAGTCGGGGCTGAAATAAACGTTGAATCAAAAGTCGGCCAGGGGTCAACGTTTTTCTTTATTGTCCCGATTGGCTGATTTTGAAGCAGTCTTATAGATTCCTTACGCGGCGTTAATCCGGTAGCCGATGCCCCGAACCGTTTCCAGAATTTTTCCGTTCCGGTCGCCGATTTTTTTTCTTAAGTTTGTGATATGCACGTCAACCACGTTGGAAAAAGAATCAAAGGCAAAGTCCCAAAGGTTGGAAGTAATTTGTTCGCGGTTTAAAACCTGGTTCGGATGGCGCATCATGTATTCAAGCATGGAAAATTCTTTTAAAGTGAGTTTAACCTCTTTCCCGTTGCGAAAAACTTTTTTTTCAGTGGCGTTCAAGATGAGGTCGTTCATTTTTAATTCCATCGGCAGAACCGGCTTTGGCCTCCGGAGCAGGGCTTTAATCCGCGCGATGAGGATTTCAAAAGAAAAAGGCTTTATCAGGTAATCGTCCGCCCCGACGTTTAAACCGGAAACAATGTCATTAACGCCGTCCCGGGCGGTAAGCATGAGGATTGGAGTGGAGATTTTTTTTTCACGGACATGCTTGCAGACATCCATGCCGTTGATTTTAGGGAGCATGACATCAAGCAGGATAAGATCATAGTCTTCATGGTTCATTTCAATCCGGTTTTGCCCGGCCTCGCCGTCCAAGACATAATCAACAGTCCAGCCTTCGGATTCAAGGCCGTCTTTCACCAGCTTAACGATGTTTTCCTGATCCTCAACAATTAGAATTCTCATAGTTTTAATACTTGACCGGCCTGAAAATGCCGGTTAAATGAATTATCCTAAATCTTAATACACTTTTACAAAAAAAACCAGAGATATGCGACGTAATAGTATTATTCTAGATAAAGTATATTAATTTTTTATTAAGGCAAAATTAACGCTAACTCTTGATTTTTCTCGGGACTTTTGTTATATTAAGGGGGAACTTGAAAGAGTTCTGTTTTATTATTACAAAAAGGATTATTCCTTGAGATATTGACGAATCAGGGCTTGCCCTGCGAAGTCTTGACGCAGTAAGGGCAACTAGCTCAGCTGGTTAGAGCGCGTCCCTGATAAGGACGAGGTCGGAGGTTCGACTCCTCCGTTGCCCACAAAGAATTGCTGATTTACAATTTACAATTGCCAATTTTTATTATATAAATTGGAAATCGTAAATTGACAATTGTCAATTTCAATAGCGGGGTAGAGCAGCTGGCAGCTCGCCAGGCCCATAACCTGGAGGCCGAGGGTTCGAATCCCTCCCCCGCAACACGGAAATTTCCAATTTACAATTGCCGATTGTCAATTGGTTTTTTAAATTGGAAATTGACAATTGTCAGTCGGCAATTCCGATGCCTCGGTAGCTCAGTGGTAGAGCAAATGACTGAAAATCATTGTGTCGTCAGTTCGATTCTGACCCGAGGCACATAAATCAGTCTTCAATTGTCAATTACAAATTACGAATTTTATCAGACCAAAACTGATTGATAATTGTTAATTCGTAATTGATGATTGACAAACGGGCTGTCGTATACCGGTAGTACGCATGCTTTGGGAGCATGTTGACTGGGTTCAATTCCCAGCAGCCCGACATAGAATTTACAATTTACGATTTTCAAATTGCCAATTTTTAAATTTTAAATTGTAAATTGCAAATCGGCAATTCCTCTGCGGGTATCGTATAGTGGCTTTTATGACAGCCTTCCAAGCTGTAGAGGGGGGTTCGATTCCCCCTACCCGCTCCAATGTAAAAAAGCAGTCCTCTTAGATAGGGCTGTTTTTGTTTATGGAGAAAAAGGTTGTATAATGATAGTTAGAGTTAGACGAAAAATCGGCGCGGCAAATAAAATTGATTTTTGCCTTTTTAACATACTCAATATGCGCGCGTATCTTTGGAAGATAAAAAACAGACTGGAAAAAAACTGGCCTCGGCTGGTGGTTTTTTTGGCGCTTCTCGGCTGGTGCAAAGTTTTTTTGACTATTCCGATTAATCTTATCACCGCCGATCTCGGACGGCATATCGCTAATGGCCGGCTGTTCGCGGAGAATTATCTCATTCCCCATACCAATCTTTTTTCTTATACTTATCCGGATTACGCTTTTATCAGCCATCATTGGGGATCTGGAGTTATTTTTTATTTCATGGAAAAATGGTTTGGTTTTACGGGACTGTCGGTTTTTTTTATTCTTTTGAGCTTAATGACTTTCAGCCTGCTATTTTGGCTGGCAAAAGAAAAATCTTCTTTTTCCTCTGCCGCCGCAATATCGCTCCTAACTATTCCGCTAATCGGCGAGCGGGCGGAAGTCCGGCCGGAAGTGTTCAGTTATTTTTTCGGGGCAATTTTCCTCTTAATCCTCTCGCGGGTTCAAGATTTTAAAATTTCCGCCAAATGGCTCTTTTTGCTTCCAGTTTTTGTAATGCTTTGGGTTAACCTGCATATCTATTTTATATTCGGGATCGGCGTCATGGGCTTATTTTTAGGCGAAAATATCCTCCGGCTTTTTTACGGGGAAAAAAGAAAACAGGCAACAAGGCTGTTAGAAAATCTAATACCCGCCTTTATTCTCGCCTCGGCCGCGGCGCTAATTAATCCTTTCGGCTGGAGAGGGGCAATTTACCCGTTTAAGATATTTGGCAATTACGGCTATCGGGTGGTGGAAAACCAGTCAGTCTTATTCCTGGAGAAATTAGGGTTTTACCAGAATTCCAACCTGGCGGTTTTTGAGTTCGCGATTTTTATTTTCTTATTAAGTCTTATTTCCGCCTTAATTCTTAAACGAAAAAATTTAAGTCCGGCTCTCGCGGGGCTCGGCATTACCGTAAGCGCGCTGGCATTTTTCGCCTTAAGGAATTTCGCTTTGTTCGGATATTTTATCCTGCCGGTCTTAGCGTATTTTCTTTACCGGGCAATAATCGGTCTGCGGGAAAAATACGCTTTTTTCCGCGAAAAAGAGAAAGCGGCTGTAATTGTTTTGGGAATTATTTTTTTCGTTTTTACTTTTTCCCGGCATAAAGAGAAAGTTTTAATAAACGCCGAATCCGAATTAGGGCTCGCCTCCGGCGTTAATAAGTCCGCTGAATTTTTTAAAAGGGAAAAATTGGCCGGCCCGATTATGAATAACTACGACATCGGTGGCTACTTAATTTATCATCTTTACCCTGATGAAAAAGTATTTACCGATAACCGGCCAGAAGCTTATCCGGCGGATTTTTTTCTAAAAATATACATTCCGGCGCAGGAAGATAATGGCGCGTGGAAAGAGCTTGATGGACGCTACGGTTTTAATGTAATATATTATTACTTAAACGACGCTACGCCCTGGGGTCAGAAATTTTTAACTACCCGGATTGACGACCCGGAATGGATTCCGGTTTATACCGACTCTTACGCGATAATTTTCGTCAGGAATACTCTAAAAAATAAGTCAGTAATAGAGCGCTTCCGGATTCCGAGAAAATTTTTTAATGTCCAAGGCTAAATTTATGGTTGGAAAAAAAGTATCAATTATTATCCCGTTTTTTAACGAAGAAAAAAGCCTCGCTGAATCACTTGCCCGGACTTTTAAAGCTTCGGCTCTTGATTATGAGAAAGAGTATGTAGTTATTGACGACGGATCAAGCGATGGCTCGCTTTCCATTCTTAATAGTCTGCGTCCAAAATATGATTTTATTCTTTTAAAGCAGGAAGAAAACGCGGGCAAGGGCGCGGCGGTTCGCGCCGGGTTTAAAAAAGCTAACGGGGATATTGTTTTAATCCAGGATGCCGACCTGGAGTATGATCCAAACCAATGGCAATTGCTTTTAAAAGAGTTTGACGATCCGGGTGTCTCGGTCGTCTTTGGTTCAAGAAACATCCATCCGAAAAGACGGGGCTATTGGCATTACGTTTTCGGAGTTAAGCTTTTAACCATGCTGACTAACCGGCTCTACGGCTCAAAGCTGACCGATGTCTATACCTGCTATAAGGCTTTTCGCAAAAGCGTTCTTGACGAGTTGGACTTAAAAGCCGACGGTTTTGAAATTGAAGCGGAAATTACCGTAAAACTTTTAAAAAAAGGCATTGCCATAAAGGAAACGCCAATTAATTATTTTCCCCGGAAATTTTCCGAAGGCAAGAAGATAAAACTTCAGGACGGCCTGAAAGGTTTTTGGACGATAGTGAAGAATAAGGTAATCTAAAATATTAAGCGCCTGAACAGAAATTGGCATTATTCCATTTTTGATTTAACAAACCGATAAACTTTTTCAAAGGCTTCATCGGGCGAAAGATCGGTCGTATCAAGGACAAAATCGTAGTGCGACGGATCAAAAACGTCAATTTGGTAGTATTTTTCATAGCGCAGGCGGTCGCTTTTCATCCGTTTTCTCTGGCTCTCAACGAGGTCGTAGAGGCTGTTTAAATTACTGTCTTCATTCCGGTGGTCGGATTTTTTTAGTTCATTAAAAATCCGCTCCGCTCCGGTTTTTTCATCCACGGTCAGGAAAATTTTCAATGAGTGCGGAATGAAATTCCAGGATTGCCGGCCGTCAATGACAAAGTTGTCCGAGGTTCTGCCAAGCTCTTTCTGATATTCGTCAACTTCGGTATCGGTGGAAGAATCGGTTTCGCCGAGTTTGTTATATTCGGCCAGGGTCATGCCCCTTTCTCCGGCTTTCTGCCTCCTGAGGCGTCCGATATTATAAAGAGGCCAGCCTAATTTTTCCGCCAGTTTTTTTGAAATTGTTGATTTGCCTGAGCCGGGCAGGCCGTTAAAGGAGATGATCATAAATCAATTTACTTTATCATGGATAAAATTTTTTTAAGATTATCCGGCAGGGGGGCGCTAAAGGACAGCTTTTCTCCGGCCAGATTTTTAAATTCAAGCTTGACAGCGACTAAAAATATCCGTCCCAAATCAAGTTTTTTATTTTTTTCCCTGGTTTCTTTCGTGCTGTATAAGTTATCGCCGGCAATCGGATTGCCGTAAGCGGCGAGATGACAGCGGATCTGATGGGTGCGGCCGGTTTTGGGACGCGCCGAAAGAAGGGTGTAGTTAATAAATCTTTTTATGACCGTAAAATCCGTCAGGGCGGGTTTGCCTGGCTGGTTAGCCGGCCGGGCGGCCATTTTTCCTTCCCGGGAACGCTCAATCGGAAAATTGATGCTTCCCCGGTCTTTTTCCACCCGGCCGTAAACTAGAGCCAGGTAAGTTTTTTTCGTTTCCCGCCGCTTAAACTGCGATTTAAGGTTTAAAAAAGATGCCTGATTTTTGGCAATAACCATGACTCCTGAAACATCCTTATCCAGGCGGTGGACGATTCCCGGCCGCGCCGGATCTTCGCCGACCGAAGAAATTTCCGGATATTTTTTTACGATCAGGCTGATCAACGAAATTTGTCCGGGTTTTGCTTCGTCCGGCAACGCGCCGGATCCGGATAGATCCGCGGAGCCGTGCGCCACTATCCCGGCCGGCTTGTTTATCACCATGAATTCATCATTATCTTTAATGATTATTTTCTTTAAATTCGGAATTACGGCCTTCGCGGCTTTACGGTTTTTAGCGGCGGTTTTTTCCTTTTCCCGCGGCGTCTGGATTTTTTCCGGAAAAAATATTTCATCCCCTTCTTTTAAGAAGCAATGAGGAAGAGCGGTTTTTCCGTTGACGGTCGCTTTTCCAGCGCGGATGATTTTCTGCAGAAGGCTCCTTGAAAAGCCGGGAAGCTTTTCCGCGAGAAACAGGTCTAATCTTATTTCGGCTCCCTTATTATTAATTTTATATTTCATCATTATCAGCTTAGCGCGTTAAAAATCATGAGTTATTTTCCAAAAGGATTTTTTCTAAATTTCCTACCATAATATCACTCGTAAAGCTCTTGTCAACCTGCTGGTAAGCGTTTTCCCCGAGCTGGACTCTTAAGCTCCGGTTCTTTGAGAGGCGGATTATCTGGCGGGCGAGCATCTCGCTCAAGTCCATTTCCAGAAGACTGCCGGTTTTGCTTTGGATAATGATATCCTCAAAGCCGGCTCCAGCCGGAGCTATTACCGGAATGCGGGCGGCCATGGCTTTTAGGAGGTTGGAAAAATCAGAAAGGCGCGGTTCGTCCGCGACCGAAACGAATATCTCAAAACTTTTAAGCCATT
>Ga0074197_1001100_pt1 | contig 25311 bp, 22 predicted proteins | sample EPASupsiteSAE305_FD_64526 | JGI IMG/M metagenome (GOLD analysis project Ga0074197, IMG submission 64526) | Bioremediated contaminated groundwater microbial communities from EPA Superfund site, New Mexico - SAE3-05 reassembly with SPADES | ecosystem: Environmental > Aquatic > Deep subsurface >...
CATAGCGGTCATCGATTCTTCAACCTGGGGACAGAGGTAGTGGATGCAGCGCGGGGATTTAAACATTCGCAGGGTGCAGCCCGTGGCGGTCAGGGGGCTGCGGGAGCCGGGTCGGAGTTGGTAGGGACGTGGAGCCGAGGGGTGACCGCAAGCCCTGTCTCCTCGATGGCCTCACGACGGGCGGCGTCCTCAAAGGACTCGCCGTAATCGACAAATCCGCCGGGCAGAGCCCAGCCGGAAGGGGGATTTTTCCGTTCGATCAGGACCACGCCGCCCTCGGTCTCAATGATGATATCCACCGTGGGGGTCGGGTTTTTGTAGATCTGCAAGGCGGCTCCGCATTCGGGACACTGCATGGTCTGGGCTCCGGAATTGATCGTTTTATATGAAAGTGTTGGTTCCGGTGGCGGTGCCATGCCGGAGAGCGGACTTTCATTGTTCGTTGTGGCCGGCCAATCTGGTCCAGCCATGCTGGTTAGAAACAGAGGGTGCGGATCTCCTCCCAGCTCCGCACCGTGGGCAGGGTATGCCGGTTGCGGTTCCAGGGCTGGGAAAAAACGATTGAGTGGATGCCCGCCCGGTTAAGCTGCAGGCAGGTTTCGGCCCGGTCGTCCACAAAGGCGGCAAGCCCGGACATCTTGATATATCGGGCCTTGTCATCGTGATCGCCCATGGCCACCACCCGGAGCCGCCGCCATACCGAGCTCGGGAATACCGTCTGCAACCAGTGATGTACCGGCTTTGCCTCCGGTCGGGCGGTGATGATCGTTACCGTCGCCTGTTCGGTCAATTCGCCCAAAACCTCGACCGCTCCGGGCATGGGCAGCAGGCCTGCGCCCACCGAGTCGCGGAGAATGGCGAGAAAGATCGACTCGGCAGTCCCCGCGTCCATGGACAGGCATTGCTCCACGGAAAAATGGGTGATGTCCTCCGGGCGAATATCGCAATGATCGTACCGCTCACAGGCAATGCGGATGAAGGCTTCGACCGTATCGGCAATCACTCCGTCAAAATCAAAGCCGATCTCGGCAGGCGGTATCTTGGCAGCGGCCATGGCGGGTGCGGTTATTTTTCGACCTTGGCGTCTTCAATAATTACTTCGTATTTGTAACCGGCGCCAAAATCACGGTTGGCGCTGAGCGTTCCTTCCACCGTGACCACTGCGTCCACGGCGGGCTCCTCCGCGGTGGTGACCACGAGATCGTGCTCATTTTTGAGCGGATTACCGGTTCCATCCTGGATATGCAGCCAGTTTTTCCCCATGATCATCCGCGAAACCTTCATCACCTTGCCCCGAACCCTGACGGTCTTGCTGTTCAGATTCTTGGCCTGTTCAAAACATTCGCCCACCGAATAACTGTTCGGGCCGGTGGCCTTGTTGACGTTGACAGCGGTCGACGGCACAACGGCTCCGGAACTGCCGGGTGACGCTTCCATGGCGGCACTTTCAGCGGCGCCGGTGTCCATCTTTATCGTTTTTCCTCCGTTATTTTCAGCCTGCAGCGCCTCGTTGAAGCCACCGCCGCCTGTGCCCTTGGCGGCAGCGGGTTGGGGTGGCGCGGCGGGCGCCGAGGTCCCTTTTTCAAGACCCGGTGAGAAGACGATGGTGTCAAAGGTGCGGTTCAGGGTCTTGGAGACAAAATTTTTCATGGTCATCCCCGGCGCAGTGGTGATGGTCTGTCCGGTTTTGATCGGTGTCTCGGGGATGGCTATCCAGATTTTTTCCTGAACGGTGTTCAAGAGCAGATAGGTGTAGCCGCTGCTGTTCATGGTTTCGCTCACGGTTCCCTGCAGGGCGACCCCTTCGGCCGCCGGGGCAGCCTTCTCGGCCGGGGGTGGAGTCGGTTGTTCCGGGGAAGCGGCCAAGGCCGGGGCGGTCAGCAGAAAGGAAAGGGCGGCGACGGTGAAAATTTTAGGCATTGAGAGCATGGATTATTCTCCAAAAGGAAAGGATGGATGCTGTGCATAAAAGAAAGAGGGAATCTAAAAAAGCCCGCCTTTCTTGTTGTCCCGCTGTTAAGGGGTGTACGAGTGTCCAAGGTGATTTGTTGCCCTTGGCAGGGTTGTACCACGAGAATGTATAAGAAGCGGGCTTGGTTCTGTCAACCTTGAGGGTGTTGCGGAAAAAGTTCCCCCAGGCAACGGCTGATGGCTCCGGCCCAGACCTGATAGCCCCTGGTGCTCAAATGGACATTGTCGTTGAGGAAACCGGGGTGGGTGATGGGTAGGCACTGCTCGGAAAAAGGAGCGACCAGGTCAAGAAAGATGCAGTTCGGGATGGCGGCGGCCACCTGGGCAAGATCGCGGTTGACCCGTTCGAGGTCCGGAGCGGAGACAATGGGCATGGGCGTCAGGGAACAGATGATCAAGGGGCAGTCCGGGTAAAAAAGACGGAGCCGGGGGACCATGGTCGTGAAAATGGCGGGAAAAAACAAATCGCCGGAGAGCAGATCATTGGTGCCGGACTGGAGCAGGACGGCATCCGGAGCCGGCCAGGCATCGATTTCATCCATCAGGCGGACCGCCAGTTCCCCGGTGGTTTCTCCGGCTATGCCGCGGTTTATGACCTCGACATCGGGCAAAAACTTCTGCCAGTCGCCCCATTCCACCAGCGAATCGCCAAGCATCAGCAGTTGTATCATCAGGTTACCTCGTTGGCACGGATTGCAGGACAACGCAGCCCATGCCGGTTACGGAAATTGTGGAGTCGCACTCTACCTTATTTTCGGGTGCTGGGTCAATGAAGTCAAAGGGGGCCGGTCGGCCGGTATCGATGATCCTGCACCAGATCCTGTTCCGGGAGGGTGAGGGCACCGTGAACGGGAAGGGGGTCGTGGGGCTGCCGTTGAGCATCACGAAGAAATCGTCGTCGTGTTCTTCAAGGGCGGCGCCGTTGAGGAGGAAAGCAAGCGTCCTGCACTCGTCTGACCAATCCTCCACGCCCGGGCGGCCTCCCTGCCAGATAACCTCCGGGGCCTGGGTCGATTCACCGGGTTCGCTCTTGACCAGGAAAAAATTATCGCGCTTGAAGATCGGATGTGATTTGCGCAGCTGGATCAGTTTGCGGAAAAAGCGGAGCTGTTGCCGATTTTTGGAAACCAGGGTCCAGTCGAGCCAGCTGATGGGATTGTCCTGGCACCAGGCATTGTTGTTGCCTTGTTGACTGCGGCCGAATTCGTCACCGGCGACCAGCATCGGCACGCCTTGGGAAAGAAAAAGGATGACCGCCATGGTGCGGATGCGCCGGGATCGCAGGCCGAGAATTTTTCTGTTGGTGGTCGCTCCTTCGGCCCCGGTGTTCCAGCTGAGATTGTGGTTGTCGCCGTCCCGGTTATCCTCGCCGTTGCTCAGGTTATGCTTTTCATTGTAGCTGACCAGATCGGCCAGGGTGAAGCCGTCATGGCTGGTGATGAAGTTGATCGAATTGCTGGGGCGCAGGTCATGGTGCTGGTAGAGATCGGAACTCCCCGCGATGCGGGTAGCCAGGGCGGGCACCATGCCGGGATGGCCGCACATGAACGAGCGGATGTCGTCACGGAATCGTCCGTTCCACTCCGCCCAGCGATGATGGGGGGAAAAGTTGCCCACCTGGTAGAGTCCGGCCGCATCCCAGGCCTCGGCAATGATTTTGGCGTCGGCGAGCACCGGATCTTCGGCGATCATTTCCACTACCGGCGGGTTGGCCAGCACCTGACCCGTTGCATCGCGGCCGAGGATCGAGGCCAGATCGAAGCGGAAGCCGTCCACATGCATCTCGACCACCCACCAGCGCAGGGCGTCCATAATCAATTTGCGGACAATGGGGTGGTTGCAGTTGCAGGTGTTGCCGCAGCCGGAAAAGTTGAGATAGGCCCTGGTCCAGGGGTCGAGCAGGTAATAAATAGTGTTGTCAATGCCCCGGAAGCTGGTGGTGGGGCCGTCGGCACCGCCTTCGGCGGTGTGGTTGTAGACGATATCGAGAATGACTTCAATGCCAGCCCGGTGCAGCGCCTTGACCATGTCGCGGAACTCGTTGAGTGGGTCTTCCGGGTCGCTGCTGTAGGCGGATTTAGGGGCGAAAAAAGAAAGTGGACTGTAGCCCCAGAAATTTTGCAGCCGTTGTCCGGTGTCTGGATTGATGAAAATGGTTTCGTTTTCGTTGAACTCGGTGACCGGCAGCAATTCAACCGCCGTAATCCCTAACCGTTTGAGGTAGCCGATCTTCTCCATAATCCCCCGAAAGGTTCCCGGCCAACGGACCTTGGAGGAATGATGCCGAGTAAAGCCGCGAACATGCATCTCGTAGATGATGGAATCCCGCAGCGGAATCTTGAGCGGCCGGTCGTCTTCCCAGTCGTAGTTGCGCAGGTCGAGGAGGCAGCAGGGCTCTTTGCCGAGGCAGGTACGCGTGTTGCCCCAATCGGAGGAATGAATTTCCTTGGCATACGGATCGAGCAGGATAAGGGTGCCGTCAAAGGCGTGGCCTTTGCCGCCCGGATCGTAAGGGCCGCTGATCCGGTATCCATAGCGTAGGTTTAAGGGGGCATTAGCGAGCAGGATATGCCAGATGTCACCGGTTTTATGGATGGATCGATCAAGGGGAAATTCTATCCTGTCGGGCCGTTCGGGGTGGGGCGCGATCACCAGGGAAACGGAATCGGCGTGCCGTGAAAACAGGGCAAAATTAATTCCCTGGGGGGTGATCGTGCTCCCGAGGGGCAGGGGGCTACCCGCTTTTTTATGGAGAGAATTTTTCATCTTGAATTAATAATAGTTATCACTATAGTTGAGGCGAATGTTTTTAGCATATTGCATCATACTTGGTTGTCAGTGTTTTTCAAACTGTTGCGGAGGCGACTATGGGGCTGTTCAGAAAACTGTTATGCGCAGGTGCACCGACCATTGATTGGGAAATGACCCCGGAGTACACTTTCGGCACCTTTGAGAGCTGGGGTGGGAAGGAACGGGTGCGCAGTAAAAAAGAGCGTATCTATTATTTTTTCATCGATGCCTGGGACGAGGTGCCCAAACTGTGCCTGATGGAGCGGGGCATCAAGCACGCCCGGGTTGTTGCCGAAATTCTGGCTCCCCCGGACATGGTGCGGCAGTGCGTTAACGAGCAGGGCAAGGTGGCTTTCTTTGAACGGACCCATCCGATCAACGAGGAGCTGAAAAAATGGCTGATCGCCAATGTGATTGAAACCGATGATGACTCGAAAGTCATTCCCCTGGAGATTCCGGTCGGTCAGCCCCTGGGTGACACCGGTCTGCCGGGAAAGGATACCCTCGTCTCGACTCCGACGGTGTCCCTCCCCTCTGAACCGTCGGAGCTGAGCGAGGAGGACGTGGTGGCCCTGATAACGCGGTATGATTTTGCCGATCAGGAACGTAATCCCCGGGGATACTTTGCCCATGCCTTGGTTGACAACGGGGACAACCAGACCGTGACCGACAGGGTGACAGGCCTGATGTGGCAGCGGTCTGGAATCGATATCATGAGCAACCGTTCCATGCACAAAGAAGTGGCGCGCCTCAATCAAGAGCGGTTCGCCGGCTACTCCGACTGGCGGCTGCCGACCATGGCGGAGGCTCTCTCGTTGCTGGAGGGAGAGAAGATCGCGCATGACCAGTACCTGCATCCCTGTTTCTCGGCTGAGCAGCCCTTTATCTTTGTCGCGGCTGTTCGAAAACCGGGGGGCCAATGGTTCGTTGACTATAAACAGGGACGTGCCTTCTGGTCATCCGGAACCATTCCCGGCGGTTTCGGTCGATTGTGCCGGAAAGAAAAATAAGGTACCGGGGAAAAAGCTGTTGAATCAAGGGGTGGTAGCTTGTAGGATATCCGCTGGATAAGAGATACTTTCACTCTATAGGGAGAGAATGTTTTTTGAAGCGGATACTGGTCGTTGACGACGAATTGCAGATACGCACCATGCTGACCCAGATGCTGGAACAGGAAGGGTACGCGGTGCACACTGCTGAAAATGGTGAAGAAGGATTGGCCTTAGTCGGGCAACATGCCTTTGATCTGGTGATCACCGACATGATTATGCCGGTGAAGGACGGCCTTAAATTTATCATGGAACTGGTCCGGGATTATCCGGATATGAAGATACTCGCCATTTCCGGAGGGGGAGCCATCAAGGCGGAACGTTATCTGACCATGGCCGGATATCTGGGAGATATTGCGACCCTGGAAAAACCGTTCAAACGGGATATGTTGCTTGAATTGGTGAGGAAACAGCTAGCGCCCGAGGGATAATTTTTTTTGTGAGACGATGAGAAAATAAAAGGCCTGCATTTTTGCAGGCCTTTTTTTGTTGTAGCGGGTGGTGCGCACCCAAACGGTCGGATCCCGTTTTTGATTCGCCAAGTGAAGGAGGAGCGCCCTTTAATTAACCTGGGTCGTGTTTTGGGTGGCACTGATCGGCGCAATGTTGGCCAGCTGCGTCTGTTTCTTTTTCGAAAATCCGTATTCCACAAGTTGTTTCAGATCAGCCCACATGGTCTCGCTGCCCATGATTGCCACCACTATCGTTCCGCCGTCCCTGGAAAATTGCCCGACATAGGTCTGGCGGGCAGCTACGGTGTATCCGGTCTTGCCGCCTATCGCACCGTCGACCCGCCAGAGGGCCTTGTTGTGGTTGAGCAGGGTCTTGCCGTAGGAAGTGCGGATGGTTTTTTCCTGCATCCTTCTGGCGAATTCATCGTGCTGCATAGCATAGCGGAAGAGATTCGCCAGATCCCGTGCGGTCGAATGCTGCCCCTCCGCCGTGAGACCGGAGGCGGTGCGGCAGCGAGTATTTTGCGCACCCCACATCTTGGCGCTGATGGTCATGAGGTTGGCGAATTGGTCTTCGGTCCCGGCGATTTTTTCAGCCAGTGCCACGCTGGCGTCGTTGGCCGAGGCGAGTAATACGGCATTGATCAGATCGTTAGCCTGGTAGTTCTGGTTTGGATCGAGAAATATTTTGGAGCTCGGCATGTCCGCGGCCCTGCGGCTGACGTTGACGACTTCGTCATTTTTCAGCGACTTCAGGGCGATCATAGCGGTAACGATCTTGATGGTGGAGGCGGGTTGACGCGGGTCATCCGGTGATTTGGCAAAGAGCGTTGCTCCGGTTCCGGCATCCATGACCATGACACATCGGGAACTGATCAGGCGTTCGATATCCGGCAGGCTGCCGGTGGAGACCGTTGCGGTCGTTTTTTCGGTGGAGGCCTTTTTCCGCGACGCAACCGACCGTGAGCCGGCGCGCTTCTTTTTCGCGGTAACCGCGGAGGAAGAAGCTGAGCTTTTCGCCGCCGCCGCCACTGCCGCCACCTGTTTTTTTACAGGATCTGTGTTGCGGGATTTGCTCGGCGCTTTGCTGTCGGCAACCTGTTGCTGCTTGCGGCTTTTCTCCTCTGATGTCGATTTGGCGGCAGGGGAGATCGGCTGGGCTTGCCGGGTCGTTTTTTTAACGGTGGGTGTTTGGGTTGCAGCCTTTGCCTTTGTTACAGGTTTGAGGGTGGAGGTTGCGGGTTTGGTGTTTTTCTCCAGCGTCGAAGAGGGGACTTCCCGCGCATCCAGGGTTGACTGGAACAAGAAAACGATACTGAAGATGATAATGAAAGGAAGCGAGAAGTATCGTTGCATGGCGAGAGTGGGTAGCTGATTGAAAGTGATGGTGGAAACCCCGAAATCCTAATATCTCTTTCCGTTCCCTGTCAAGCGAATTGCCCGTTTTCTTTGAAAATCGCGGATTGTTATGGTAAACAAAACGCCGGTGAGGTTATCGAGGGGCATATTGTCCGGACTAGGAGAAGAGACCATGCAGACGACAGCAGCAGCAACCGACAGCAGCAAGGGTGCACAGCCAGAGAACATCCCTGCCGAGGAATTCGTGGAGCATCTTCCGGTTATTCAGGAAAACGCCACGACACTCAATGATCTGGTCGATATCAGCTGCCGCAAATACCGCCATCTGCCGGCAATCGGCATGGCTCTGGAAGAACCGCTTTCGTACAAAACCTTCCATGAACGGATACTTGCGCTCGCAGCCCATCTGCGGAGCGGAGGCGTTAAGCGCGGCGACCGGGTGGCGCTCTTGGGGGAAAATTCCCACAACTGGGGAACCGTCTATCTGGCGATAGTACGGCTCGGAGCCAGTGCCGTGCCCATTTTTCCCGATCTGCCGGAGGCTGATGTTCATCATATCCTCGGGGAGATGCGCTGTGATGTCGTTTTTCTCACCCAGCGGCAGATCGAGAAGATTTATGATCTCAAAAAACAACTGAAACACGTCATCACCCTTGATGACTATCTGGATGATACCGGGTTGATCCCCCTCCAGCCCTTCAGCAGCTATCTTGCCAAGGCCCTGGAGCAGTTCGGCGAGCAGGCCCGCGAGGAAAAGCTTGATTTCCCGGCGGTCGACAAGGACGATCTGGCCTCTATCCTGTACACTTCGGGCACCTCCGGGTTTTCCAAGGCAGTCATGCTCAGCCACGCCAATTTGTGTGCCAATGCCTATTCCGCCAGCGGTGTTATGCCCATCGCCGAGCAGTGGGTCTTTCTTTCCGTCCTCCCTATTTCCCATACCTATGAATTCACGGTCGGTTTCCTGCTTCCCCTGTTGCGGGGCGCACGGATCGTTTATGCCGGCAAGACCCCCACGCCAGCCATTTTGCAGAAGATCTGCGAACGGGAAGCGCCGCATGTCATGCTGGTGGTGCCGCTGATCATCGAAAAAATATTCAAGAAGCGGGTGTTGCCGGCAGTGGAAAAAAGCAGGATGCTGACCTTCCTCTGCCGTTTTGAAATGAGCCGAAAAATGATCTACCGGAAAATCGGGGCCAAGCTGACTGCTTTTTTCGGTAATCGTCTCCAACTGATGGGTATTGGCGGCGCGGCTTTGAATCCTGATGTGGAGATTTTTCTCCGTGATTCCGGCTTTCCTTTCCTGGTCGGCTACGGGTTGACCGAAACCGCCCCCTTGCTCACCGGCGGTCCCTATGGCGATCCAACGGTCAGTCTCGGTTCCACCGGCAAACCTGTACCCCGTGTGGAAATACGGATCGCCGATCCCCATCCTGAAACCGGGATCGGTGAGATTCAGGCCCGGGGGCAAAATGTCATGCAGGGGTATCTCAACGATGCGGAAGCGACCAGGGACACGTTTACCGAGGATGGTTGGCTTAAAACCGGGGATTTGGGTCTTGTCGATGCCTTGGGGAATCTGTTCATCAGGGGGCGCTCCAAGTCGGTTATCGTCCTTTCCAACGGTGAGAATGTCTACCCCGAGGCGATTGAGCACAAAGTGAATTCTTTTCCCTTTGTGGTGGAGTCGTTGGTGGTGGAAAATCGTGGCATGCTCGAGGCCTGGGTTTATCCCGATTACGAATTTATCGACACTAAAACCTCGGGACAGAACCGCACCCAGCGTCACCAGTACATTGCCGGAATGCTCGAAGAGATGCGCACCGCGGTGAATCAACAGCTGTCGCCTTCAGCGAGGCTCTCAAGGGTATTGGAAAGGCGTGAGCCCTTTATCAAGACCGCGACCCACAAAATAAAAAGATATCTGTACTCCGCCGACACCATGCATCTGTAGCGGGTAGTGCCAACTCAATTCAAACAAAAAGGGGGATAAATGAACAAGACAATGGGAGCTGCGGGGCTGATCCTGCTGGCGGCCGCGGGATCGGCCTTTGCTTCGGGGTATCGCATTCCTGAACAATCGGTGAATTCCACCGCGCGGGCCGGCGGCTATGTGGCCTATACACCGGGGGCCGATGCCACCTACTACAACCCCGCGAATATGTCCTGGCTGGAGGATCGGGGGTATCTGGAGGTCGATGCCACCTGGATTCATCTCGCATCGATTCAATATACGGATCTCGTTCCAGCGCGCAGCGGCGAGTCCGAGACCGAGAATTTCTTGCTGCCCACCTTTTTTGCGGTGTCGCCGGACTACAGTAATTTCAGGGTCGGGTTTTCGGTCACCGCCCCGGCGGGATTGTCGAAGCGATGGAAGGATCCCTTTCCCCGGACTTTTGCCGAAGAATTCACCCTGAAGGTCTTCGATATCAATCCCACGCTCTCCTATAAGTTCTGCGATCGATTTTCAGTGGGTGCCGGTGTGCGCGGTATTTACGCTGATGGCCGGGTGAGGAGCAATGGCGTTGTGCCCCCTGGAGTAAACGCCACCAGAGATATGGAGGGCGATACTTTGGAGGCGGGCTACAATCTGGCGCTCACTGCCCGGCCGGTGGAGAAAATGAACGTGGCTTTGACGTACAGGTCGAAGGTGGATCTGGGGATCGAGGGTGATGCCAATTTATCGACTACATTACCCGTTGCTCCAAATACATATAGCGGTGAGACCGGGGTTGAAGTTCCATTGCCCGCCATTCTTGCGGCGGCTGTCTCCTATACTTTTTTTGATCAATTGACGGTGGAGCTCGAATATGACCGTACCTACTGGTCTGCTTATAAACAACTGGATTTCACCTATCCTGTAACGTTTGTTAATCCAGTGCTGGAAGGAGCGTTTAATACTGCCAAACCGAAAAACTGGTCCGATACCGAATCCTGGCGACTGAGCGCCACTTACGACCTGAAGAATAATTTCATTCTCATGGCCGGCATTGCCTTTGATGAAAACCCGGTGCCGGACGCGACACTGGGCTTTGAACTGCCCGATTCCGATGCCCTGCTCTATTCCGCAGGCCTGCGTTACCAGGTCAACAAGGATCTGGATCTCGGCGTCGCCTATCTCTATGACGACAAAGAGAGTCGCCGCGTGACCAATGCCGTTGGAATCAACGGCTCCTTTGACGATGCCGCCGCCCACCTGGTGACAGTGGGGCTGTCCTACAAGCTATAATCAGCTGTTTCTTTTTGGATTACACCTTACGGATCCGGAATTTCCGGATCCGTTTTTTTATCCCAGCAGAATCGTGTTGGAAAACCGGATGATCGGCATGATCAACCAGCCGATGACGCCGGTGTAAAAAAGGCCGAGGAGCAACAGGAAACCGAAGGGCTCAAGTTTGGCGAACCGGTACGCCGCGGCCGGCGGCAACAGGCTCATCAGCACCTTGGAACCGTCCAGGGGCGGGATGGGAAGGCAGTTGAAGACGGCCAGCATGATATTGATCCAGACGCTGGCGGCCAGCATGGCCACCAGGGGCTGGAGGATGAAAAAAGGGAGAAACTGGAGGGCGATCAGCAGGTGGGCCAGGAGGGCGCTGGCGATGGCGAGCAGCACATTGGATCCCGGTCCGGCCAGGGCCACCAGCAGCATGTCTTTCCGCGGATTTTTAAAATAGCGGGGATCGACCGGTACCGGTTTGGCCCAGCCGATCTTCATGATGACGAAGGCCAAAACCCCCCAGGGGTCCAGGTGTTTGAGCGGGTTCATGGTCAACCGTCCCTGGTTTTTGGCCGTGGGGTCGCCCAGGCGATAGGCGACGTAGCCATGGGCCAGTTCATGCACGGTCAGGGCGAAGAGCAGGGGCGGCGCCTGGATGATCAGTTGGCGAAGAGCGGCGTTAATATCAAAATCCATAAAGCAGTGCGGTCTCGTTGGGGTTGTCGGTGTTCGGTTGGGGTACGGCTCCGGGGGGCGCGTCACCCAAACCATAAGGAATAATGGACGAAAAGCGAGAAAAAAGGAGGCTTCGGTCAGGCCCGGGGCCGGGACGGAACGGGGTAGTGGGATAAAATAAAGGCCAGCGCCTGTTCGTGGCTGGTGACCTCGCCGTCCAGCTGCACCTCGATCAGGTGGTTGCGCATGGCTCGGAACTGCGGGCCCGGAGCGTAGCCCAGTGCTTTCAGTTCGTCGCCGCTGACCAGCGGGGTCGCCTTGCGCAGGGTGGTGACATAGAGGGAGACCGCCTGCTGGATATGCCGCTTGCGGGCGATGGTCATCAGGTAGAGGAGCCCTTCATTGTCCAGTTCGCCGAGGAGCCAGTAGATTTCGCTGGGTTTGAGGAGGGTGCGTTTTTGCATGTCCAGGGCTATTTTTTCCGCATCGGTTTTTTGCTGGATCAATTTTCTTCGCTGTTTTTGCGGAATATCGAATCGGTGGCAGAAGTTGATAAGCTCCTTGGTCCGTGATCGGCTGAGGATCGCCAGGAGATACACCATCCAGGTTTCGATCTTTTCCGGGAGGTAGAGAAGGTTGAACCAGGAGATCGCGCGGCCGGCCTGGGTAAGGAAATGGAGGAAGCGGCGGTCGATATTGAGGTTGGGGCGAAGATCCGGCCAGAGAAAGGGAAAGAGTTTGAAGGCGGCCATCCGCCGCAGGGCCGGAGTGGGATCGTCTTCCGAAAGAATAAGCTTGAGTTCGTGGAAAAATCGCGGTTCCGAAAAGCGGTTGAACAGGTTCATCTGGACCGTGTTCTTGATCAGTTTTTCGGTATGGCGGGTGATGGTGAAATCAAGGCGTCCCTCGAAACGGATCGCCCGAAAAACCCGGGTGGGGTCCTCGACAAAACTCAAGTTGTGCAGAACCTGAATCCGGCGTTCCTTGAGGTCGTTCTGGCAGTTGAAGTAATCGACCAGGGTGCCGAATCGTTCGGGATTGAGGTGGATCGCCATGGCGTTGATGGTGAAATCCCGGCGGTAGAGATCGAGTTTGATCGAGCTGAGTTCCACGGTGGGCAGGGCGGCCGGGTGTTCATAGTATTCGAGCCGGGCGGTGGCCACGTCGATCCGGGTCTGATCCGGAAAGATGACCGTGGCCGTGCCGAACTTTTCGTGGGGATGAACCACCCCCTGCCGTTGTTTGGCCAAGGTCTTGGCGAACTGGATGCCGTCTCCTTCAATAACGATGTCGATATCGGTGTTTTTGATGTGGAGCAACAGGTCGCGGACAAAACCGCCGGCAACATAAGCGTTGCAGCGCAGTCGGGCCGCGGTTTCGCCGATCTCGCGCAGCAGGATGATAACGTTGCGGGAGAGCACCTGTGCCATGACGCTGCTGAGGTTGCGCGTTCGCTCCACCGAGGGTCGTTCGTCGCCCCGGAGCAGATCCGTCGACAGGCTGGACGGGTCGTTGACCAGCAGGCTGAGCAGGTCGGTGCGGGTGATGACTCCCATGATCGCTTCGCCTCGGACCACCGGGATCATCCGCTGGCGATGTTCGATGATCAGTCGCTGGATGTCGGCAAGCGTGCCGCTTTCCGGGATGGTTGCGATTTCCGTGGTCATGTAATCGACCACCGGCAGGCTGCCCAGTTTATGAAAAATGGCCTTTTCCGCCACCATTCGAGAGATCATTCCCAGAAGGCCCGAGGGTTGTTTGTCGGCATCCTGGCTGCCGCCGGATTTAACCACCGGCAGGACGGTGACATTGTACCGGGTCATCAGCCGGTTGGCTTGATCGATGCTTACCTCGGGGGTGACCGTGATCACCGGTGAACTCATCAGTTCGCCGGCAATAGACTTGGGGCGGGTATGCCGATGGAGCAGGCCAACGAGTTTTTCCTCGGCCTCGGCGATGGTCATGTTGCGAATGGTGGCGGAGGCGGCGGAGGCGTGTCCGCCACCCCCGAATTCCCGGGCGACCATGCCGACATTGATTTCGGGGATACGGCTGCGGGCGATGAGATAGGTCCGTTCCCCCATGCTGATCAGGGCAAAGAGGACGTCGATGTTTTCCATCACCATCAGCCGCTGGACGATCACCGCGAAATCATCGATATACTCCGCAACCGTCAATTTGCTCACCACCACGGTGACGCCTCGGATCACATAGGCGTGGGCTTCCTGCTGCAGTTGACCGATGAGGCTGATCTGCTCGGAGGAGAGCTCCCGGGAAACAAACTGGGTGACGACGTCGAGGTTGGCGCCATGAGCCAGGAGCCATGAGGCGGCGGCCAGATCCTCGGGACAGGTGGAGGAGTGGAGGAAACTGCCGGTGTCCTCGTAGATGCCGAGAGCCATCAAAGTGGTTTCGTCGCGGGTGGGAATTATTCCCCGCTGCTGGAAGATGCGGGTGAAAATGGTGGTGGTGGAGCCAAAGGGATGCACCGTCTCCAGGGTTCCGTGAAGGTCACCGGGGGCGTCCGGGTGATGATCGTAGAGATGGATGATAATATTGGGGTTTGTAAGGCATTCCGCCAGCTTGCCGATTCGTTCCGTTTGCCGGGTGTCGACGACGATCAGGCGTCGCACCCGGGACAGATCGATATGCTTGATCTTTTTGAATTCATAGATGTTGCGGAATTCCTGGGCTAAATAATCGCGGACACTTTTTTCCTGGGAGCCCGGGAAAACCAATTCGGCTTCGGGATAGAGCCGTTTAGCGGCGACCATTGCCGCCAGGCTGTCGAAGTCGGCGGTGATATGGGTGGTGATAATGTCCATGGCCGGGATTATACACAACATGCCCCATCTGTAAAGAGACGCCTTGGCCGAGGGAAAAACGGAACCGGCCCAAAGATGGGGGGAAAGGGAGAAAGCGGTGGAATGGAAACCAATATGCGGGTTGGCGGCGGAGCCCGTTCCCGGATACGAATTCCCCTCCGCGACATTTGATGTGATTGCCGCCAACTTCATGGTCCCGGGAAAACGTCCGGGAATAAAAATGTTCAGCATCATTTTGTTGTTGCTTGACAATTGGCAGGTAATACTATAAATTGCTCATCTTCCTAGGGGTTGTGAGCGGGTGTAGCTCAGTTGGCAGAGCACAAGCTTCCCAAGCTTGGGGTCGCGGGTTCGAGCCCCGTTGCCCGCTCCATGCCGAGGAGGCAAGGGTCCGGTAACCGGCTGTTTTTGCCGGGGATTGGGTGCTGAATGCGCCGGATCCTCCGGTGTACGTGAAAGTGGGCTCTGCCCGCTTTTTTTATTGCCTTTTCTCGGAAATCACCCCGGCCGACAGAGGGGGAAAGGTCGTATTTTTCCCCGAATATCAACTGAAACGGATAAGAGAGCATTGGACGCACCTGCTGATCAATTGATTGCAACCATCCAGGGGTTTGCTGGACCCCTCGTGACGGATATGGGGATGGAGCTGGTTGATATCCAATATCAACGGGAAGGTCATGGTTGGGTGCTCCGGTTTTTCATTGACAAGGAAGGGGGCGTAACCATCGACGACTGCGCCAAGGTAAGCCGGGAGGTCAGCGCCTATCTTGACGTGGAAGATCTCGTGCCCCACGCCTATCACCTTGAAGTTTCCTCGCCCGGCCTGGAACGGCCGCTCAAGAAAAAAGAAGATTTCAGCCGCTTTGTTAATCATCGGGTGCGGATCAAGTTGCGGCAGCCCCTGGGCGACCAGCGGGTGCTGATTGGTACGCTGTGCGGTCTGGAAGGGGACACGGTCGTGCTGGCCCTGGAAGAAGAAAAAATTTTTGTCGACATGGAAAATATATCGAAGGCGCGTTTGACGCTGTAGCGCCCGTCTCGGCCGAGGTCAAGCGAGCGGCGCATCAGGGCCATGGTAACAATGGAAACGATTGTCTGAGCTGGAGTACACAATGGTTGGAACAGAAAATCTGAAACGAATTCTCGATCAGATCTGTAGAGATAAAGGCATCGATCGTGCTTTGCTGATCGATGCCATTGAAGAGGCCGTTCGTTCCGCAGTGCGGAAAAAATACGGTAACCGCAGGGAGATAGAGGTTCAATTCAACGAAGATCTTGGCGAGGTCGAGGTGTTCCAGTACCGAACGGTGGTGGACGAGGTCTTCGACGAAGAGACCGAGATTTCGTTTGAGGAGGCAAGACGGCTCGATCCCGAGGCTGAGCTCGACGACGATTTGGGTGAAAAGATCAGCAATATCGCCGACCTTGGTCGAATCGCCGCCCAATCGGCCAAGCAGGTCATCATTCACCGCATGCGTGACGCCGAACGCGATGTTATCTACGAAATGTTCCGCGACCGCGAGGGCACCATTGTCAATGGCATTGTCCAGCGTTTCGAGCGGGGCGACATGATCATCAATCTCGGCCGAACCGACGCCATCCTGCCCCGGGACGAGCAGATCCCGAAACGATCTTACAAGCAGGGCGACAGGATAAGGGCGTATTTGCAGGAAGTCCGCCGTGATTCCCGGGACTCGAGGTTCCGCGATTCGCAACTGATCCTGAGCCGGACCTGCAATGAATTTTTGATCAAACTGTTCGAGATGGAAGTTCCCGAAATAGCCGAAGGGATTGTCAAAATCATGGGGGCTAGCCGGGAGCCGGGCTTTCGGGCCAAGATTGCGGTATCCTCCATTGAATCGGATGTTGATCCCGTGGGCGCTTGTGTCGGTTTGAAGGGCTCCCGTGTGCAGAATGTGGTGCAGGAACTGCAGGGAGAACGTATCGACATCGTTCCCTGGAGTCCGGATCCCGCCAAGTATGCATACAATGCCCTGGCACCGGCCGAAGTTTCCATGGTCATCGTTGATGATGATCGGAAATCCCTGCTGGTGATCGTTCCCGACGATCAACTTTCTCTGGCTATTGGCCGCCAAGGACAGAATGTTCGCCTGGCCGCCCGACTGCTGGGATGGAAGATCGATGTCAAGAGCGAACAGCGCTATGCCAATCTGGAAAATAAGGGGTATCTGGCTCTGACTGCCGTTGACGGCATTGACGAAAGCCTTGCCGATCGGCTGTTTGCCGCCGGTATCACCTCGACGGCGACTCTTGCCGCAATGGATATCGAGCAATTGATGAGTTTGGCCCGTGTCGATCAGGAAAAGGCCCGGTCGATGCAGCAGATGGCCGCCACGATCAAGTCCCCGGGCGCCAAGGCCGGACCCGTCGCTCCCCAGGACGAGCCTGATCGGCATTCCGGGGAAAAGGACGAGGGCGGCGAACAGGACTGATGAACAGGGGACACATTCCGGAGCGAACCTGTCGGGGTTGTGGCCGCAAATTCCCGAGTTCGAGTCTGTTACGGTTTGTCGTCATCGAAGGCAGGTTGATTGATGACCAGCTGGGCAGCATGGCCGGCAGAGGGATCTACTGCTGCAACGAAAGCACTTGCCGTCAACGGTTGGCAAGAAGTAAAAAAGTCCTGAAAGTGGGCTGAATCCATGCTTGGTGGGTTACAGAGGAAGGGAGCGTTTGATGAGCAAGGTTCGTGTGTATGAACTGGCGAAGGAAGCCGGATTAAAAAGCAAGGAACTCGCAGATAAGCTTATAGCGATGGGTTTTCCCATCGCAAGTCATAGTTCAAGTGTAGACGACGATATGGCAGCGGAAATCCGAAAAAAACTAAAAAGTGAAGCTGTTACCGGGACAGCGGAAGGGCGCATTGAACTCAGAACTCGTACTGAGAGCGTCACCCCGAAAACTACGACTGTCATCCGTCGACGCTCCAAGGCCGAAAAAGAAGAAACCGCCAAGAAGCTTGAGGAGGCCGAGGCGCTGGTCATTGAGGCCGAAACCCTGGAGTTTGAAGCCAAGGTCCAGGAACAGATCCGAGCCGCCGAGGTGCCGCCGCCCATTGAAAAAACGGTTCCGATCGTTGAAGGTGACGATCAACCGGTAACGGCGAAAGAGCCGGTGCAAGCGGAGGAGGAAGAGGCGCCATCCGAGGTCATCGAAGAAACGGCGAGTGATGAGACCGCTGTCGAGGACATCGTGCCTGCGCAAGCCCGGGAGCCCGAGGATACTGTTTGGGATGAGGCCAAAAAACCGAAACAACTGGCCCGGATCGTTGGTCGGGTGGTTATCCCGGTTCCTGAAAAGCGGGTCAAGCCCATGGCGAAACGACCTGTTCGACCGACCAAACCGGTTGTCGGGGTAACTCCGGCGATTGTGCCGGTTGTCAAGGAGGAAGCCGGCCGGGTTGACGCCAAGGGGAAGAAAAAGGCGAAAAGGATTGTCGCTATCGGAACCTCCGAGGAAGAGGATCAAGGCAAGAAAGGCGTCAAAGGGGTGAAAAAGGGGAGAAGTCGGCTCGATTTTACTGCCCCGGAAGGAGACGTGGAATATATTCGCCCCCGTAAGGGTCGGAGAAAGAAGGACGGCTCCAGGAAAGATCAGGCGGATCAGGCCCCGGTGGCTGAAACCAAGGCGATCAAGAAACGGATCAAAGTGGTTTCGACCATCAGTGTCGGTGACCTGGCCAAACGCATGGGGGTCAAAGCCAGCGAGGTGATCGCCGCCCTGATGCGCATGGGCGTCCTCGCCACCCTGAATCAGGCCCTGGATGTCGATACGGCCGCGCTGGTGGCGTCGGATTTCGGCTACGAAGTCGAGCAGGCCATGACCCAGGAGCTGGAAATTGAGGCGCTGCAGGAGCATGAGATCGAGATGGGTGGTGAGGCCATGCCCCGTCCTCCCGTTGTCACCGTCATGGGGCATGTCGATCATGGCAAAACTTCCATCCTTGACGCGATTCGTAAAACCGATGTGGCGGCCGGCGAGGCAGGGGGCATCACCCAGCATATCGGTGCCTACCATGTCCAGGCGCCATCCGGAGATCTGACCTTTGTCGATACACCCGGCCATGCCGCCTTCACCGAAATGCGATCCCGAGGCGCCAAGGTTACCGATATCGTCGTTCTGGTAGTGGCCGCCGATGACGGGGTCATGGACCAGACCAAGGAGGCTATCGCCCACTCGAAGGCCGCTGATGTGCCGATCGTGGTGGCAGTCAATAAAATTGACAAGGATAATGCCGACGTTGAGCGGGTCAAACGGGAATTGAGCGATTTCGGCCTAATTCCGGAAGAGTGGGGCGGTCAAACCATCTTCTGTCAGACCTCCGCCAAAAAAGGCATAGGTATTGAGGAATTGCTGGAGTCCATTCAGCTGCAGGCCGAGATTCTCGAACTCCGGGCCGATCCGTCGCGCAAGGCCAAGGGAACCGTGATCGAGGCCCAGTTGCACAAGGGCCGCGGACCCGTGGCCACGGTTCTGGTCCAGGATGGTACCCTGCGGCCCGGCGATATTTTTGTGGCCGGCCTCTACAGCGGTAAGGTCCGGATGCTGACCAACGAGCGAGGTGAACAGGTCATGGAGGCCGGGCCTTCTTTTCCCGTCGAAATTCAGGGGCTCTCCGGTGTGCCGCAGGCCGGCGACGAATTCGTCGTGCTTGCCGACGACAAGATGGCCAAATCGGTAGCCGCATCCCGACAGCTCAAGGCAAGAGAGATCGAGTTGGCCTCGGCTTCCAAGGTGTCGCTCGAGAATCTCTTTGAAAAAATGGCGGAGCAGGATGTCAAGGAACTGCGGGTCATTCTTCGGGCCGATGTGCAAGGCACCCTGCAGGCTTTCGGCCAGGCAGCGGAAAATCTCTCGACCAAGGTCATCCGGGTCCGTAGCCTGCATGAGGGGACCGGATCCATCACTGAAAACGATATTCACCTCGCCGCCGCTTCCGATGCCATCATTATCGGTTTTAATGTCCGGCCCACCGCCAAAGTGAAGGAACTGGCCGAGCGCGAGAAGGTAGATATCCGGACCTACGATGTTATTTATCATGCGCTCGAGGATATCGAAAAGGCGATGAAGGGGATGCTGGAGCCGACTTTTGTCGAGCGGGTTATCGGAACCGCCGAGGTCCGCGAAACCTTCCAGGTGCCGAAAATCGGCACGGTTGCCGGCTGTGCGGTTATTTCCGGCAAGATTGAACGGAATGCGCGGATACGGGTGCTCAGGGAAGGTGTGGTTGTCCATACCGGCAAGCTGGCCTCGCTCAGACGGTTCAAGGATGATGTCAAAGAGGTATTGACCGGATTTGAATGCGGTCTGGGTGTCGACCATTTCAACGATCTTAAAATCGGCGACAACCTTGAGGCCTTTGTCCTTGATGAAGTGGCGGGCGTCCTGTGATAGGCGAGCATGTCCATGGAATTTGATTTTAAACTCCCCGGTCTTGGCCGGCCTGAAAGTTCACGGCCGAAGCGCGTCGCCGAGGCCATCAAAAACGAACTGTCGATTCTGCTGCTGCAGAAGATCAGCGACCCCCAGTTATCCGGAGTCCTGATTACCCGGGTGGACGTGACCCCCGATCTCAAACAGGCGAAGATCTACTTTTCCATTCCCGCCGGCGCGGACAGTGCTCCGGCCTTAAAGGGAATGAACCGGGCCAAGGGTTTTTTCCGCAGTCACCTGGCCAAGATGCTCAATCTCCGCCATACGCCAGAGCTCTTGTTTTTTTTCGACAGCCTCAACGAAGAAGTACATCGAATCGATACGCTGCTACGCCAGATTGAAAAGGAACGAAACCATGACGAGTCCTGAGCAGGCGGTCCTGGCAGCGGTGCGGGCCAAGGGGAATTTTCTTCTGGCTACCCACTTCAATCCGGACGGCGATGCCTTGGGATCGCTGCTCGGGTTGGCCGAGATCCTCGAAGGGATGGGCAAGCGTGTGCTGCGTTATCTGGAAGAACCGGTGCCGCACCTCTACCGCTTCTTACCCGGTTGCGGCCAGATCCAGATCGATATGGACAAGGTCAGGGAATTCGTTGCCCGCGCGGGGAACGACCTCCTCACCGTCTGTCTGGATTGCGGCGATGAGAAACGGCTGGGCCGGAACAGCGGCGAGCTGATCGGGTTTCGCCCCATTATGGTGATCGATCATCACAAGGGGAATACCGGGTTCGGTGACGGCGCCTGGATCGAGCCGCATCGCTCCTCCACCGGTGAAATGATTTTCGACCTGGCCGAGTCGCTGGGGGCTGAGATCTCGCCCCGGGCCGCTGAGTGCCTGTATGCGGCCATCAATACCGATACCGGATCATTCCGCTACGAATCCACCAGCAGTCATACCTTTGCGGTGGCGAGTGAATTGGTGCGGCGGGGAGTGCGGCCGGAACTCGTCTCCAGCAACCTGTACGATAATTATTCCCTGGGACGCCTGCGCCTGATGCAGGAGGTGCTGGCAACGCTGGAGATGCACGAGCGAGACCGAATTGCCATCATCAAGGTAACGCAGAAGATGCTTGAGCGGACCTTCACCACCATGGAAGATACCGAATATTTCATCAACTTTCCCCGTGCGGTTCGTTCGGTGCGCGTTGCGGTCTTTCTCAAGCAAATCGACCCGGACATTGTTTCCGTCAGCCTGCGGGCCAAGGGCCTTTGCGATGTCTCGCTGGTCGCCGCCCGGTTCGGCGGCGGGGGCCACCGCAATGCCAGCGGATACCGGGTCAAGGGAGAGAGTCTTGATTCGGTCCGCGACGCCCTGGTATCGATCCTGCGCCAGGAAATAAATTCCTAGCCCATGGCGGCACGCGAACCTGTCTTGATTGACGGACAGGCACTGGAAAACGGGGTCTTCCTGGTGGATAAGCCCGAGGGACTGACGTCTTTTGCCATTGTCCGCAAAATCCGCTGGCTGCTCGGGATCAAAAAGGTCGGGCATGCCGGCACGCTTGATCCTTTTGCCACCGGACTGCTCGTGGTCTGCGCCGGCAGAGCCGCAACCCGGTGTATCGATCAGTTCATGACGGGCCGCAAAACCTATGTCGCCCGTCTGCAGTTGGGAATCGAGACCGATACCCAGGATCCCGAGGGAAAGGTTATTGGTTGCTCGCCGGTGCCCGCGCTTGATCCGGACGCCATCGATGCCTGTCTGCAGCGGCATGTCGGGCCGCAGTTGCAGGCGCCTCCGCCCTACTCCGCGGCAAAATACAAGGGGAAAGCTTTGTACACCTATGCCCGGCAAGGGGTCATGATTGAAAAGGAAGCCAAGCCGATCGAGATTTTCTCCCTTGTGTTCAAGGCGTACGATTCGGACACCCACCAGCTCGACATTGAGGTCCAGTGCAGCCGGGGCACCTATATTCGGGTCTTGGCCGCCGATATCGGCAGAGCCCTGGGATGCGGCGCCCATCTGATCGGATTGCGAAGAACCGCGAGCGGCCCGTTTTCCGTGGACGATTGTCTGGCGGGAACCGAGCTTTTTGCGGAAAATGGACTGCAGCTGCTGCTCAGCGGCAGGCGCAGTATCGAAGAGGCCGTGCGCTTCGTTTCACGGCCATCGCTTTAAACTTGCCACAGTTTATCCGCGTAGAGTATAAAAGTTTTACATCGTTCCTCTGGGTCATCCCTCTGATGCAGAACCAGGAACAATTTATCCAGACTCCAGTAAAGGCTGAGGGACGTTGCTTTTCTGGTAGCAGAAGGACAGAAGGTGTACCATGGCACAAACAACGGAAAAGAAAAAAGAAATTATCGAAAAATTCAAAATTCACGAGACCGATACCGGTTCCACCGAGGTGCAGATTGCCCTGCTGACCGAGCGTATTATCTATCTCACCGAGCATTTTAAGACGCATGCCAAGGATCATCACAGCCGCCGAGGCCTGTTGAAACTTGTCGGCCAGCGTCGCAGTCTGATCAAATATCTGCAGAAAAAAGATGTTGCCAAATACCGGTCGCTGATCCAGGAACTCGGTATCCGCAAATAAATCCAATCCGGGCGGCGGGCTGTTGTGGCCCGCCGCCTCTTGTTCACGATGTTTCTGTTTGGCAACCGCGGAAAAGTCATAAAGACACAAAGGACACAGAGAGAATGAAAAGGATGGAGATTGTCGCTGCATCCTTTGTGCCTTTGTGACGGAATTTCGTTGCACCAGAACCCTCGTCACCCTCAATGCACATTCCGGAAGGACCGGAACAGGAGTGTAAATGATTAAAACAATTGAAACCGAAATAGGCGGGCGAACCATCGCCTTTGAAACCGGCAAGTTGGCCAAACAGGCCGACGGTTCCGTGGTGGTTTCGAGCGGCGATACCAAGGTGCTGATCACGGTGGTCGCCGAAAAAGAATCCAAGAACCTGGGCTTTCTGCCGCTGACCATCGAGTACCAGGAAAAGATGTATGCGGCCGGGAGAATTCCCGGCAGTTACTTCCGCCGCGAGATCGGTCGCCCCAGTGAGAAGGAAGTCCTGACCTGCCGGCTGATCGATCGCCCTCTGCGTCCGTTGTTTGCCGACGGCTATTCCAGTGAGACCCAGCTGATCGCCACGGTTTTCTCGGCTGACCAGGAATACGATCCGGATATCCTGGCCCTCAACGGCGCCTCCGCCGCCCTGATGCTCTCCAGCATTCCTTTTGCCGGACCGATAGCCGCCGCCCGGGTGGGGTATATTGACGGTCAATATGTGCTCAACCCCAGCAAGAGCCAGCTTGAGAAATCCCAGCTGAGCCTGGTGGTTGCCGGGACGCGGACGGCCGTGGTCATGGTCGAGGGCAGAGCCGGGGAAATGAATGAGGAGGTGGTTCTTGAGGCGATCTTTTTCGCCCATGCCGGCATCCAGCCGCTGCTTGATGTGCAGCTGCGCCTCCAGCAGGAAGCAGGGAAAGCCAAGCGGGTGGTGGTTGCGCCCACGGTCAACGAGGTCCTCAAAGGAAAAGTCGAGGCCGCTGCCGCCGCCGGCATGGAAGAGGTGGTGACCATCCCCGAGAAAATGGCCCGTTCCGACCGCTACAGCCTCCTCAAGGATGAGGTGCTGGCCCAGATCGATTCCGCCTTGTTCGAAGCCCCCGCCGAGGTGACCGAACTGCTGAGCGCCTACAAAAAACAGGTGATGCGTGATCGCATCGTCAGTAAGGGATTGCGTCTTGATGGCCGCTCCTTCGAAGAGGTCCGGCCCATAAGCTGTGAAGTGGGCATTCTGCCGCGGGCCCATGGCTCGGCGCTCTTCACCCGGGGTGAGACCCAGGCGCTGGTTATAAGCACCCTGGGCAGCGAGCGCGACGAACAGCATCTTGAAGGCTTGGGCGGTGATGTCTACCGTCGCTTCATGCTCCATTATAATTTTCCGCCGTTCTGCGTTGGCGAAGTGCGCCGCCTGAGCGGTCCGAGCCGCCGCGATATCGGCCACGGCACCCTGGCCCGTCGCGGTATTGAGGCGGTGTTGCCCGCCGGTGACGTCTTTCCTTATACCCTGCGCGTCGTTTCCGAGGTGCTGGAATCGAACGGTTCCTCCTCCATGGCCACGGTCTGCGGGGCGAGCCTGGCGCTCATGGATGCCGGCGTGCCGGTCAAGTCGCCGGTTTCCGGCGTTGCCATGGGACTGATCAAGGAGGGCGACCAGGTGGTGGTGCTCACCGATATCCTCGGCGATGAGGATCATCTCGGTGATATGGACTTCAAGGTGGTCGGGACTCGCGAAGGGATCACCGGCCTGCAGATGGACATCAAGATCGACGGCGTTGATCGGGAAATCATGTCCAGGGCTCTGGATCAAGCAAAAAAAGGCCGGATTCATATCCTGGAGAAAATGGAAGAAGCCCTGAGTACTCCGCGGTCCGCGGTTTCCGAGCATGCGCCCAAATATGTCACCATCAAGATTCATCCCGATAAGATTCGCGATATCATCGGCCCCGGCGGCAAGATTATCCGGGAGATGACAACGGAATATGACTCAAAGATCGATGTCGAGGACGATGGCACCATCAAGATCTTCAGCAACAGCAGCGAGATGGCCAATGCCTTGATCAAACGCATCCAGCAGATCACCGCAGTGCCGGAAGTCGGTAAGATCTATGAAGGCGAAGTCCGGACCATCAAGGATTTCGGGGCCTTTGTCCAGATCTTCCCCGGCACCGACGGCATGGTGCATATCTCCGAGCTCTCCAATGAGCGGGTCAAGAATGTCACCGATGTGGTCAAGGAGGGCGACATCATCAAGGTCAAGGTCATCGAGGTCGACAGCCGCGGTCGTATTCGTCTGAGCCGCAAGGCCGCATTGGCCGAGGGTGAGAACTAATCCCTTGGTGTAGTTTTTAAGCCGATTGAAAAGCCGGTTACCGTGCACACGGCAACCGGCTTTTTTTTTATTGAAATCCAGCAGGTTTTGCTGATATCCGCCCCAGAGGCGGGAAAAGGTGGTGCGATGCACGCGGTGAACGTTACCTTTACCTGGATCGACCCCGAACAGGCTGCCGATCTGTCGCTGCCGGTGTATGCAACCGCCCAGGCGGCGGGTATGGATGTGCGGGCCGCCATCACGGCGCCCCTGGTGCTCGAACCCGGAGATATCAAATTGATCCCCTGCGGTTTTGCGGTGGCGCTTCCCGAGGGCTTTGAGATCCAGGTCAGACCCCGCTCGGGGCTGGCGATCAAACACGGGGTTACCGTCATCAATGCCCCCGGAACCATTGATGCCGATTACCGGGGTGAAATCATGGTCGGCCTGATTAATCACGGTAGGGCTCCGTTCACTGTCCGGCGCGGCGACCGCATCGCCCAGTTGATTCTAGCCCCGGTGGCCAGGGCCCTGTTGATCGTCCGGGCCGAGCTGGAGCCAACAGGCCGGGGGAGCGGCGGGGGGGGGCGTACCCGGTTTGCAAAAGGGGAAACCCCCCCCCCCCCGCCCGGGAGGGACGGGACAGATTCGTGTCTCTCGGCGGCAGCACGAGGCAGAGGAGCCCGCCGGGG
>Ga0074197_1001101_pt1 | contig 25307 bp, 23 predicted proteins | sample EPASupsiteSAE305_FD_64526 | JGI IMG/M metagenome (GOLD analysis project Ga0074197, IMG submission 64526) | Bioremediated contaminated groundwater microbial communities from EPA Superfund site, New Mexico - SAE3-05 reassembly with SPADES | ecosystem: Environmental > Aquatic > Deep subsurface >...
CGTGTCTCCCCCCCCGCTACCGGCTGGGCCCCCACCGCCCCCCCGGAGGAGCACGAGCGTCAGCGGGCGGCCTGGGAACCCATCCAGCGGGGCCATGCCGTGGCCAACGGCCTGCCGGTGCTGGCCATCAACCGGGTCGGTTTCGAGGCTTCGCCGGACCCGACCGCCAGCGGCATCCGCTTCTGGGGCAACAGCTTTGTGGCCGGCCCCCAAGGGGAGCTGTTGGCCAAGGCCTCCAACGATCAGGAAGAACTCCTGATTGTGGAGCTGGACTTAAGCAGAACAGAACAGGTGCGCCGGATCTGGCCCTTCCTGAGGGATCGCCGCATCGACGCCTATCAGGACCTGACGAAACGTTTTCGGGACTGACGACGACATGGAATCACGCCACTATGCCCCACGCCTGATACTGGACCTGCCGTATCTCCACAAGAACTACATGGCGACAGGGCTGGGCGACGTTCTGCCTGATGTGCTACAGACCTTTCAGGAACAGGCCCGACAAAACCTGCAATCCATCCGACAGGCCTGCGCAGCCTCCAACTATAGCGGCATAGCTCAGGCAGCCCATACCCTGAAAGGCGCGGCCGGCTCAGTGGGGGCACTGCGACTGGCCGACGGCGCCGAAGAGCTCGAAGCTGCAGCAGGACAGGCTGACGCCGCTGCAGTCACCCGACTGAGCACAGAGTTGGACCACCTGACGAACGCCACTCTGGAGGCCATCTCCAGCATCCTTGCACAGCCGCAGAACGAGCGCTGGCCTGCCCCCTTTTAGCTCTGCCCCCTTTCTCCATCCGCTGCACACAAAGCAGGATCGGGCCGCCCATAACAACGCATTGGACGGCCCGATCCGGGAACAGCCATTCCACACCTATTACGATTTAACGGATTGTCTCTCTGGCCAACTGCTCCCAGGCCGGCAGACTGCGCTCAATCATGCCCTGATCGACACAGTAGGCGATCCGGAAGTAGCCCGGCGCACCGAAGCCTGAGCCGGGCACCAGCAGGATGCGCTGCTGCTGCGCACGCTTGACGAACTCCACATCATCCTTGAGTGGCGACTGCGGAAACAGATAAAAGGCACCATCCGGCTTAACCATCGTAAAACCCAGCCGGGTCAGGTTGTCGTACAAAAGGTCCCGTTTTTGCTGGTAGGCGGCCGTATCCACCGAGCTATCCTGCAGGCCGGCCACCAGCCGTTGCATCAGGGCCGGCGCATTAACAAACCCCAGAGTGCGATTACAGAAGACCGCCCCCTCGACAAACTGGTCAGCCGTGGCCATGCGCGGGTTGATGGCCAGGTAGCCGATCCGCTCGCCGGGCAGGGCCAGATCCTTACTGTGGGAGGTGACGATCACGCTGTTTTCGATCAGGGGAAAGACGTTGGGCACCTGCTGCCCGTCATAGGCCAGCCGGGCATAGGGCTCATCGGAGATGACATAGATCTGGTGGCTGGTACGTTGTTGCACCCGCGTGACCAGCTCTCCCAAGGCAGCCAGCTCATCGGCGCGGTAGATCACGCCGGTCGGATTGTTGGGGGTGTTGATGATGATGGCGCGGGTCTTGGTAGTAATGGCGGCCTCGATCGCCGCCAGATCAAGCCGGAAGGTCTCCCGATTGGTCCAGACCTCCACCGGCACGCCACCATGGTTGTCGATGTAGAACTTGTACTCCACAAAGAAGGGGGCCAAGATAATGACCTCCTCGCCGGGGTTGAGAATGGTCTTCAGCACCACATTCAGGGCGCCGCCGGCGCCGCAGGTCATCACTACCTGCTCGGCAGTCACCGCCAGCCCGGCATCACGCGACAGCTTGGCGGCCACGGCTGCACGGGTTTCAGGGTAGCCGGCGTTGTTCATGTAGCGGTGCATCCCTGGCAACGGATGGTTGGCCAGCTGCCGCAGCGCCTCGCCAAAAGCGGCCGGCGGCTCAACATCGGGGTTGCCCAGCGTAAAATCGTACACGTTGTCGTCGCCGTACTGCTGCCGCAGCTTCGCGCCCTCCTCAAACATCTTGCGAATCCAGGACGAACGGGAAATATGACCGGCGATCTTGGTGGCTATAGCCATACACTACTCCTCATCTCTCTATAGGCGTTCAGGGAACGGCACTGTACGACAGACCTGCGCTGCTTGACAAGCCCCTCATCGGGGCCGTCATCTAAGCAGCCAGGTTATTTAAAGTAGGTTGTCAGATCGGCAGTGGCGGCCTGCATGACGGTGGCCAGGGTCTTCTGCAGCACCTTTTGGTGCAGCTGCTCGCGGTCTCTGACCGCAAAGTCCGACAGGGTCTTACTATAAGTCAACCTACTGAGCAGCGTGCCCTGTTGCCAGAGCTCCAACACCAGCTGCACCTTGCATTCAGCCTCGATCTTGACCAGTGACGCCACCTCATCCAGTGACAGAGAGCTGACGGTCAGCACCACCCCTCGCTCGGCCTGTCTGGCCAATGCAGAATCAAACCGCACGTCATAGCCGGATTTGGCCAGCTCCTGCTGCAGGGCATCACGAACCAACATTGCCGGGGCCACGGGACCAAGCACATTACCCTTGATCTTGCCGTCCGTGGTGCGGACTTCACCGTAGACGAACTGTTCACGCTCTACGCCGCCTGGCGCACCCGGCCCGACAGTGGCCACCCCCAGCACCAGCTGGCCGCCACCCCTGTGCTCCCCAACCGCAGCATAACTGGGTACCAGCACCAGATCGGCCGGCGCGCAAGCCGCAAGCATCCCAGCCATCACCACCAGACAGACCAGCGTTGAAGCCGTTTTCAGCACCATCATGGTCCCAACTCCTTTCTCTCCGCAGCTGCGGCACTTACGGTTCATGTTAGTAGGTCTTCAGACCACGACTGTCAACAGATTCTGCCTGAACAGAAAATGTTATTGCAATTTTCAGATAACTAGCATATATAGTGCATTCGCCAAAAGCGGCAGCATATGCCGCCAACTCCTTGCTCCGGCCAGACCGGGGCTATCTAATCCGCGAGGAGGATTACATCATGAGGAAGTACGAAACCATCTTCATCCTCCAGCCAGACCTTGGTGAGGATGATGTCAAGACCATCACCGACAAGGTTCAGGATGTGGTTGCATCCTTCAAAGGTGCTTTCCACCGGCTGGACGACTGGGGGTCCCGCAAGTTGGCCTACCAGATCCGCAAGTTCCCCCGTGGGCGTTATTTTTACCTGCGCTTTGACGGCGAAGCTGCCCTGGTTGCAGAACTGGAGCGTCGTCTGCGACTCGACGAAAAAGTGTTGCGTTATTTGAGCGTCAACATCACCGACGAGCCGGAGAAAAAAGTGGTCGAGCGCAAGCCGGCCGCCGAAACGACTGAAGCTGCCGAGACTGCAGCGGAATAACGTTCCAGGAGGATGATACCATGAGTGAGACCACGACCACCACAGCAGCACCCGAAAACACCCGTCCTTCCGGCCCCCGCCCCAGCGGTCCCCGTCCTGATCGTGGACCTGGCGGCCCTCGCAAAAAGCGTCCGTTCCAGCGCCGCAAGGTCTGCCGCTTCTGCGCCGAGAAGGAAATGACCATTGACTACAAGGACCCCCGCACCCTGCGCTATTACATCACTGAACGGGGCAAGATCGTACCGCGCCGCATCTCCGGCAACTGCGCCAAGCATCAGCGGGAGATCACCGAAGCGATCAAGCGGGCACGCAACCTGGCCCTGCTGCCGTTGGCAGCCGGCCACGCGCTGCCGTAACAAACTATCTTGAGCACCACTGAACAGCTACGGACAAGCGCCGGGCAGCACCTTCGTAGTGTGCTGCTCGGCGCTGCCGGTTCCGCAGTGCTGTTTTCGGCCAGTCTGGCAGTACCGTTTATCGGCTTTATTGCCGGCTTTCTGGCAGCTGTTCCGCTCTGCTATACCCGCCTGGATGGTGGACGCAAGGCTGCCCTGCTGGCAACGGCCGTCGCGACCTTACTGATTGGCATCGGCTTTAACCCGCTGGCAGGCCTCTGGTTTCTGGCGCAGTGCGGCCTGATCGGCCTGCTGTTGCCGGAACTGGTGCTGCGAGATATAGCCGGCAGCCGCGCCCTGCTCTGGGCCACCCTAGCTGCCGCGCTTGTTTCGGTACTGGTGGCGTTTATCATGGCCGCCACCGCAGGACAAAACCTGCTCACCATGGCGCAGCAGGAGATCGCCACCGGCATGGCGCAGGCCCTCAAGCTCTATGAGCAGCAACAGGGATTGAGCCCCCAGGATCTGGAGACGATCAAGCAGGGTCTGCAGAACATTGCTAGCACGCTGCTGCGTATCCTGCCAGCTGTGGGCACCTTGAACCTGCTGTTGGTAGCCAGCATCAGCCTGCTGTTTCTGCGCCGCATGGCTGAGCAACGCGGCCTGACTCTGAAGATTGAACCGTTTCAGGATTTCCGGGCACCGGAAATCCTGATTTGGCCGCTGATTGTGGCCGGCTTCAGTCTGCTGGCAACCCCCCCGCTGATCACCACGCCGGCCCTGAACGTCGTGACGGTGCTCGCGGTTCTCTACTTTTGCCAGGGACTGGCTGTACTGCTGACCATGATCAGTCGCACCAGCTACGCTGCTGTGCTCAAGGTGATGCTGATCGCGGTATTGCTGCTGCAACCATATCTGGCACCCGTGGTTGCCTTTATCGGCATTTTCGATTTATGGGGTGATTTTCGCACCCCGCGCACCAAGCAGGAAGAAAACCTGTAACCTAATCAGGCTTGAAAGGAGAAGCACCAGATGAAAGTAATTCTGCAGGAAAACATCGACACCCTGGGCCAGATCGGCGACATCGTCAAGGTGGCACCCGGCTACGCCCGCAACTACCTGCTCCCCAAAGGGTTCGCCATTGAGGCCACCGAGAAGAACGCCAAGGCCCTGGAGCACGCCAAGCGTCAACTGGCCTACAAGAAGAACAAGGCACTGGAAGCAGCCAAACTGCTGGCCACCAAACTGGAAGCGGTCAACGTTTCCCTGACTCACCAGGCTGGCGAAGAAGGCAAACTGTTTGGTTCGGTGACCACCATGGAGATCGCCGCCTTCCTGAAAGAGCACGGCCTTGAGATCGACCGCAAGAAGATGGTGCTGGCTGATCCGATCAAGCAGCTGGGCGACTACACGGTACCGGTCAAGATCCACCCTGAAGTGACTGCCAACCTGAAGGTACAGGTTACTGCCTCCTGACAGCAGCACCTCTACTGATCTTTACAACCCGCCGCGCATGCGTGGCGGGTTTTTTTATTATCAACCAGCCTGCACGGTTGACAACCCCCCACCCGAATGTGAAAATGTGCAACCTATGGACACCATTACTGTCGAACTGATAGTCATTGCCATCTTGATCGGCCTGAACGGTTTTTTCTCCATGGCCGAGTTTGCCATCATCTCAATCCGCAAGGGCCGTATTGCCCAACTGGTGGCTGACGGCGATCAACGCGCACAGATTATCGACAGCTACCAGCGGGACCCCCACCCCTTGCTGGCGGTGATCCAGATCGGCGTCACCGTGGCCGGTACTGCGGCCTCAACCGTGGGCGGCATTGTTGCCATTCAACACCTGCAGCCTTTTTTCGCCTCTCTGCCCTGGCCCTTGATCAGTAAAGCTGCCGAACCGCTGGCCGCCTTTGTGGTGGTTGGACTGGTATCCTACAGCTCACTGATCATCGGTGAGCTGGTGCCCAAAGCGCTGGGCCTGCAGTATGCCGATCAGATCGCCCTGCGCCTGGCCAAGCCGATGAAGTTTTTTTCAGGTGTGGCATCTCCCGCAGTAGCGGTGCTAACTAGTTCCAGCAAGGCAGTCTTGAGGCTGCTGGGCGCCAAAGTCGAGCAGAACGCCTTCATTACTCGCGAAGAGGTGCAGCATATCGTTGCTGAAGGTCACGAGAGCGGCGTTTTCAGCGAGGCAGAACACGAATACATCCGCAACATATTTGAATTTACCCACACCTGTGTCCGTGAGGTGATGGTGCCCCGTACCCGTATCGTAGCCCTGGAACTGGAGACCCCCCGCGAGGAAACCCTGCGGATCATCCTTGAGTCGCAATACTCCCGCTATCCGGTCTACCGCGACAGCATTGAGGAGATCGTCGGGGTGGTGCATGCCAAGGACCTGCTGGGCAAGCTGGTGCGCGGCGTAGCGGTGCCACTGCACGAAGTCATGCGTCCGCCGGTCTTTGTTCCGGAAGGCAAAAAGGTGAATGACCTGTTGAAAGAGATGCAGCGTACCCGCAACCATATGGCCCTGGTGGTTGATGAATATGGCGGACTGGCCGGACTGGTCACCACCGAGGATCTGCTGGAAGAGCTGGTGGGCGAAATTGAAGATGAGCACGATACCGGTGAATCATCGAAACTGCAGCAACTCCCCGATGGCAGCTGGCTGGTGGACGGCATGCTGCCGGATTTTGACCTGCGGGAACTGCTGGGGATCAAACAGGAAGACGACCTGCCCTACGACACCCTGGCCGGACTGATTCTGCATGAGCTCGGCCACCTGCCGGAACAGGGCGAGTCGCTGGTCTGGCACGGCTACCGGCTGGTCTGTGAAGAGGTAACCCGCACCGCTGTGCTGCTCGTACGCATCATACCCACTCCCGAAGAGGAGCTGCCGCAGGCGGCACCATGACTCCTAAAAAGTGGTATCTCAAACTGGCCGGCCTGCTGTTGATCTTCGGCACCATCATCTTCCTGGTGATCGGCCCCCTGCTACCCCGCCTGGTTGATATCAGCACCTACCAACAGCAGATCGTTAACCTGCTGGAGGACTCGCTCAAACGAAAGATCAGCTTAGGCAGCATCCGCTTTGTCTGGCGTCTTGGCCCGCAATTTGTGGTCAACGACCTGCACCTGCGTGAACGGGACAGCAACAGCGAATTCTTGAGCGCCCAGAAAGTGACCTTCCGTCTGGGACTGCTACCGCTTATCAAACGTCAGGTGGCTCTGCGCTCGATCGTGGTCGACGGATTACAGGCACGGATCACCCGGGATGCCGCCGGTGCGCTCAATATTGATGACCTGCTGGCATCACAAAGCAGCGCCATCAACCTGCAGGTGCGTGGTATCAAGCTGCGCCAGGCGAGGGTCTTGTGGCAGGATCAGGCCAGCCCGCGCGGCGGGGTGCAACGGATCCAACTGACCGACATCGATCTGAAGCTGGATCATGTTAATCGCGGCCAGAAAGGTTCCTACAAACTGACCGCCAAGTCGGGCAACGGGAGCATAAAAAGTGCCGGGACGATCAGGATTCCCGCTGCTGGCGAGTCATTCAGCACCGACCTGCAGGTCAAGGCCGATCTGGACCTTACCAACATAAACTACAACAGCCTCTGGGCCTACTTCGGCCAACTGATCCCCTTCGGGCCGCCGGGGGGCACCCTCGACCTGGAGGCACAGCTGAAAGGCACCCCGAACGATTTCACGTCAGAGGGGCTGCTGCGGCTCACTAATGCAAGAGTCGTCTGGCCCGCCGTATTCCACGGACCGGTTGCCCCCAAACAGGCCCAGGTGCAGTTTGAGCTGGAGCGGACCCCCACCAGCATAGACCTGTCGACGATTGAGCTGGATGCCGACGGCTTCAGCTTCCGCGGCAGTCTCAAGCTAACCGACCTCGATACCGACGACCCCTATCTGTCGGCCAAAGGGAGCAGTGAGCCGTTCGACTACCGGCAGGTCCGCTCCTACATCCCGTTCGGCATCATCGACGATGGTGCCGCCGACTTCATAAAAAACAAGATCAGGGCCGGCCGTTTCAAGTTGCTCAAGGGTACCCTGCAGGGACGTTTTTCTAAGCTGGCACGCTTTGACGAAGGCGACAACCCCGGCGCGTTGTTCATCAGTGGCACCGCCGAACAGGCGGTAATCAACTATGGCTCCGGCATACCCAGCTTCAACAACATCAGCTGCGAACTGGAGATGAAGGGGCGCGACTTCAACATCTACCGGGGCAGCGGCACGTTCGGTGGTTCCCCGTTCACCATGCAGCAGGGCAGCATTACCGACTACTGCACCCTTGGCGTGCCGTCCACCTATCCCTTCCAGATGGATATCAGCAACCTCAGGTCGGCCGAGGTGGCCTGGCTGGCACAGCTGGTCGGCGCTGATCAGCTGGCATTTTCAGGCACTGCGCCGTTGCAGCTGACCGGCGAAGGGCCGGTCAGCGCCTACCGTCTGGCCGGTGTCTGGCAGCTGGACAACGCAGCCTACAACTTTCCCGACGTGGTCAACAAACCAGCCGGCATGGCCAACTCGTTAAGCTTCAGCAGCGTGCTGGATAAAGACAAGCTACGCATAACCGCCCTCTCCTACATCCTGGAACCGCTTCACCTCTCAGGGCTGGCCACCTTCAGACACAGCGGCAAAGTGCCCTACCTCGAATACGAACTACAGACCAACAGCTTCATGCTCTCCCCGCAACTGCCGATCCTGACCGCTTGGCAACAGTTTCAGCCCAAAGGCACGCTCCAGGCACATATCAACGCCAGCGGCGATCCGCGGAATCTGAGCGCGATGCAGTACAATGGCAGTATTCATGTAGGCAATGGCTCCTTACGGCCGCTGAAAAAACACGCGCCAGTGACCGCCATCAACGGCCTGGTCTCGTTTAAAGGTAACAGCCTGGAGACCTCCAGCATCGTCGTCCGTTACGGCAAGACCGCCCTGCAACTGCGTGGCAGGATCGCTTCACTGAAGAACCCTGAGGCCGAACTGTTTATTACCTCGGCTGAACTGCATCCAGCTGATTTTGGTGTCAGTCTTCCCGCCTTGCCGGCCATTCGTTCCTTCAGCGCCAACCTTGGCTTCCGCAAAGACCTGTACACCATCCGCAACCTATCGGGACGGCTGCCCAAGACACCATTCAGCCTGGCGGGCACTATCGACCCGGAACCGGTGCCCGACCTGAATCTGCGGATGGCCATCAGCAACCTGGACATTGACGAACTGCTGCCGCTGTTGACCGCCGGCCAACCCCAACCTGCGGCCAAAGGGGCAACCAGGCCAGAGCCGGCACAACCGTTCATTCTGCGCGGACAACTGAATGCTGAAAAGGGCAGCTATGGTGATATCACCTTCAACAAGCTGCGTACACAGTTCACAAGCCAGGGCGGGCTGTTGCAGCTCAACGACCTGCAGGCCGGCATCCTCGGCGGTCATCTTGCTGCCAAGGGACAACTGGAACAGGTCAGCGGACAACCCCACCGTTGGGCCCTTCAAATGGCATTGGACCGGATTGAATCGGACCGGCTGCTGCAGACTCTGGGCATCGACCGTGAAATCAGTGGCCTGATGAACATCAAGGGCAATTTACGCGCCGAGGGGGACAGCCTGGACGAGCTGAAACGGACCGCCAGCGGCACCCTCGCTCTCACCATTGGACGGGGACAATTACGCCGTTTCAGCACCCTGGCCAAGGTCTTTTCGCTGCTCAACGTCTCCCAGTTGCTCACCTTCAGCCTGCCGGACATGGTCAGTGAAGGGATGCCGTTCAATCAGATCACCACCACGGTGGCTGTCAAGGACGGTGTCCTCTCCAGCCAGGACTTTTTCATCAACAGCAACGCCATGCACCTGTCGATGGTGGGCAAGATCAATATCATCAAGGAAGACCTGGATCTGCTGATCGGTGTGCAGCCACTCCAGACCGTTGACAAGGTGATCAGCCGGATACCGGTGGTGGGCTGGATTCTGACCGGCGGTGACGGCAGCCTGATTACCACCTATTTTGAGGCCAAGGGCAGCTGGGCAGACCCGCAGGTCACCGCCATCCCGGTCAAGACCATGGCCAGCGGCACACTCAACATCTTCCGTCGCGTCTTTGAGCTGCCGGTGCGGGTCTTTACCGACAGTGGGGAGGTGTTTTTGGGGAATCAGAAGGAACGGCCCAAGGCAGGGGAGGCACCGCCTCAGTAAATCTGGTAGTTGGCAGGGTCGGAAAAGAGCTGTTTAAGCAGCAGGTTGTTTAAATGATGGCCGGTCTTGTGAGCCTCCACCTTGCCCAGGATTCGATGACCACTGGTGTAGAGATCGCCGATCAGATCCAGTATCTTGTGGTTGACCAGCTCCTTACGGTAGCGCAGCCCCTGCGGGTTGAGAATGTCATCCTCCCCCACCACCACGGCATTGTCCAGGGAACCGCCTTTGGCAAGCCCCATCTTCTTGATGGCCTCAATCTCCTCCAGCATGGTGAAGGTACGGGAGTTGAGGATCGAAAAAGCGTTTTCCACATCGGAGACCCGCCGACGCTGCAACCCGACCGGCTGACGGAATTCAATGGTCATGGTGATATCCAGGGTGTTAAGCGGCTTGATCCTGACCCAAGCATCACCGTGGCTGGCCTCCACGACTTTCAGTACCTTCAGGTAGACCTGCTCCTCGGTAAACTCGTAGACTCCGGCCTTCCACATCCCTTGATAGAATTCCCAGGCCGAACCATCCAGGATCGGCACTTCCGGCCCGTCAATGTAGACCAGGCAGTTGGTGATGCCGGCAAAATAAAAGGCTGCCATCAGATGCTCAATGGTGGAAACTGTGGCGCCGTCCCTGGCGATCAGGGTCGAGAGCCGGGTATCAGCCACCTGGTCATAGCGGGCCGGAATCTGTATGCCGTTATGCACAAAGACGATCCCCTGCTCACGGCGGGGAATAAACTCGAGATTCACCTGATGGCCGGAGTGCAGGCCGATACCGGACAGTTTGAAGATACGGTTGATGGTGGTTTGGCGCTTGATCATAGAAGTTCTTATCTCACGATTTCGGTTCGTCGTCAACGAGCCGCTGCTTCAGGTCCTGATGCTCTTTGGCCAGAGCATCGTATTTCTCTTCGAGCCCCTTCAACTGGTCAAACAGACAGGCGATGGCAGTGGCCGACGGGTCGGGCAGCTTGCCGTGCTCCAGGTCGGGCCGGCCACTGGCGGCGGACTCCGGCGCCAGGACCACCTTGCCCGGTATCCCCACCACCGTGGCATTGGGTGGCACCTCTTTGACCACCACCGAGTTGGAGCCGATCCTGGCCCCCCGCCCCACGGTAAACGGCCCCAGCACCTTGGCGCCGGAACCGATCACCACCTTATCCTCCAGTGTCGGATGACGCTTAACCTTGTCCCAGGTCACCCCTCCCAGGGTCACACCGTGGTAGAGGGTGACGTCGTCGCCAATCTCGGCGGTCTCGCCAATCACCACCCCCATACCATGGTCGATAAAAAAACGTTTGCCGATCTTTGCACCGGGATGGATCTCGATCCCGGTCAGAAAGCGGCCCAGGTGAGAGGTCAGCCGCCCCAGAAAAAACAGTTCCTGGGTCCAAAGCCAGTGGGCCAGGCGATGGAACCAGACCGCGTGCAGGCCCGGGTAGCAGAACAAGACCTCCAGACTGCTGCGGGCTGCCGGATCGCGGTCAAAGACCGAGTTGATATCATCGCGGATTTGCCTGAACATGATCTTCTCCCCTGCGCACGGACTGGTTGCTCCGCAATCTACCTACCATACCCCACCAAACACGTCAAATTAAGCAATAATAACTTAGCACTCGACAAGCCCCGGTGTTTTGCTTAGTATGCCAGTTATTTTCCTGTATACACTACCGGACAGCGTTCCGAACCTACTGTTTATGAAAGGAGTTGTGCCGATGTCTATCAAACCGTTTATTTATCAGGAGCCGTTCCCCCTTGCCAAGGATGAGACCAGCTATTACAAGATCGAAGGTTCTGAAAAATACGTCTCGGTGGTGGAGTTTGAGGGCAAGCCGGTGGTCAAGGTTGATCCTGAGGCGCTGACTGTGCTGGCCAATCAGGCCATGAAAGATCTCTCCTTCCTGCTACGGCCCAGCCACAACGAGCAGGTGGCCAAGATACTGGCCGATCCCGACGCATCCCAGAATGACAAGGGGGTTGCACTGGCCTTCCTGCGCAACGCCATGGTTTCCGCCAAGTTCGAACTGCCGCTCTGCCAGGATACCGGCACCGCCACCATCGTAGCCAAAAAGGGACAGCAGATCTGGACCGGCGGCAACGATGAAGAATATCTCTCCAAAGGGGTCTACAAGACCTACACTGAAGAGAACCTGCGCTACTCCCAGACCGTGGCGCTGGATATGTACAAAGAAACCAACACTGGCACCAACCTGCCGGCCCAGATCGACATCCTGGCCACCAGCGGTGACTACTACAAATTCCTGTTCATGGCCAAAGGGGGTGGCTCCGCCAACAAGACCATGCTCTATCAGGAGACCAAGGCACTGCTCACCCCAGAGAAGCTGGAGAAGTACCTGATTGAGAAGATGAAGTACCTGGGCACCGCCGCCTGCCCCCCCTACCACATCGCCTTCGTCATCGGCGGCACCTCGGCCGACGCCTGTATGAAGACCGTCAAGCTGGCCACCGCCCGCGACCTGGACGGCCTGCCCACCGTTGGCAATGAGCACGGCCAGGCCTTCCGCGACGTCGAACTGGAAAACAGACTGTTGACTGCAGCCCAGAAGCTAGGAATCGGCGCCCAGTTCGGCGGCAAGTACTTCGCCCATGACGTCCGCGTGATCCGTCTGCCCCGCCACGGCGCTTCCTGCCCGGTGGGTATGGCGGTTTCCTGCTCGGCCGACCGCAACCTGAAGGCCAAGATCACCAAGGACGGCCTGTTCATCGAGCAGCTCGACCGCGATCCAGGCCGTCTGTTGCCTGAAAAATACCGCATGGCCAAGCATGAGCACGGCCACAAGATCGACCTGTCCAAGCCGCTCGCCGAGACCCTCAAAGAGCTGTCCGGCCTGAAGGTGGGCGACGCCTTGCTGCTCTCGGGCACCATCGTAGTGGGCCGCGACATCGCCCATGCCAAGTTCAAGGAGATCCTGGACAGTGGCAAGCCGCTGCCCGATTACCTGAAAAACCACCCGATTTACTACGCTGGCCCGGCCAAGACCCCGGCCGGTAAGGCCTCCGGCTCCTTTGGTCCCACCACGGCCGGGCGAATGGACTCCTATGTTGATCTGCTGCAGGCCAACGGCGGCTCGATGATCATGATCGCCAAGGGCAACCGCTCCCAGCAGGTGACCGATGCCTGCCAGAAGCACGGTGGCTTCTACCTGGGCTCCATCGGCGGTCCGGCTGCCATTTTGGCCGAAGAAAACATCAAGAAGGTCGAGTGCATCGACTTCCCTGAACTGGGTATGGAAGCGGTCTGGAAGATCGAGGTGGAAAACTTCCCAGCCTTCATCCTGGTGGATGACAAGGGCAACGATTTCTTCAAGCAACTGGGCCTGTAAGCCCTTCGCGGAACAGCACACCGTACAGCCCCGCCAGAGCGATCTCTGGCGGGGCTGTACGGTTTAGCCGTTGCAAAACCGACCTGCTCTGCTATAGATGGTAGCGAGAAATTCTTTTCGGAAGGAGCACCCGTTATGAAACGTATCCTGATCCTGTTACTGTGCACCTTGATCCTGGCATTCTCAACCGCCGCCTGGGCCAGCCTGGACGGCTTCCTCGCCAATCTGAACGTACAGGCCCGGGCCGACCTGCCCGGCTTCAAGGCCGGCATCTCGGCCCAGTTCGGTGTACCGCTGCCACAGGTCGATGCGGTCTTTGCCCAGGTTGCTGCCCCGGCCGATGTCTTCATGACCTTCCAGTTGGGCCAGATGGCCGGCAAACCGGCACCAGTGGTGTTACAATCCTACCGCACCAACAAAAACAGAGGCTGGGGCGCCATGGCAAAAGAACTGGGCATCAAGCCGGGCTCATCCGATTTCCACGCCCTGAAGAACGGCAACCTGCGCTATACCGGCCAGCAGGGTGCTGATGGTGACGACAGACCCGGCAAGGGTAAAGGCAAAGGTAAGGGCCACAACAAATAACCGACCTGCGCAACCAGAACGATCAACGCCCCGGCAGATACTTCTGACGGGGCGTTGGCATGCATAGGTTACGGTTTTCAACAGCTATCAGACGTTGGCAAGCTCCTCGCTGCCGCTGTAGCCTATCTCCTTGGCGTTGGCACGCTTCATGGTGGAGCGGCCGTCAAACTGGGCACCATCGGCAATCGTCAGTCGAGCTGCGCTGATATCGCCGCAGACGTCACCGGTGCGCTGGATTTCAACAGCTTCAGCGGCCCTGACATGCCCCTCGATCCTGCCGCCGATGATCATCTGACGCACTACCGCATCGCCGGTGATCAACCCTTTTTCGCCGATAATCACACAGTCGGCGGTCACGTTACCTTCAATGGCGCCATCAATACGGATCGTGCCCTTTGAGGTCAGATCACCACGTATCGCCGACTCCGGCCCAATAATCACTTCAAGCTTCTGTTGCTTTGCAGAAAACATCCAGACGCCTCCTTATCGTAGCGCTACTCGTTCGTTTGACTCTTTAATGAAGTCACCCGGATCCACCGGCCTGCCCTTACGCCAAACTTCGTAGTGCACATGGACACCGGTGGCAACACCGGTGGCACCGGCCAAGGCGATCTGTTCGCCCCGCTTGACGGTCTGCCCCACCCGGGCGGTGTTGCGCTCGTTGTGGGCATAGACGGTACTGAAACCGTGGCCATGTTCAATCACCACCACGTTGCCGTTGCCGGCGCCATAGCCGGAGACGCTGACGATACCATCAGCGGTGGCATGCACCGGGGTGCCCCGCTGCGCTGAAAGGTCAATACCGCTGTGGAAGCGTTGTTTGCCATACTTTGGATGCAACCGCATGCCAAAGCCCGAACTTACGCGGCCATCCACCGGCACTCCCTGGGGTGTCGAGCGATAGAGGTCACGTTGTTGCGCCAGATAGGTGCGGATACCAACCACCGACTTCAGCGATGCGTCGATCTGCTGCTTCAGCTCCTCAATATCAATCGAGCCGTCACTCGGTTCCATTACCGCAGCATCCAAGACCTGTTTACGCGAACCATGGGACAGCAACCGTTTAAACTCGGCCTCGGCCTGCTTCAGGGAATGGATGCTGCCCTGCACAGACTGCAACTGTCCGGCCATGTCGTTATACTTGCGCTTCATAACGAAATAATCGACAGCGTGATAGGTGAGCGAAAGGGTGTAGACCCCGCCCACCCCGGCAAAGATAACCAGCATCCCCAAGACTACCAGCGGCAATTTGAGATTGAGGGTACCGACCCGGGTGTGGGGGATCAGCATGATGGTGATCGGCGTGAACAGCTTCTTCAGCCACGGTTGCAGTCTGTGCATCTAACGACCCCCGTACAGACGGAAAACCTCTCCGAAGGACAGTGTGCGCGGTGGAGGGAGCGACAAAATAACACAGACATATGTGAAATGACAAAGAGTTTTTGTACACCGCGCTAATCCAGAATCTATGCGGGATTGCGGGTTAGCGACCTCTTCTCGCCTGGCTTGAAGCCCCTGCCGGACGGGGTCCACGTTTTTTCACATCCACCGGATGGCCAGTTTTTGCGGGTTGATCCGCCTGTTTGCGACGCGGATTCGGCTGACGGGGTGGCCGGGCAAATTCCTCATCCTTGCGCGGGGCCGGCACACTGTAGTCAAAACCAGCTATGGTGCGGCGCTCGATGGTGGTGCCCAGCGTCTTTTCAATGGCCCGCACCATGGCGCCGTCCTCGTCGGTTACCAGAGTAAAGGCATCGCCGCTCTTGGCGGCGCGGCCGGTGCGGCCGATACGATGGATATAGGCCTCGGTGGTGTCGGGAATGTCGTAATTGATCACATGCGAGACCTGTGAGACGTCGATGCCCCGAGCCGCGATGTCGGTGGCCACCAGGATTTGAAAGGCACCACTACGAAAGCCCTCCATAGCAGCCTGACGGCGGTTCTGTGACAAATTGCCCTGCAATGAGGCTGCGGTGTAGCCGGCCTTTTCCAGTTGCTCACCCAACCGCTTGGCTCGATGCTTGGTGCGGGTAAAGATCAGCACCGATTCGGTATCGGTATGCTTGAGCAGTTGCATCATCAGTGGTGTCTTCAGGTGCTGGGCCACCGGGTAGAGGGCGTGGCTGACCGTGGCGGCCGGGGCCACCGTATCTACCTGCACCGTCACCGGATCACGCAATATCTCACGGGCCAGACCACGAATCTCAGCCGGCATGGTGGCCGAAAACAGCATGGTTTGCCGCTGGCTGGGCAGATGTTTGAGGATACGGCGGATATCGGGCAGAAAGCCCATGTCGAACATCTGGTCGGCCTCGTCCAGCACCAGCAGCTCCAACTGGCTCAGGTCGATGGTGCCCTGACTGATATGGTCAAGCAACCGGCCGGGGCAGGCCACCACAATCTCCACGCCGTTTTTCAGCTTCTCAATCTGCGGGTTGACGCCGACACCGCCGTAAACGGTGATGCTCTTCAAACGAGTCTGCTGTCCCAACTCAAGCAGAGAATCATTGATCTGCTCAGCCAGCTCTCGGGTGGGCGCGATCACTAGCGCCCGCACCTGCTTGCGGGGCCCCTGCATCAGGCGGTGCAGGATCGGCAGGGCAAAGGCTGCGGTTTTGCCGGTGCCGGTCTGGGCCAGGCCCATGATATCGTGTCCGGCCATGATCCTGGGAATAGCCTGAGATTGGATCGGGGTAGGGATTTGATAGCCGGCGTTGGTAACGCCGTTCAGCACCTTGGGGTGCAGGCTGAATGAGTTAAACGGCATGATTGTTCCTTCTTTCGTGCTGCACAAGAAAAAAGCCCCGAAGGTTTCCGGGGCTGACGAATGCTGATGGTAATCGTTATCTTCCTGGAACAGCGTGTAATAGTTGGTACACACTAGCAGTTCAGGCGTCAGAGGTCAATTAAAGAAACGCAGATCAGAGGGAGCCTAGCACCTTCAAGAGATGCGGCACCATCTGTTTTTTGCGGGACATGACCCCTTTCAGTTCATACAGGTGCGGCTCCAGTTGGGGGTAGCCCATCAGATGGGCCAACTCATTCTTGCCTTCGGCCAGAAAGAGGGTCGTCTCACTGTAGATGTCGGTCACCATCAGGCCGGCCAGCTGCAGTTTGTCGGCCTGTTTAATCTGGCGCAGGCTCTCTCGCAACTGATCTTTGAGCTCGTAGAACTCCTCGAAGCCCACCACCTCCACCTGCCCTACCCCGAACAGAGTATCGCCGGCATTGAACTGCTTAAAATCGGCCCGTAGGGCCTGATCAATGCTGCCGTGGGCGGAAAAGCCGCTGCAGGAGGCGAAGATATCACGACCAAAGGCGGCATGCTCCAGCCCGGCCAGCGGCTCCAGCCAGGCCACCAGCTCCCGGTCGCGGCGCGTGGCAGTAGGAGATTTGAGGATGATCGTATCGGACATGATACCGGCCAGGAGCAGACCAGCGATTGCTTGATCAGGCTCTAGCCCCCGCTCGCGATAAAGGGAGGCCACGATGGAACAGGTGCTGCCCACCGGCGCTGCCATGAAGGTGATCGGCTGCTGGGTGGCCGGGTTGCCCAGCTTGTGGTGATCAATCACCTCTATAATCTCAACCGACTCTGCCCCCGGCACTGCCTGAGACAGTTCGTTATGGTCCACCAGAATAAGCGCATAGGGCAGCGGGGTCAGCAGTGACGATTTGGTGGCAATGCCGGCAATGGAGCCGTCCTCCTCCACCGCCACCACCGCCGGTTCTCCAGAGTGCAGCAATTTCAGGCGCAAATGTTCAAGCGGCTCCGCCACGCCGATCTTCTCAAACTTCTGGTCCATGAAACATGCCAGCGGCGTCGAGAGCCGTACCAGCCAAGCTGCCGAGGCCGTATCGTGAGGGGTGGAGATGACCACCACACCTTTGGCCCGCGCAGTCGCCAGCAAGGCATCGTTGACCGGCAGTCCACCGGTCACTACCAGCAGCCGGACGCCGATCTCAATGGCGGCCTGCTGGATCGAGGGCCGATCTCCGGTCAACACCAGCAGGGTCGATGGATCATAGCCGGCGACCCGGGTGCTGAAGGACTGTTCGGTCATCGCACCGATGAACAGGTGCAGATGCTCCAGCCCGTTGTCCAGCTCGCCTGAAAGCAGTGTGGCCTCAAGACAATGGCACAGGTTGCTCAGCGAGCTGTCCACCCCGCGGCGACGGTCGCTGCCGGCCACAAGGTATTTTTCGGACAGCTTGAGCAACGAGACCACGCCCTGCGGCGTACCGGCCTGGTCCACCACCGGCAACACCCTGATGGCATGCTGGTGGAACAGTTCCAGGGCCTCCTTGAGCGGCATGCCGGCAGCGGCCGTGATCGGGCCACGTCCCAGCACATCACGCACCTTGGGATGCACGTCAGCCAGATACAGCGGCGGTTCCACCCCCAAACGGTTCAGGATGTAGCTCGTCTGCGGATTGGGTGCGCCGGCCATGGCGGCGGTCACCTTGTGATAGCCCAACCGGCGCTTGAAGTCAGCATAGGCGATGGCCGATGCGATTGAGTCGGTATCGGGGTTGCGGTGTCCTATAACGTAAACCTGTTTCTGCATTACATGTCCCTCTTGGTGTTTTTATAGCACCAGCTGCTGGGCATCCTCGGTACAGGTCAGCCCCTCCAGGATATCCAGCAGGCGTTTGTCAAAGGCGTCTTTCATCTCCTGCCGCATCACCTGAATCGTCAGATATGGCGGCAGGGCCGTGCGGCCGCTGCGATCGATGGTCAGCGTGCAGTAGACGTCACACAGTCCCCCCACCTGGGCACTGCGCGAGATGGACTCTCTTTTAAGCCCCTGCGGATACCCGTTACCGTTGATCCGTTCGTGATGATCCCGCACGATTGCCAGACAGATGTCGTTCAGGCTGGTATGTTCCTTCAGGTAGGTGTAGCCGTCCATCGGGTGTCGCCTGATGGCCGCCACCTCATCGTCGCTCAGCTTGCCGGTCTTGTTGAGTATCTCTTGCGAGATAAATATCTTGCCGAAGTCGTGCAGCAGGGTGCCAATGCCTACATCCACCATCTCGTCGTGGGCCAGCATGTAGGCCTCGGCATGCACCAACAGCGAAAGGGCCGTCACCTGCAGCGAGTGGACAAAGGTGTAGTAATTTTTGGTCATAACCGTCTCCAGCGAGGTCAGCGCGTCACAGTCACTGGAGAGATAGGTCATCAAGTTTTCGACCAGGCGCTTGCTGCGGTTCAGGTCGCTGGCCTTGCCGGGGTTCTGGAAGATATCACCCACAAAGTTAATCGAGGTCTGGTAGATAATCTTACCTTTGGTACGACCGTCGAAGGTTGTACTGGTCAGGAACCGTTCGGCATTGGACTCCATGTACTGGTTGATGACTTCCATATCGGCCGGACTGACATACAGGAAGTCGATATTGTTAGTCATCAACCGTTGTGCATCCTGCTTGGAGAACAGTCGGCCGTTATTCTTGTAGAGCACATAGTTGCCGCCGCTGCGCAGATACAACGCAACATCCGGAAACATGTCCGGCTCGATGCTCTCTATTCCAACGGGCACATAATAGCCTTGTTGCATCTGCATCACCCCTTTCTGTAGCAAATCAAGCTGCGGGATTGCACCTTGATCCCCTGCTGACGTATGATCAGGCACAGGGAGATGCAACTAATGTCACATGATACACGCTTGCAGGCGGTGCGTCAAAAACAGGAATGCTTCGATCAGTTCTGCGGGGCATGGTCAAGCGAATACCGGCAGCGGGGCGGCAGGATATATTGCGGCAAAGGCTGCAGCGGCTGTTGCCGTCTGGTTGTCAACTGCACCGCCATTGAGGCCATTGCCATTGCCCGTGTAGTGACGCCGGAACAGCAGGCCCGCCTGTATGCCACCGTTCCCGCTATTCGTGCATGCGCCCAACAGGCCGGCTCACTGAAGGACTGGCTCAAAAACTACCGTGACTAGGCAGGCCCCTGCCCGTTTCTGGAGCAGGACGGCAGTTGCGGAGTCTATCAGCTGCGCCCCCTCTCCTGCCGATCCCTGCTTTCAACCAGAGAACCACACTGGTGCACCGCCGATTTTGGAGCCCTTTCCCATGAACAGAAACAACAGTTCATGGAGCAGCTGGACCGCTCTGTCGTTGCCTTTCCGACCCATTACGCCGCCACTCCGCAGGATCTGGCCCAGGAACTGGAACTGGCACACCTGCGCGAGATGGAGCAAGATTACGGCTGCTCACTGCTGGGCAACCTGCCCTGGCTGGCCTGGCTGACGCTGGAGCATCGGCTGGATGAGCTGCTGATGTCGGGAGAAGCCGCTGTCCGTTCCTATCTGGCAGAACATCGGCTCGACTCACCCTATCTGGCTGTTATTGGCAATTGAAACAAAAAAAGCCCCGACCAGAGGCCGGGGCTTTCGAATGCTGACACTAAAACCTGCTTAAATGCGGGTCACGTTGGCAGCCTGCAGCCCTTTGGGGCCCTTGACCACCTCGAACTGGACCGCATCCCCTTCAGCAAGGGATTTGAAACCGTTGGCGTTGATAGCGGAGAAATGTACGAACACGTCCTCGCCATTCTCTTGCTCCAGAAAACCGAACCCCTTGCTGTCATTGAACCACTTAACCCTACCTGTTGTCATACCGTACTTCTCCTTCTTCTACCTTCGCGTGTAATGCACCTGCGATAGCGCAAGTGTTCGTAAAGCTGTAAACAAAAACCCCGGAGCTTTTAAAGTCTCCAGGGTCGTAAACTTCAAAAGATAAGACACCCTAGCACACTATTTCAGACATGTATCTAAAAAAATACGGGGAGCTCAACTTTTACCTGACTGTTACACAAGCCACACCCTCAGGGAAGCAGTGCTAAACCGGTCAAGGCCTGCTCAACCATCGCCGTAACCGGCTTTGTTGCGTCGATGGTCAGTACCTGTCCCTCTGTGTCAGCAGGCTGCTCAAAGGTGGCAAGCTGACGCTGGTACACCCTCCAGGTACCGTCGGAGATACTGTCACCGGCCTGCTCACGCATCGCAAGACGCTGTCGCACCAGCTCTGTAGGGCAGCTCAGTTCGCAGATGACCAGCGGCACCCCCGCCTCTGCCGCCAGCAAGCCAAAACGCGCCCGATCGGCAGCAGACCGGAAGGTCGCATCCACCACCACACTGCGGCCGGCGGCCAACTCTGCGGCAGCCAGCGCTGCCAGCCGTTCATAGGTGGCGCGGTTCCAGTCTGCGGTGTAGATGTCGGCGCCGCGTTCCGTTGGCCGAACCCCGGCCAGATGTTTACGTTCGCGGTCGGCCTGAAGATGCTCAATTCCCAGTTGAAAGGCCAACTCAGCCGCAAAACTGCTCTTGCCACAACCGGTGGGACCGCAGGTTACGAGCAGCGTACAGGGCAACCGCCGTCGCACTACATACCCCCGCGCCAAACGGAAAAAACGGGCTGCGCGTCCAGTGGCAGCCTTTTTGTCCTCAGGCGCTATCTGCGGGTCGTCCAGCAGAAAACTCTCCACCTTGCCGCGGATAAAGGCCCGGTTGACCAGATATAACGACAACACCGCCAGCAGCCCGGTGTCGCTGCTTTCCTGGCAATAGGCAGCCACGAACAGCTCGGCCAGGTCGCGGCGGCCATGGTTCTCGAGATCCATGGCCAGAAAGGCCACGTCAGCGGCAGTATCGCCAAAACGAAACTGTTCGTTGAACTCGATACAATCGAAGATATGCACCTGTCCATCGAGACAGATATTTGCACTGTGGAGGTCACCGTCGCACTCCCGGATAAAGCCGCCTGCCACCCGCTCTTCAAAACAGGTTGCAGCGCCATTTAGGGTTGCCAGCGCCCAGTCGCCGATCAGCTGATGATCAGCATGCGACAGGGTAGCGCCGCAATAGGGCACGGTCTGGCGCAGATTTTCCAGCCAGTTGGCCCGAATAGCGCTCACTGAGCCAAAGCAGGCGATCCGTTGATCAGTGGCGGCTGCACCGTGGAAGGTTGCCACGGTACGGGCAATATCCTCAATGTCAGACGGCGTCACCTGGCCCGTATCCAACAGCCGGGCCAGCATCCGTTCCTCAGGCAGGCGGCGCATCTTGACCGCATACTCGACAACCTGGCCCTCACCGCCGAAACAGAGGCCCCCGCTGCCGTCGTCATGCAGCGCCACCACCTCAAGATAGATGTCCGGGGAAAGACGCCGGTTCAGTCGTAGCTCTTCATGGCAAAAATGACGCCGCAACTCCAGGGTGGTAAAATCAAGAAATCCAAAATCAACCGGTTTTTTCAGCTTGTAGACGAACTTATCGGTCAGGAACAGGTGGGAGATGTGGGTCTGCAGGTGACGCACCGCGTTGGTCGGCTCCGGGTAACGTTCCGGCTGCAGGAGTGTCTCAAGCTGATACGAGTCCATCGTAACCTCGGCAGACACGATTGTTCAAACTTCACAAGTGTAGCGCATTACGTGAAAAGCTCAAGCGTGTGAGTAGTTTGCCGAATGCCGACAGCTGTGCTATGAAATAAAGCAACGTATCATACGTAAGGAGCCAACGTGACGCTCGAACCGTTCCAGCACAAACTGCTGCAGCTTTACAAGGATCAGGAACTGCAGATGGCCAGCCTGTATGAAAAAATGGCCCAGTCCTTTCCAACCTATGCCGATCAGTTTCTGGCCCTGGCCGGAGAAGAGCGAGAGCATGCCGGCTGGATCGACCACCTCGAGAACTGCGTCAGCACCGGTACTGCAGCATTCAGCGAAGGTAAAACCAGGACCTATACCCTCACCGCCCTGATAACATACGTACAAGGGATACTCGCTGCCCTTGAAGCCGGTACGCTAGACCTGCCGAAGGCACTCTCACTGGTGGTGGATACGGAAAAATCATTTATTGAGCGCAACGTCTTTGACCGGTTTGCCGGTGATTCTCCGGAGGTACAGCGGATTTTGCAGATTCTCGACGACACCCAACAAGACCACCTGGTACGGATCGACCAGTTTGCCCGCCAGGTTCGATCCGATCTGGCAACAGCCGCCAGACGCTGCCACTAACAGCCCCTGCCCCTCACAGACAACGACAGACGCCCCGGCCAACTGGCCGGGGCGTCTGTGTTTATCCTCTTTTCAAAATCGATCAAGCCTTGGAGCGTTCAGCCTCAATGGCATCCCAGTTACGGGGAGCACGGACCTGCGGCTCCTCGAAACCAAGAAACACCTTGAACCCCAGTGAAAACTCGCCCCAGAATTCCTGCCAGCGGGACGGCACCTCTTCGCCGGCCACGGCCTTCTTCTTGTCAGCAAGGAACACACTCATTGCGGCACCACAAGAAAGCAGGATACCTGCAGCGATAAAGGCATTGGTGTTGCCATTGGGCAGAGCCTTGATCTTGTCGGCAGCCTGCACCAGCACAAAACCACCGATACCCCAGGCGGTAAACAGGGCGCCGTAATTCAGACCATAGTTTTTCAGACCCCAGTAGTCTTTTGCAAAAGAAGGGAACAGGGCCAGGTTGGATCCGTAGTTAAAGCCCATAAAGGTGGCCAGCACCACCAGCATTACGGCGTTGGGTTTGGCGGTAATCGGGATAGCGGCAAACATCAGGCAGGCCTGGAAGGCCAACATGATAAACAGGGTTGCACGGCGACCAATCCGGTCGGAAAGCACACCGGCCACGATCCGTCCGGCCGCGTTACCCACAGCGGCAATGGCAACCGCCACAAAGGCCATCTCGCCCATACTGGCCTTGGCCATGCCGGCCACACTGCCGATCACCATCAGGCCGGCGCCGGCACCGATGAAGAAGCAAAACCAGAGCACGTAAAACTTGGGAGAACGCAACACCTCGCCCAATTCGGCGTTTGACTCTTCCTTCTTTTTCTTTTCTGCATCGAGAGCCGGATAGTAACCGCGCAGCACCTCACGGGGCACATAGCCTTTGGGGGGGTTGACCAACAGGAAGGAAAGACCGCAGACCACTACCAGGAAACCGATACCCAGGATCAGCATTGAGTGCTGAATGCCAAAATGTCCCAACAGGAATTTGGCCAGCGGCGCAATATAGACCGGCGCCAGACCAAAACCGGCCACCACGATACCGGCCACCAGACCGGTCTTGGCCGAAGAGAACCACTTGATGGCCGGCGGCGTGGCGGCGGAATAACCGAAACCGAAGCCGGCTCCGGCCAGCACGCCAAAACCGATAATCCAGGCCAGGAAGCTGTTGGTGAAGCCCAACAGGACAAAGCCGGCACCAACCAGCAGACCACCAATCAGGGCCGTCTTGGCCGGACCGATCTTGTCCTGGGCCTTACCGGCAATGATCATGGCAAAGGCAAATACCAGACAACTGACTGCGTAGGGGGTGCCAACCGATGCCAGGTCCCACTGGAAGGCGCCGGGGCCGCCAGTCTTGATGGAGCTGACGATCGCCTCTTTGAAGATACTCCAGGCGTAAAGTACGCCCAGTGCCAGGTTAATGCCGGTGCCGGCAATAACGACCTGCCAGCCCTTACTTTCATGCGGATTCGACATAACAACCCTCCTTGCAGGGATAGTGGTTCCGGTTGGACTACCAGCTATCTGCAAGGCAACTGACGTGCCAAACCCGCCTGTCTTTCGATAAAGAACTGAAAAGCCCTGATATTGGATGATTAGCATTACTGACGCAGAGGGTGCCACTGAAGACTGTTGCAGTATTGCAAACAAAACAGGTTGGCCACTGACCTGATTCGCATTTTTGCAATTATTTGCAGATGCAGTACGCCTGCCAGGCCTGTGCTAAAAATACGGCGCCAACCCCAACGGTATACGTTCCCAAGCCATCAGCTGCTCTGGCACTGCCCCGGCAACAAGCCCGGCAGCCTCCTGCTCCGACAACGGCAGATGAGGGGTAACCGGCTGCCGCTCCAGATACAACGGCCGCCCACCCGCCAACATGATCTTTTCAAAGGGGCCGCGCATGGTGGGGGCCTGTAGAATGGCGGCCTCACTGTACTGCACCGTCCCTCCGCGCACTACCCGCAAATAGCCGCACTCAGTGACCAGTTCATCGGGCCCGCAGACAGAGAGCGCCGCCCGCCGCCGGGCAGCGGCATGCTGAAAACGACGCTTGTAGGGAAAGGAACAGTAGTTAACCGCCAGGCCAATCCCCTGCTCGATGCTGTAGCGCACCAACCGCAGGGCGGTCAGCTCCGATTCCAGCACCGTCACCTTCTCGCCGTGCACAAAGGTGTAATCCCGCTCCAGTAGATATGGCAGGTTATGGGGGGTCAACCGCAACTGGTGCAGGTTGAGGTGATTACAGCCGGCCTCGGCCAGCTCACGCATCGTGCGCTGCATCACGAGTTCGTCTTCGGGCACGGCCGGAATCTCGACCGTGACCGTGGGGATCACCCCCACCGCCAGCCGCAGCTTTTTCAGATGGTAGCGCACCGCCCCCAGGTCGAAGCGAATCTCGTCCAGACCGGCCTCCCGCAACTGCTGACTGAGTTCTTTGGTCAGCAGGGTGCCGTTGGTGTA
>Ga0074197_1001104_pt1 | contig 25216 bp, 25 predicted proteins | sample EPASupsiteSAE305_FD_64526 | JGI IMG/M metagenome (GOLD analysis project Ga0074197, IMG submission 64526) | Bioremediated contaminated groundwater microbial communities from EPA Superfund site, New Mexico - SAE3-05 reassembly with SPADES | ecosystem: Environmental > Aquatic > Deep subsurface >...
CTGCCGGTGGTGGCAAAAATAAATCAGTTGATTTCAAAGGCAAACAACTCAAAAACGACACTCATTCTTCCAGCACTGATCCAAACGCCAGACTGTACCGCAAGGGCAACACCAAAGAGGCCAAGCTCTGCTACCAGGGACACACCTTGATGGAGAATAGAAACGGTCTGATCGTCAAGACCAGCGTCACCACGGCAACCGGTACCGGAGAGCGTGAAGCCGCCAAGGCCATGATCAGACAATTGCCTCGTACTACCCGGCGTATCACCGTCGGTGCAGACAAAGGATACGACACCGAAGGCTTTGTCAAAGATCTCAGGCAAATCAACGTCACGCCGCATGTGGCTCAGAACAACACCAGAAGGAAATCAGGCATTGATGGCAGAACCACCGCTCATCCGAATTACAGCATAAGCCAAAGGATCAGAAAACGGATCGAGGAAGGCTTTGGCTGGATGAAGACCATCGGCAGACTGAGAAAGACCATGTATCGAGGCATTGAGAAGATTGCCTGGCAGCTTGATCTCCATGCAGCGGCCTACAACCTGGTACGCATGAAAAACCTGGGGCTCGGTGTCACCTGAGAGCGGCAAATCGGCCTTGGGGTGCATCAAGCATAGGCAAATAAAGTTGAAAAAGAGCAACACAACCGAAAACAGCGACATCTGAACAGCGAAGCAAACTTAAAAAATCAGCCGGCTGACTGGAACGGACTCAAATCGAGCCGATTTTCAACGACCTGTTAGAAAGATTAATCTTTTTTACATGGGGGACCAACGCTTGTCAACACAACCAGGCCAAGAAGATTTTAGCTGCACGCTCTCGCAAGTATCATCTGCTGCTGCTCGTCATGCAGACGGTGATAACCAACGGCAGGACAACTGTCAGCTTCACGACCGACAAAACGCAGGGAACCTGGCAGTGCCTGCAAATGCTGCTGCATGAAGCTCCAGGCCCCCATATTTTCAGGTTCTTCCTGGACCCAGAGCCGCTCTGTTCCGGGTGAGCATCGCAGCAGGGCATTCTGCAACAAGTCTGTGCGTAACGGATACAACTGCTCAACTCTGATCACAGCAACGTCGTCATTCCCCTGTTCGGCTATCCTGCGCAGCAATTCATAGTAAATTTTGCCACTGCAAATCAATAAGCGGCGCGCCGTATGCAAATTTCCACTAATCAGCAGCTCCTGAAAACGGCTCCCTTCCATCAGCTCATCCAGAGAAGAGCTGTAAAGAGGATTTCGCAAAAGCGATTTGGGCGTAAATACGATCAACGGCTTCCGGAACGGTTGCTTAAGCTGGCGCCTCAACAGATGGAAAACCTGGGCAGGGGTTGACGGTTGGGTAACAACCAGGTTGTTCCTGGCACACAACTGCAGATAGCGTTCAATCCGGGCACTGGAGTGTTCAGCCCCCTGCCCTTCATAGCCGTGGGGTAACAGCATAACCAGACCGCTGGCACGGTTCCACTTGGTCTCGCCGCTGGCGATGAACTGGTCAATGATCACTTGAGCCCCATTGGCAAAATCACCGAACTGAGCCTCCCAAAGGGTAAGTCCATTTGGTGTTTCAAGCGAGTAGCCATACTCAAACCCAAGCACACCGTTTTCTGACAGTAGACTGTCATAGACTTGAAAACTACTTCCTCCGGCAGCAGCACTTTTTTGCAGAGGGATAAAGGGGCGGCCGTCATCAAGATCATACAGCACTGCATGGCGATGATTAAAGGTACCACGCCGGGAATCCTGACCGGAAAGGCGGATTGAGTGACCTTCGGAGAGTAATGAGGCATAGGCCAGCGTCTCGGCAGTCCCCCAGTCGATGCCAATACCATCCTGTAGCGACTCTTGCCGTTTTTCAAGCAGGGTCGCCAGTTTGGGATGGGGCCTGAAATGGTCCGGCATGGTGGTAATCTCATCTGCCAGTTGCCTCAGGCGTATAACTGGTAAGCCGGTAGATTGATCATACGGTTGATATTCCCGTCCCAGATCCTGCCACTGCTCCTTGAACCCGATGCTAATGGATCGCAGTTCCGGTATCAAAGCTGCAAAAGCTGCATCCAGACGGTTCGTTATCTGAGTAGCCATATCATCCAACAACACCCGCTCAATCCCCGATTCAACAAGTTTATCGGCATAGATCCGGTTCACTGCTGGTCGTTCAGCAATTGTGCGGTACATGACCGGCTGGGTAAAGAACGGTTCATCACCTTCATTATGGCCGCGACGACGGAAACAGATCAACTCAAGCACAACATCCCGCGCAAAGGATTGACGATAGTCCAGAGCCAGCCTGACACAATGAACTGCAGCCTCGGGAGATTCCCCATGCACATGAAAAATCGGACAGGCGAGCAGCTTGGCAACATCGGTAGCATAGCGGCTTGAACGGGCATCGCGGGGGAACGTAGTAAAGCCGATCTGGTTATTTATGACAATATGAATCGTGCCCCCGGTACGGTACCCGTCGAGCTGGGACATATTCAAAACCTCTGCCACCAACCCCTGCCCGGAAAAAGCGGCATCACCATGAATCAGGAGCGGAAGCACCCGCTTTTCCCCATCAGTTCCGTAACGGTCCTGACGCGCCCTGCACTTCCCCTCCAACACCGGATCCACCGCCTCCAGATGGCTGGGGTTCGAGGCAAGTACCAGATGGAGCATACCGTCTGAAAGCTGACGGTCCGTAGAATAGCCCTTATGATACTTGACGTCACCATCACCAGCAAAACCGTTAGTAACGGCTTCGGCTTCTCTGAACTCAGCAAAGATAGCTTCATAGGGCTTACCAAAAATGGAGGCCAGTACATTCAGACGTCCCCGGTGGGCCATTCCCATCACTAAATCCGTCACCCCTGCCTGAGAGCAGGCCTGCACCAGAATCTCCAGAACCGGTATCAGGGACTCTCCCCCTTCAAGCGAAAAACGCTTCTGACCGGGGAACTTGCGATGAAGGAAAGATTCGAACAAAACTGCCTCATGCAGCTTTTTCATCACCAGTAGCCGTTCTGCCACGCTCAGTTGCGGACGGTTCAAAACAGGCTCCATCCGGTTAATCAGCCACTGCCGCTCATCAGGGTTCTGGATATGCATGAACTCCACACCAATTTCACGACAATAGGTCTCTTGCAGGACAGTCAAAAACTGACGCAGGGAGGCATGCTGCAGATAATGACGACGGGTGCTGAAAACCGTATCCATGTCATTTTCATCAAGTCCGAAAGCAGCAAGTTCCAGCAACGGATGGCCGACCGGACAGGGTGATAAGGGGTCAGTACACGCAAGCAGATGCCCCAGATCCCGGTAACGGTAGATCAATGACTGCAAACCGGACTGTTTCAGGACGACGTCTTGAGCGACAGCCCCAGCCTTGCCAGCCTCCAACCCGAGTTGATAACCGCTGAAAAACTGCTGCCAGTCATCCGGCAGCTCATCTCCCTGCAGCCAGCGACAGTATAAGCTGTCAAATGTCTTTTCCGGCAATGCAGCCAGAAAAGAAAGCTCGTATGTTCTCATCGCCTCCCCCGGCTTAAATCACAATGTATCTGTCACTGTAGCACCCACTCCGTACTTTTCAATACCGCAACACAAATATGCCAACCATACACAAACAAACAATTGACAGCATACTGACAATCAGTACAATGACTTTATTTACATCAGGGAGAGCAGACCCCATGTATGAAATAGAAAAAAGCATCGGCTTTTTGCTTGCCAAGGCACATCAACGCGGCTGGGCACTCTTCTCCGAAGAGATCGGGCGCTATGACCTTACTCCGCCCCAATTCAGCGTTCTGGCTTTTCTCTGGAAACAGGACGGACTGACCCAGACCGAACTATCCGACAAAACCCAGATAGACCGCACTACTCTGGGAGGACTGATCGACCGGCTTGAACGACAGGGGATGGTGGAACGCAAACCCCATCCTCAGGATCGCCGGGCTCATCTGGTCTTCCTGACAGAGAAAGGCAGTAGCCAATCCGGAGAGTTGAGTCGTCTGGCAGGGAAGGTGCTTGAACGTTTTGTCTCAGGCCTAACCCCTCAGGATCAGCACGAACTGACACGTATGCTCGATATCCTGCGAAAAGAAAGGAACTGACATGCGGATGTTGCTTTATAGCATGATACTGTGGCTGATTCCGGCCAACCTGGTTGCCGCCACGCTCAGTCTTGATGACTGTCTCGCTCGAGCTAGAAATCACAATCCGGCATTACGGGTTACCCGGAAGGATGTAGGTATTGCTCATGAATCGATCAGACAAACTGATGCAGCACTGTTCCCCCGTATTGATGCACAGGGCGGTTACACAGCCCAGTTGGAGGCCCAGGCCATGAAAGTTGCCGGGCAGGTCATGGAGACCCAGCAGCCTGCCTACCTGTTCGCCAGCCTGGGCGTCAACTACACCCTGTACGACTTTGGCCGTCGAGAGGCCCGACGCAGCAGCAGCAGATTAAATCTTGATGCAGTAACATTCGGCCTGCGCAATCAGGAGCAGGAAGTCTCCCTGCACGTGGTGGAAAGTTATTTTGGTATTCTGGAAACGCAAAGAAATATTACCGCTGCCACAGAGGAGCTTCAGACCGTAGAAGAACACCGCCGGGTCGCCCAGGCGTTGTATGACGCAGGCTCGGTTACCCGCAATGATCTGCTGCAGGCTGAAGTGAGACTTGCCAATGCCCGTCAACAACTCCTGGCGCGCAGGAACCTGCTTAAAAACCAGTACCTGATGCTCAGTCACCTTACTGGAATACCAGCTGCTGACCCCCCCCAGCTTGCTGAACCGGCCCCTCCTGCACAACTACACACCGCACCAGACCGTATAGTGGCAATTCGTCAACGCCCCGACCTTCTGGCTCTCCGCAAGGTGGTAGAGATGAGCGAGCAAGGGGTACGGGAGAGTCAGAGTGCCTTTTATCCGGAACTGTTCAGTCGGCTTTCCCTGGACTACCTTGAAAACAACAAACTGCGTGAACAGACCATCTATGGCGCCACTGTGGGGATAAAGTTCAACCTGTTTGACGGTTTCGCCTCAACCGCCACTCGTAGCAAGTCGGTTGCAGCCCAGAGCCGTGCCACTGAGCAACTACGCCTGGCAGAAGAACAGGCACAGCTTGAGATTGATACCAGCGCCAATGATCTGCAGGTCGCGTTTGAGCGGATAGCTGTAACCAAAGAATCAATCCGGCAAGGCGAGGAGAACCTGCGCATCAACCAGAATCGCTACAAAGAACGGGTAGGTACTGCCACTGAGGTGCTGGATGCCCAGACCCTGTTGACACAGGCCAGGACAGAACACTATCGGGCACTCTACGACTACCAGCGTGCCGCTGCACGTTTACGAAAAGCCACTGGTGATCTGTAAGGAGTTTTTCTATGCATGAAGAAGACCTGAAACCGGCATCTTTGCCAGATACAGAGGAACAGGCCACCGTTCCGTCAGACAAAAAACTGCTTACCCGCCAGCGCAAGGCAGCCTTGATCCTGATTTCAATCCTGCTGCTGGGAGCCTGGTTTGGTGCACGTTGGTTCCTGAAAAGCCGCACTCATCTTTCAACCGACAATGCCTTTATTGAGGCCCACATTCATCCGGTTACGCCACGGGTGGACGGCACCGTCACAACAGTTCTGGTGCGCGACAACCAGTTGGTAAAAAAAGGTGATCTGCTGGTGATGCTGGATGCCAATGACTACCGGGTAGCCGTTGACAAGGCCGAAGCCGAGTTGGGGATTGCCCGTAACGAAACATCCGGTGACCGGCTGCAGGTAGCTGCATCACGGGCTGCTGTTCAATCGGCGCGGATACAACGCGATCAGGCGGAACTGGACCTGAAACGAGGCACCGCCCTGTTTGGCAAAGAGGTTATTCCTCGTGAACAGCTGGATCGCCTCCAGACGGCACAGCAGCTGAGCGAGGCGCGACTGAAACAGGCAGAAGAGAGTTTGAAAAAAGATCAAGCGATTGCCGGCATCGGTGGAGAATCCACCAACAAGGCCCGCATTCGCAAGCAGCAGGCCGCTCTGGAGGAAAACCGCTTAAAGCTGGGATACACACGTATTGTAGCACCGGTAGACGGCTATATCACCCGCAAAGGTGTTGAAGTGGGGGCGACGGTACAACCGGGACAGGCATTAATGGCTGTGGTCCCGCTGAGTAATACCTGGATTACCGCGAACTACAAGGAAAGCCAGTTAACCCATATCAAACCTGGACAGCAGGTGACGTTCCGGGTTGACTCCTATCCGGGGCAAACGTTCAAAGGCACGGTTGACAGTATCATGGCCGGCACCGGAGCGGCCTTTTCACTGCTGCCGCCCGAAAACGCCACAGGGAACTACGTCAAGGTCGTGCAGCGGATTCCCGTCAAAATCAAGATTGATTCCAGCAGTGACCCCCGGCATCTGCTACGGGTGGGTATGAGTGTTGAGCCCACCGTACTGACCGGCCGCACCGTTTCTGACATCATGAAAGAGCTGTTCTAGTCTGACATGACCTCAGCCGCAGAAAAGAATATCAATAAATGGCTGATTACCATCACGGTGATGCTCCCCACAGTCATGGAGATCATCGACACCTCGGTGGCCAACGTGGCCTTGCCACACATGCAGGGCAGCCTGAATGCCGGGACCGATGAGGTAACCTGGGTTCTCACCTCCTACCTGGTCAGTAATGCCGTAGTTTTGCCAATGACCGGCTGGCTCTCCCGCATGTTCGGCCGTAAACGGTTCCTGATGACCTGTATCATCCTGTTTACCCTGGCATCACTGCTCTGCGGTGCAGCTCCCAACCTGGCATCACTGATCTTCTTCAGGGTAGTTCAGGGGGCTGCCGGCGGTGCATTAATTCCGATCAGTCAGGCCATCCTGATGGAAACCTTCCCACCGCAACAGCAGGGTATGGCCATGGCCATTTTCGGTATTGGTGCCATGTTCGGCCCGATCGTGGGCCCTGCCTTGGGGGGCTGGATCACCGACAATCTCAACTGGCGTTGGATCTTCTATATAAACCTGCCGATCGGCCTGATTGCGATTGTCATGTGCAGCCTGTTTATTTTTGACCCTGAGTATCTGCGGCGAAAGTCCCGTGAGGTGCTTCGGATTGACTACTGGGGGCTGTTCCTGTTGACCACCAGCATGGGGGCATTGCAGGTGGTACTTGACAAGGGACAGCAGGAGGACTGGTTTAACTCTTCTTTCATTCTTACCTTCAGCGTGATTACCGTTGTCTCACTGCTGGCCTTGATCTGGGTGGAGTTAACCCATCCACACCCGATTGTGAACCTGCGACTGTTTAAGAACATCTCCTTTTCAGCCGGCAACCTGATTATGTTTGTCGTGGGTTTCTGCCTCTACAGCTCAATCATGCTGATCCCGCTGTTTCTACAGACCCTGGTTGGCTACTCGGCGACCGATGCAGGCTTGGTTATGGCACCGGGCGGTGTGGCGACCCTGCTTACCATGCCGTTTGTGGGGGCCATGCTGGGCAAACGGGATGGACGTAAGATCGTTCTGACGGGACTACTGATTGGAGCAACCGCCATGTTTATCATGCAGGGACTCAGCCTGGAGGCCTCCTACTGGTCCTTTGTCTGGCCCCGCATCGTTCTGGGTATCGGCCTTGCCATGATCTTCGTACCGCTGACCACGGTCACCCTTTCAGCAATCCCCCGGCAGGAAATGGGCAATGCCACCGGTGTCTTCAACCTGCTGCGTAATATCGGCGGCAGTGTCGGTATCGCTATTGCCGCCACCTTGCTGGCGCGGTTCTCACAGTTTTATCAAACCAGTCTCGTTCCCCATATCAGCCAGTACAATCCCCTTTTTCAGATGCGATTCAACACGCTCAAGCAGGCCCTGATCGCCAAGGGGATGCAGGCAACCCAGGCTGACCAGACAGCCATGGGCATGCTCTACGGCATGGTACGCAAACAGGCTGCCGCCCTGGCCTATAACCGGATATTCTTCATCATAGGGCTGGCCTTTCTTGCTATCATTCCACTCCTGCTCCTGCTCAAACGCCCCAGGCACCAGTCCGGATCGCTGGAGCTGCATTGACGGCGCTAGCCACGGTGTACCGCAAAAGGTGCCCAGCTCTGAAAGACAGACATAACCTCCAGATGATTGATATTAACATGTTCCGGCTGATCGCTGATCCATTTGATTATCCCGGCAATATCGCCAGCCGTTAACGGTTCAGTATCTTCATAGACTTTGCCGGCCTTCTGCTGATCTCCTTTAAAGCGAACTGTTGAAAATTCCGTCTCAGCCATACCAGGGGCAACACAGCTGACCCGCACACGGCTCCCCAGCAGGTCAGCCCTGAGGTTACGCGTAAACTGCTCAACAAAGGCCTTGGTGCCACCATAGACATTCCCGCCCGGATACGGCCAGGCACCCGCTGTCGAACCGACATTGATGATCTGACCACGATTGCGGGCGACCATCCCGGGCAATACAGCGCGAGTGCAGTACATAAGCCCCTTGATATTGGTATCCACCATGGTATCCCAGTCATCCAACGAGGCTTGTTGGGCAGGCTCCAGACCCAAAGCGAGACCAGCGTTGTTCACAAGCAGGTCAATGGCACAAAACTCCTCCGGTAAGGCCGCTACAAAAGCCTGCACAGCCTCACGCTCCCGAACATCCAGCACAGCAGCATGCACCGGGACCCTCCCAGACAACTCATCACGCAATCTCTGCAACAAATCAAGCCTGCGGGCTGCAATGACCAAACGGTTGCCCTGCTCTGCAAAAATCCTGGCACAGGCAGCTCCAAATCCCGATGACGCACCGGTAATCATAACGATCTTGCCGCTCATCTCCAGCCCCTTTCCTTAAACGAAAACCGGCCCGACGCAAAATGCACCGGGCCGGTCTGTTACAGCAAAAAACAACAAAGCTTAGGCAGCTGCAGCCTTTGCCTTGTCGAATCCGGCAGCGTAGGCCTTCTCGTTCAGCTCCAGAAATGCCTCTGGCACGCGGGAGAGAACGGCCTTCAAGCCGTTTTCACGGGAAACAACGCCGGTCAGGGCGATCATGGCGCCAAGGGCAACGATGTTGGCAACGATTTCACGGCCCACTTCGTTTTTAGCAGTGTTGATGATGTTGAAGCCAACCTTTTTGAAGCCACCTTCCGGCAACTTGGTTACCAGATCGGTGTCATACAGCAGGATACCTGAATCCTTCAGGTCAGCGCTGTACTTGTCACAGGCTTCCTGGGTCAGGGCCAGCAGGGCATCAACCTTGGTTGCCTTGGGGTAGTCAACCGGCACATCATCAATGATGACCTCTGACTTGGAAGCACCACCACGAGCCTCAGGGCCATAGCTCTGGGACTGTACTGCCTGCTTGCCTTCGTGGATGGAAGCTGCCTCAGCAAGGATGATCCCCGCAGTGATCAGACCTTGTCCGCCGGCGCCGGAAAAACGTAATTCATACCTGGCCATCTATCTTCTCCTTTTTCAGAGTAATTATCCCTTTATCAGGAAATGAACAGTTTTCCGTTCTGGCCAGGCTGTCCGAGGAAGTGCGACGAAGGCGCACCTTACAGTACGTCGAGTACGCACGACCGAAAGACAACGAAGCCAGAGCGGAAAAGAATCATTTCCTATTTGTTGCCGCCTGCACGCTCGATAACCTTAGCGTACTCTTCGCAGTACTCAGGACGCTCAACCTTGTGCAGAACACCGGTCAGCACCTTACCCTGCAGTTGCTCGGCAGTCATCTTCTCGGCAGCTTTCACCGGTACAGCAACTTCCTTCAGACGGTTCATCATCTCGACAACCGACTTGAACTTGTTACGACGGCCATAGGTGGTGGGGCAGTCATCCAGGATCTCAACCACTGAGAAGCCTTTGTGCTGGATAGCTTCAGCAATCAGCTTGTCGATCTGATTGGCGTGGAAGGCAGTACCGCGGGCGACAAAGGTAGCACCGGCACCGATGGCCAGCTTGGCCACGTCAAAGCCCGGGTCAGGGTTGCCGTAAGGGGTGGTTGAAGCCTTGTGGCCGGTGGGGGTACAAGGTGAGAACTGACCACCGGTCATGCCGTAGATATAGTTGTTCATGATGATATAGGTCATGTTGATGTTACGACGGCAGGCATGGATGAAGTGGTTACCACCAATGGCAGTACCGTCGCCGTCGCCGCCGACCAGGATCACGTTCATTTCAGGCTTGGCCAGCTTAACACCGGTTGCAAAGGCAGCTGCACGGCCGTGAGCGGTGTGCAGGGTGCAGCAATCAATGTAGCCGGGCAGACGGGAGGCACAACCGATACCGGAAACGATAGCAGTCTCTTCCTTCTTCAGGTTGAGGCTGTCCATGGCACGGATCAGGCCCTTCATGACAATACCGTGGCCGCAACCAGGGCACCAGATATGGGGCAATTTGCCCGGACGGATAAATTTTTCGTAATCAAAAGCCATGGTTACTTAACCTCCTTCATCTTCTCAAGGATCTGCTCAGGGTTGATCGGCTCGCCGTCAACACGATTGATGCCGAGGATCTGAGCCTTGCCTTGTGCGCAGCGCTCGATCTCAAGGCTGCACATACCCAGGTTCATTTCAGGTACGATGAAGCCTTTAACCTTATCGGCCAGGGCCTTGATCTGCTTGTCCGGGAAGGGCCAGAAGGTCTTGATCCGGAACATACCGGCCTTGATACCCTTCTCACGTGCCTCATTCACTGCATAACGAGCGGAACGGGAGGTTGAACCATAGGCAACTACACAGATTTCTGCATCGTCAAGCATGAACTCTTCAAACTCAACAATCTCATCAATATTGGCAGTAACTTTGCGGATCTGACGCTCTTCTTCAGCCTGGACATACTCAGCCTTGGTGGTTGGGAAGCCGTCCGGCAGCTTGTTCAGACCGGTTACGTGGAACTTGTAGCCGGAACCGAAAGCAGCCAGGGGAGGCACATCACCGAACTTGGTATCGTACGGCTTGTACTCTGAAGGAGGAACAGAAGGAGCGGTACGATCGATTACTTCCAGTTCGCCCGGCTCACGGAATTCAATCCGCTCACGCATGTGAGCAACGATCTCATCCGGCAGTACGTGTACCGGCATACGGTACTTCTCTGCCAGGTTGAAAGCACGTACGATCATGTCGTAGGTTTCCTGAACAGAAGCAGGCATCAGGGCGATAGTGGCGTGGTCACCGTGGGTACCCCAACGGGCGCACATAACGTCTGATTGTGAAGGTCCGGTAGGCATACCGGTTGATGGGCCACCGCGCATAACGTTGTACACAACGCAAGGGATCTCCGCAATGCAGCCATAGCCGATCAGCTCCTGCTTCAGGGACAGACCGGGGCCTGAAGTTGATGTCAGCGCTTTTTGGCCGGCCAGAGCACCACCCAACAGGGCAGCCATGGCGCCGATCTCATCTTCCATCTGGATAAACTTGCCGCCTACTTTAGGCAGCTCAATGGACAAAACCTCCGATACTTCTGTGGAGGGGGTAATGGGGTAACCGGCGAAGAACTTGCAACCGGCATACAGAGCGCCGTGGGCAGCTGCCTCGTTACCTTGCAAAAAACCGACTTTTTTTGACACTTTGAAATCCTCCCGTCTTATTATTCGGCGTGAACTTTGATGGCAAAGTCAGGGCAACGCAGTTCGCACTGCATGCACTTGATGCACTTCTCCAGATCCTTGACAGAGACGACAAAACCTTTCATTTCAAGAACCTTGGTGGGACAGAACTCCACACAGATGTGGCAGCCCTTACAGTACTTCTCGATAATCTCAATACGTGGCAGCTTCTTTTCTTCAGACATCGGCTCAACTCCTTCTATCCGTATTCGGAGGTGTGAAATAAAGGCTCTTTATGCGGCAAGAGAAGGGCGGCGTATATACCACCCTTCTCTTGCAGGCACGACAGAGCCTGTAAAAGGCGAATTAACCTTTCAGGATGCTGTCAAGGCTGTCAACCAGGCCTTTTACTGCTGCAACAGACTTATCCATCATGGCTTGCTCGGTTGCATCCAGTTTGAACTGCAGAATCTTTTCTACGCCGCTTGCCCCCAGAACAGCAGGAACGCCAACGTAGTATCCATTAACGCCGAACTCACCATTCAGCAGGCAGCAGGTCGGCAGTACGCGCTTCTGGTCTTTCAGCACGGACTCTGCCATAGCGATTGCAGAAGAAGCCGGAGAGTAGAAAGCAGAACCGGTCTTCAGCAGAGCAACAACTTCGCCACCAGCCAGACGGGTGCGGTTAACCATGGCTTCCATGACTTCTTTGGCCTTTTCTGCACCGTACTTCTGCTCAAGCAGTTCCATAACAGGAATGCCGTTTACCGCAGCGTAGCGCACCAGAGGAACCATGTCGTCGCCGTGGCCGCCCAGAGTCATGGCAGAAACGTCTTTCACAGACACGCCCAGCTCCCAAGCGATGAAAGCCTTGAAGCGTGCTGAGTCAAGCACGCCAGCCTGACCGACAACGCGGTTAGCCGGCATGCCGGTGATTTTCTGGCACAGGGTAACCATAGCATCCAGCGGGTTGGAAATGATGATAACAAAGGCGTTGGAAGCGTACTGCTTGATACCTTCTGCAACAGAGGTCATGATTTTTGAGTTGGTTGCGATCAGGTCATCACGGCTCATACCGGGCTTACGGGGCAGACCGGCAGTTACAATAACCACATCGGAACCTGCGATATCTTTGTAGTCCTGAGTGCCCTGCAGGCAGACGTCAAAACCATCAACCGGTGATGCCTCAGCGATGTCCAGCATCTTGCCCTGGGGCATACCTTCAACGATGTCAAACATAACAACGTCACCCAGCTCACGCAGTGCGCAAAGTTGAGCAAGAACGCCACCAATCTGTCCGCCACCAATCAATGAAATCTTCTTACGTCCCATTGTCTCTTCCTCCTCGTTTGGTATGTGTATCGTTTTTTACACCAACAACCATTTGTGCCTTAAATACAAGAGGGGAGCCGGAAAGACCGACTCCCCGAAACAACAGAAGCTTAAATGGCATCTACAATAGCGTTCAGTGTTGCACTTGGACGCATTGCCTTTTCAGTTTTGACCGGATCCGTGTTGTAATAACCACCCAGATCCTGTGGCTTGCCCTGAGCGCCGATCAGTTCTGCATTGATCTTCTCTTCATTCTCCTGAAGCTGCTTGGCTACCTTGGCGAAACGCGCTGCCAGATCTGCGTCCTTGGTCTGAGCAGCCAGTGCCTCTGCCCAGTACATGGCCAAGTAGAAGTGGCTGCCACGGTTATCGATCTGACCAACCTTACGAGCCGGGTTCTTGTTCTGATCCAGGAACTTGGTGTTAGCCTGATCCAGGGTGTCAGCCAGCAGCTGAGCCTTCTCGTTCTTGAAGGTAGCAGCCAAGTGCTCAAGGGAAACGGCCAGAGCCAGGAACTCGCCCAGTGAATCCCAACGCAGATACCCTTCCTGAACAAACTGCTGCACATGCTTGGGAGCAGAACCGCCTGCACCGGTTTCAAAGAGACCTCCACCAGCCAACAGCGGCACGATGGAAAGCATCTTGGCACTGGTACCCAGCTCAAGGATCGGGAACAGGTCGGTCAAGTAATCCCGCAGGGCATTACCGGTAACGGTGATGGTATCTTTACCAGCCTTTGCACGCTCGCAGGTAAACTGCATAGCTTCAACCGGTGCCATGATCTGGATATCGAGACCGTTGGTGTCGTGATCCTTCAGGTACTTGTTAACCTTTTCAATCATCTGGGCATCATGTGCACGATTCTTGTCCAGCCAGAAGATGGCCGGTGCACCGGTTGCACGGGCGCGACGTACTGCCAGCTTGACCCAGTCCTGAATCGGCAGGTCTTTGGCCTGGCAACCACGCCAGATGTCACCGGCTTCAACGTCGTGCTGAATCAGCACATTGCCTGCCTCATCAACAACCCGCACGGTACCGTCTGCTGCAATCTTGAAGGTCTTGTCGTGTGAACCGTACTCTTCTGCCTTCTGAGCCATCAGACCAACGTTAGAGGTTGAGCCCATGGTGGTCGGATCAAACTGGCCATGCTTCTTGCAAAAATCAACGCATACCTGATACCAGCGGGAATAGCAACGATCAGGTACGACGCACTTGACATCGTGCAGCTTGCCGTCCGGGCCCCACATACCGCCGGAATCACGGATAACCACCGGCATGGAAGCATCGATGATGATGTCGTTACTGGCGTGCAGGTTGGTGATCCCCTTGTCGGAATCAACCATGGCAAGAGGCGGCTGCTTCTTGTAGACCTCCTGAATATCAGCTTCGATTTCAGCTTTTTTATCAGCAGGAAGTTTGGCAATCTTCAGATAGAGGTCACCCATACCAAGATCAGGGTTAACGCCAAGCTCCTTGAAGGTTGCGGCATGCTTTTCAAAGACATCTTTGTAGTAGACCTCAACAAAATGACCAAACATAATCGGGTCGGAGATTTTCATCATGGTGGCTTTCAGGTGAACTGAGAACAGTACCCCTTTGGCCTTGGCATCATCAATCTGCTCCTGAATGAATTTACGCAGTGCCTTGGCGCTCATGAAAGTGCCGTCAAGAATCTCACCGGCCTGCAGCGCCAGTTTCTCTTTCAACACGGTGACGTTACCGGCCTTATCAACAAACTCAATCTTTACGTTGCCGGCTTTTTCCATGGTTACTGATTTTTCATTCTCATAGAAGTCAGACGACTCCATCCAGGATACATGGGTTTTGGAATCGGCAGACCATGCGCCCATCTTGTGGGGATGCTTTTTGGCATATTCTTTAACAGCCTTTGCCGAACGGCGGTCAGAGTTACCTTCACGCAGAACCGGGTTAACTGCGCTTCCCAGACACTTGGCGTAACGGGCATGCAACTCTTTTTCTGCATCGGTTTTCGGCTCTTCAGGATAGTCAGGCAGCTTATATCCCTGCTCCTGCAGTTCCTTGATGGCTGCCTTCAACTGAGGAATTGAGGCACTGACGTTGGGTAGTTTGATGATGTTGGCCTCAGGCTTCTGGGTCAGCTCCCCCAGCTCAGCCAGATAATCCGGCATCCTCTGTTCAGGGGTTAAATAGTCGGGGAAATTTGCGATAATTCTACCGGCAACAGAGATGTCGCGGGTTTCAACAACAACGCCGGCTGCCTTGGTGAATGCATTGACGATAGGAAGCAGCGAGTAAGTTGCCAGTGCAGGTGCTTCATCAATCTTTGACCAGATAATCTTTGCTGATTCAGTTGCCATGTTCTCTCCTTGTGTTTTGTTATATATGAAATTTAATATACTGATTGCAACTAGTTACAATCAGTATAGACAACGGTAGCACTAAATCGTGTATACAGTATGCAAAAGGCCTCAGCCTGTCAAGGGAAAATCGTTTCAATGTTGTATGTTTAACGAAACTTGTTGCCGGAGCGGCAAAGGTTTAATGCGGCTAAAAACAGGAGAGATTACTGACCACGGCGATGGGCTTGCCGACGAGCCTCCAGAGCTTCGTCTCTGCTAAAATTACGAGGGACTTTCAAAACCTGCCCTGGCCAGAGCTGGTAAGGATCCCGGATCTGATCCCGGTTGGCTCGATAAATCAATGGCCAAAGCGCTGCATCATTATAGAGTTCGGGCCGGGCGGCAATCTGGGGCAGGGTTTCACCACGTTTTACCGTGTACGAGGTAAGTTGTGTGACATGGTTAGCCCCCTCACCTGTAACGGTATCACCGTCCTTCTTGCGTTGCAAGGCGTTCTGTGCCTCGGCCAACTCCTGTTCCCTCTTGCGTTCTGCCTCCAACCTTGCCCGTTCTTCCTCTTCACGAACAGCCTGTTCTTCTATCAACTTTAAGCGAGCTTCCTCTTTAAGCCTCTCTTTATACTGCCTGAGTTCTTGCTTCAGGAGTAGCCCCTTTTGATACGCCAGCTTATACTGCTCGTCAGCCAACTCCGCCTCATCCTCTTCGGTCAGTAGGAGCTCACCAAATAGAAAGGTTTTGCTGATACTCGTATAATCATCCGGATAAGAATTAGAAGCGTTTTCATCCTGCAATTGCAGTAAGGTCAACTGCGCCTTCATACGCCAAATCGGGTCATGACCACCACAGCCAGCCATTGCCATAAGCACCAGAGCCAGCAGTATGAGGCGCAATGGAGCTTTCATTACATTTATATTGCCGATGTTCCGGCAGGCGTTGCCAAGCGGACTCCCAGCTCGCGCAGCTGCTTGGCATCGACTGCAGAAGGAGCTTCGGACATAAGACAAGTGCCCTTCTGGGTTTTGGGGAACGCAATAACGTCACGGATCGAGTCAGAACCGGTTAACAGCATGATCAGGCGATCCATACCAAAGGCAATACCACCGTGGGGCGGTGTACCGTATTCCAGAGCATCCAGCAGGAAGCCGAACTTTGCACGCTTATCTTCTTCTGAGTGCCCTAACATCTTGAACATCAGTGACTGAACATGTTCCTGATGGATACGGATTGAGCCGCCACCAATCTCATTGCCGTTTAGCACCAGGTCATAGGCCTTGGCACGACAACGACCGGGGTCAGACTCAACATAGTCCACATCCTCATCCATCGGTGCTGTAAAGGGGTGATGCACAGCACACCAGCGTTTATCATCCTCATCCCACTCAAACAGCGGGAAGTCGGTGATCCAGACAAAACGGAACACATTAGGATCAGTGAGCTTAAGCAGTGATGCCAGCTGATTACGCAGCTTGCCCAACGAGTCATTTACCACCTTGGGCTTATCTGCCACAAACAGCAGCAGGTCACCCTCTTCTGCCCCAAAGGAGCCGTTCATGGCAGCGATCTCAGCTTCAGTAAAGAATTTGGTGATTGGTGACTGCCAGCCTTCGGCAGTTACCTTGACATAGGCCAGACCTTTGGCACCATAAATAGAGACAAAACTGGTCAGATCTTCAATGTCTTTACGGGAAAAGGTGGCACACCCCTTGGCATTAATCCCTTTGATGATACCACCATTGGCGGCCACCTCGTTAAACACCTTGAAACCGGAACCCTTGACAATATCAGTCAGTTCCACCAGCTCAAGACCAAAACGCAGGTCGGGGTTATCCACACCAAAACGACGGATCGCCTCCTGATAGGTCATCCGCTCTACCGGCAACTGGACCTCAACCCCCTTGGCCTCTTTGAATACCCGTGCAATTAACCCCTCCATGACCGTGATGATGTCCTCACGATCAATGAACGACATCTCACAGTCAATCTGGGTAAATTCAGGCTGACGATCGGCCCTCAGGTCTTCATCACGGAAGCAGCGTACGATCTGAAAGTAACGGTCAAAACCTGAGATCATCAAAATCTGCTTGAAGATCTGCGGAGACTGCGGCAGGGCATAAAACTGCCCCTGATTAATCCGGGACGGCACCAGGAAGTCGCGGGCCCCCTCAGGGGTTGATTTGGTCAGAAACGGAGTCTCAAGCTCCAAAAAGCCGTTGTCAGTCAGGTACTGGCGGGTAACCTGTGCCACCTGATGGCGAAGAATCAGGTTCTGTGCCAGTTGAGGACGACGCATATCCAGATAGCGGTACTTTAAGCGGATATTCTCGTTCACCTCGCTATGTTCATCCAGCATGAACGGCAGTGCCTTGGAACGATTCAGCAACTTGCATTCAGCCACCTGAATCTCCACCTCACCGGTCTTCATATTGGGGTTAACAGTCCCTTCAGGGCGGGGAATAACCTTGCCTTTGATGGCCAGTACATACTCGCTGCGCACACCTTCAGCCACCTGGTGGGCAGATGCATTAACCTCCGGGTCAAACACAACCTGTGCAATCCCCTCTCTGTCGCGCAGATCTATAAAGATCAGGCCACCGTGGTCACGACGACGCAGAGCCCATCCCATCAATACCACTTCACGGCCAATATCCTGAGCGGTCAGGCAACCGCAGTAGTCAGAACGTTTCCAGTTTCCCAATGTATCCATATGCTGATCCTCCAGTTAGTTAGTCGATCAACCGCCCGATATTACGCCAGCGGATATTTAACTTGTACCATGGTCCTTCAATAGACCAGTATTTGATGAATGCCAGACCTTTCAACTGGTCCCTGCGGACGAACTTCCAGAAACGGCTGTCATAGGAGCGATCCCGGTTATCCCCCATCACAAAATAGGAATTCTCGGGCACCACAATCGGCCCGAAGGTGTCCCGCGGATTCTGTTCTTTGGGTATTATCTCCGATTCTTTATGTACTTCATGGGGATTCTCATACAGCTTGCCATTGACATAGACCTTCTTGTCTTTACCTTCAACCACATCTCCGGGAACACCAATCACCCGTTTGATGAAGTCCTTACGCGGATCCTCCGGATACTCAAAAACCACGACATCACCACGTTTGGGGTCGCGCAACTTAAGGATCTGGATATCCGTAAAGGGAAGCTTGGTGCCGTAGATAAACTTGCTGACCAGCAGGTGATCCCCGATCAGCAGTGTATCCTCCATGGAGCCGGAAGGGATCTTAAAGGCCTGCACCACGTAGGTTCGAATCACCAGTGCCAGAAGCACGGCAATGATAATCGACTCAGTATACTCGCGCCAGAGACTCTTTTTTTGAATCTCTTCAGTCTGCTGCTGTTCGTTCAGATCCGCCATGAATGTCCCTTCCTATTTGTCGTCAACCTTGAGGATCGCCAGGAACGCCTCCTGGGGCAGTTCAACGTTGCCAACGTTCTTCATCCGCTTCTTGCCTTCCTTCTGTTTTTCCAGCAATTTGCGTTTCCGGGTGATATCACCGCCATAGCACTTGGCCAACACATCCTTGCGCATGGCCTTAACCGTCTCACGGGCAATAATCTTGCTACCAATGGCAGCCTGGATGGCCACCTCAAACATCTGGCGTGAAATCAGCTCCTTCATCTTAGAGACCAGATCCCGGCCACGGAAGTATGCCTTGTCACGGTGCAGGATCAGCGACAGGGCATCAACAACCTCTCCGTTGATCAAGACATTCATCCTGACCAGATCACTGCGCCGGTACTCCAGATGCTCATAATCCAGCGAGGCGTAACCCTTCGTAATCGACTTAAGCCGGTCGTAGAAATCAAGCACAATTTCGTTCAATGGCAGTTCATAGATAATCATGACCCGCGTAGGGGTCAGATACTTGATCTCCCGCTGGACGCCACGCTTATCCTCGCAAAGCGCCAGTACACCACCGACATAATCATTGGGCACGTGGATGTGGGCCAGAATGAATGGTTCTTCAAGATATTCCGTGCTTTGCAGTTCAGGCATCTGATTGGCACTTTGAATCGAGTACACGTCGCCGTTCATTTTATGCACCCGATAGACAACTGTCGGTGCCGTGGTGATCAGGTCAAGACCGAACTCACGCTCCAGCCGCTCCTGAATAATCTCCATATGCAGCAGTCCCAGAAAGCCGCAGCGAAAACCGAATCCCAGGGCGACCGATGTCTCCGGCTCAAAAGAAAACGAGGAGTCATTCAGCTTCAACTTCGCAAGCGCATCTCGCAGCTGCTCGTACTGGGCGGTATCAATGGGATAGAGGCCTGAGAACACCATCGGCTTGACCTCTTTGAATCCACCCAGCATCTCAGCGCACTGCCGATGCAACAGCGTGACCGTATCACCGACCTTGGCATCTGCCACATCCTTGATACCGGCGATCACAAACCCCACTTCACCGGCAGTTAATTGCGGAACTTCAACCATCACCGGCGAGAACACACCAACCTTAAGCGCCTCATAGGCCTTGTTGGTTGACATAAGCTGAATTTTATCTCCCTTTTTCAGGGAGCCTTCAAACAAACGCACCAGAATAATGACGCCCTGATACTGGTCATACCATGAATCGAACAGCAGAGCCTTAAGGGGAGCAGCAACATCCCCCTGCGGGGCCGGGATCTTCTTAACAATCTCTTCCAGAATCTCGCGGGTACCGATCCCCTCTTTGGCAGAGGCAAGCACTGCGTCATGGGCATCAATTCCGATGATCTCTTCAATCTCGTGCTTGACCCGCTCCGGCTCAGCTGCCGGCAGGTCAATCTTATTCAAGACCGGGAACACCTCCAGGTCATTGTCCAGAGCGAGATACACGTTCGCCAGCGTCTGTGCCTCAACGCCCTGTGAGGCATCAACCACCAGCAAACCACCTTCACAGGCAGCCAGTGAACGGGACACCTCATAAGTAAAGTCCACATGACCGGGTGTATCAATCAGATTAAGAACATAGGTATTACCATCATCAGCCGTGTAGTTCAGACGTACGGTCTGAGCCTTGATGGTAATGCCGCGTTCACGTTCCAGATCCATCTTATCCAGGAACTGGCTTTGCATTTCACGTGCAGTCAGTGCACCGGTATATTCCAACAGGCGATCTGCCAGTGTTGATTTACCGTGATCGATATGAGCGATAATTGAAAAGTTGCGAATTTTGCTGATATCCATGAACTCTCACTGACATTTTGATGAACGGATAGAATTAGGAAGAATAATGAACAACTGCTGGAATGTAAAGCAGAAAAGGCCCCTTCCACAAGAGAAGGAGCCTTATAATTTAGATGGTGCCGAAGACGAGACTCTTGCTCGAAAATGAGGAAAGACCCTGTTTTTATAGGCACTCTAGCCGACCAACTGTACCAAAAAAATTGCCCTCTTTGGTGCTTTGACTGTACCAAATCCTGTACCAGTGGCGCAAGTAAAAAAGAAAATAATTTAGCCTAGCCTAAGGGGTACTTTTCACCACTCCTAACCCTCAAACCATTCACCAGCAAAACAAGCCATAACCGCCTAAGCTTGTTCAAATTGTGTACAAGTTAGGGGGTATCTAATGTGCATATGCACACAACCATACTACCCCAGCTATCTGTACCAAATCTTCCCAGGCGTACCACCCAACACCCGCCAAATCTCCCTGATTCACACCCTCCTTCTACTCCGCGCGAACTATATATGACGCCAAACCTTGCGCTTTTTACGGCTTTAACGAGATGCAAAAATTATTTGTAGCAGCCTGATAATAATAACACCTCCCGACGTATATAAAGAAGTGGGGCGGTACTCTATGCCCACTAACCGACACAGAGTAATAACATGGACAACAGAGCGTTGATTGATTGGATTAGTTTCAGTTTGCCGATGGCATTTGAGGCTAAAGTAGACAGGTATGGTAACTACACAACTAATGATGAGTACGTACAGCAAATACTAGATGATATTAGTAACAGCACAGGTATTGATTTACCGTTTGTAAACCTAAGTATCAAAGGCGGAAAGTTCTACAAGCAGCAAATTAGCATGTACGCTGACAACGGCAGACGTCTATGTAGCATAGCGATTGACCCAACCACTAAGTTCAACCGTGACACTACATCGGTAACTATACCAGGCTATGCCCTGTCGGCAGACAACCACGATCACCCGTTTGACCCGTTTACCATAATCAAACAGGTTAGAGACTATGACGGACACCTAACCAGGCTAGACCTTGCACTTGATAATTTTGACCGGCCCGACCTCATGCAGAACGTCGTTAACAACAGCAGACCAGACGTCTGGTCTGACCGGATCATTAGCCCCCTGCGGTTCGAGGTGCCGATCAATATTAACGGCACCTCAGTGACCTACGGACAAAAAGGATTCGGCAAAAACTCCATCTGTATCTACGACAAAGCCCGAAAACAAGAAATAGACGGTACCTGGACCAGGGCAGAGTTCAGATCTCAGAACCGGGAACTGTTAGCACAGATAGCTGATGATCTTATCAGCGGCAAGCCGCTGCAGGAACTTACCAGCCAGCTCCTAGCCAAATATCTCAGCTTCCGTTCACCAGGGCTCAAAACAAAGTACAAGCGGCCTGTATCTGCGTGGTGGGATGAGTTCTTACAATTAGCCACTGCGTACGTAGTTAGCAGGCACACAGGAGCAAAAACCGATGATGAAGACAGAAAAGTCACCTACAGCCAGATTGACCGTCTCAAGGTTCAAATCAGAACGCTTGCAAAATCAAACCCTGACGCGGCACGAGCCATGCTCATAGAGGCTGCAGCAGAGCTAGGCCTTAACCTGCAACCGGATAATGGACCCTAGTAATAACCCTATGCCCGTTTTCTCTCCTACAATAATTACGGCCACTTAACCACAACCGAAAGGAACCTCATAACCATGGACTTGAAACAACAAATTGACGATCTTATCGCAGCTAACCCGACCCACAAAGACAGTATCAAGACCGCTGCAAGCCTAGTAGTTTCGCACTTTGAGCGGCTAATCCAAAAGCATGCATCCCGTGCCGCGAAGCGGCAAGCCGGGAGCGTAGCGACCGGCACCCAGGAGTAACCAACATGTCAGAACATTACCTCTCAGACGATGCAATCAAGCAGGCAGCTAAACAGCTCACTGGTGGTTACATTCCCAAACCTGAACAGTTCCAGCTCATCAGGGACATGGTAGCCCAGGAAAAGCAGAACCGCAAAGACCTGCAAGAACTTGCACTGCTCCTGCCGATCCTCAAGCAATTAATGGAACTTGACTCAATCTCTTAAAGCCGGTCTCCTTCCCGGCTGTTGCCCTGGTCTAGCGATTTCCGGGGCAACACAGGGGGCGGGACACCGCCCCCGCACCTTCAACCAACAAATCAGAGGTTTTAAAAATGGCATTACTCAGACCAAAACAATCAACCCAACCCGAAACCACCCCGGCCCCAACACCGGATACACCCGTTGCCACTCAGCCTGAACCTATCAGGTATACCCGGTTCGGTGGTCCTCATCTGATACCGTCAGACATAGAACTAATAGAGTTCATGACGGCCACCGACATGGAAAAATACCGGCTGGGTGACCCCATCACCAGCAGCGACGGCAAACTCTACAGGCTGGTCAGTGCCGACGCAGTACACGGCACAGCCCCGCTCTTGCGTCGTGTGATTTTGATGTACGTGCAGGATCTCATTACTGACGAGGAGCAATAACAGATGCAATACACAAAATTCGGCAATCAATCTTTCACTAGCCTTATTTTTGCGGAAAAAACTCTGTATACCGACGATCCCATGACCCGTTTCGTCCCTGGGACCACTGTTACCGACGAGGACGGTTGTTCCTGGGTAGTTCTGGATGTTCAGCCAGTGCGCCACCCTGAACATGATGCATTGAGCCGTGTCCGGTTGGTACAGCTCACTGACGAGGCCTGACCTTGACACCGGAAGCTTACCAACAACGCATAACTAGCATGATCACCCGGTATGGCCGTACTTTCCTGGCCCCAGGCCTGGAAGTCAAAGGCATGTTCGAGAAATCGAGCAACCAGTTGACCATACTGGCTGACGTGCCACTGGGTACACCTCTCATCGATCCACAGCAGGGCATTAACTACATCGTAGCTGACCAGCACCATGATTACCCGGCCAAGGTGCTGCACCTCTTGGAGCTTAACCACTCCTGCACCGTTAAACGTGGATCAGCGGTGCTCTACGACAATCTGCTGTGCGCCGTAACCAAACAGACAGCCGTTACCTCAATAGCACTGCCCAGGTCTGTTGAGGTCAGGGACATTGACAGGATCACCGTACAGGGCCAGACGTTCCAGGTCCGAGACACCAGCCGACTGCACGGCCCAGGCATCCTGCTCTGCAAATGTATCCTGTACCAGCCTGAACAAATCTCACCGCAATAACTCGCACTCACCTCCTGTAGTGCATCACTTGGGCGGCTATCTCTCACGGTAGCCGCCTTTTTTGCGCGTCTTGTATGCCGCGCTCCCCCCATATCTCTCATAGAAACCTTATTCAGCATTGGAGTTTTAACCATGTCCGACTATAGACACTTGCGCCTACCCTCCCGCACTGTAACGGCTGCACCTCCCCGGCCCGCCACCCGTGAATGCAGTTTCTGTCATTCTGATTCAGTGGTATCAGGTTATTGCTCAGCTTGTGGCACTGCCTACCCGACAGCACGCAGCCTCATGAGCATAGAGGCTCTGCACCGACGCGGCCTAGCACCCAGGCCGAACTTCAAGCGGTCCCGTCCTGCTGAGTTTGTGCCGGATACTGGCGGTCTTGTGCATGATGATGTTGTAACCGAGGAAGTTGACGAACTGGAAGAGTACAGCGAAGAGCTTGACGAACTTGAGGATGACCTTGATGATTCATGCCAGGACACTGATGCACTGTTACCGGTGTCAGAAGATCTCGACGGCATGCCCTGGTAAAAGCCCTGCGCCAACTCAGCAATAACCTCAAGTCCAAGCCCAAGACCCCGCCGGTAGAAGAAACCGTAACGATACCCGCTGTGGTGGATCAGCCCAGGACTAACGTCACCATTGGCTCAATCACCATTAAACAGGATGCACAGGGCCGCTACTGCCTGAACGACCTGCATAAGGCGAGTGGAGGGGAGAAGAAGTTCCAACCGGCCAACTGGCTTAGAAGTGATCAAGCCACTGAATTGCTCAGGGAATTGACCATTCCTCATATTCGAGGAGTGGAACAAAATCAGCCGCTTAACGTAGTACATGGCGGTTCAGCCCCAGGAACCTACGTCTGCAGAGAGCTGGTCTATGCCTACGCCATGTGGATCAGCGCAAAATTCCATCTGCAGGTTATCAGGACGTTTGATGCACTGGCTCACTCCGAGCCACTACCGGCTACCACCGGTAACGCTGGATTCTAATTCTGCAGATATGATGAATTAGACCAATCTGCAGAATTGCAGGTTTGGACCAAGGGGGGAATTAGCCCCTTGACTTATCACTACAGGATTTCCGGTAGTGACCGGTTACCGCTCCGAAGAATCCCGGAATGGCCTCAACCCGCATAAACACTCAATTGCTCATATCTGAGCAGTTATAAACCTCACAAACTCAGGCCTTACAGAAGATAGCCGGTTATCCGGCTATCACCATCCCACCACTGCACAATATTCCACTCGCGAGAAGCAAACCAACTGTTATCATTGATCTATTGACTACATAGTCACACCGTGTTACTGGTGGTTATCACATACCGGGGGTGTAATGTTATGCAGATTGCTGTATGCCTTTATTTTGCTGGTGCTTTGGCCTTTGTTATCCACTTCCTAGGTGTCAATCAACGGTGTCTGCGGTCGAACAAAGCCTTAATGCAGCTAGCAGTACTGGCGTTGACGTTACCCCATTGACTGAACCAGTTTTAGCTTAGTGTTTTCGGCCTTTGGGTTCTGATTATGTTTTGCAACAAATTCTTCTGGCGTCATTTTGTTTAACGACTTGTGTGGTCTTTCTGAA
>Ga0074197_1001105_pt1 | contig 25216 bp, 26 predicted proteins | sample EPASupsiteSAE305_FD_64526 | JGI IMG/M metagenome (GOLD analysis project Ga0074197, IMG submission 64526) | Bioremediated contaminated groundwater microbial communities from EPA Superfund site, New Mexico - SAE3-05 reassembly with SPADES | ecosystem: Environmental > Aquatic > Deep subsurface >...
GGCGATCCCTGGCTTTACGGGGCGGTGGCTGCTTTCGCCGGCGAGCTCTGCTCGGAAGTCTCGGCCGCTTTCTTCAACTGCGCCCCCAGGCAGCTGGGGCCCGCGCCCAAACCCGCCGCCCTGCTGTTCGCCCCGGCCCCCGACGACGCGGCCACGGCGCTGCTGGCCCTGGGCCGCTACCGCCGGCCGGATCTGGCCGTGGCCGATTCTTTCGCCTGGCAGCAGGGGCTGACGGGGGGGGCGCCGCTGGCGGAGCTGGGTTTCCCTTCCTACGCCCGCCACTGCCTGGCCGACGAGCCTTTCCTCGGCTACGCCGGCGCCGCGCGCCTGGCCGCCCGCCTGGTGAACGCCCTGCAGGGCGGCCGCGGCTGACCCCCTTACAGGAAAGGCTTAAAAAAGGTAGAATATAGCTATGACGGGGCCTTGAAGGCCCCGCCGGTCGTCTAAGCCACAGGAGGCTAGTTTTGTACCACGATAAGAGAATCAGGGTTAATAGGAACGTTACGGCCCCGCAGGTGCGTCTCATAGACATGCACGGGACCATGCTGGGCATAAAGCCGCTCATAGAGGCCGTCAATATGGCCAAGGGCGCCGGGCTCGACCTCGTCGAGATCTCCCCGGACGCCAACCCGCCCGTCTGCAAGGTGATGGACTTTTCCAAGTTCCTCTACGAGAAGGAAAAGCAGGACCGCGAGAACCGCAAGAAGCAGAAGGCCGGCGTGCTCAAGGAAATACGCCTTAACCCGCGCATCGCTTCCCACGACCTGCAGACCAAGGTCAAGCACATCGAAGAATTCCTGAAGGAGCACAACAAGGTGCGCGTCACCGTGGTGTTCCGCGGCCGCGAGAACCAGCACCGCAACCTCGGCGAAGAGATCCTGATGTCCATCAAGGAGAACCTCTCCTCGGTGGGCGTGGTGGAAGGCCGCCCGTCCATGATGGGCAACCGCATGAGCATCATGCTGGCCCCGGCCCACGTACAGGCGAAGCCCGCCGCCAAGCCGGCGCCCAAGCCTGAGCAGGCCCCGGGAGCCTGACCTTTTCAAGGCAGCCCCGAAATTTATATAATAGACAGACTTACTTAGAGAGAGATAATACTATGCCTAAAATGAAATCCCACAGCGGAGCCAAGAAAAGATTTAAGAAGACCGTCTCGGGCAAGTGGCTGCACCGGAAGTCCGGCCTGCGCCATCTGCTCACCGGGATGTCGGCCAAGCGCGGGCGCAATCTGCGCACCGCCAAGGTGGAGGAGAAGAACTCCGCCGAGGCCCATGTCCTGCGCCAGGCCCTGCCGTACGGTTAATAACAATAAAAGGAGCCGCTCCCGACGGTAAAAGCCTCGGAACGGAAGTAGCGCCATGAGAATAAAATACAGCGTAGCTCGCAACAAACGTAAGAAAAGGATTTTAAAGCTCTCCAAGGGCTATTACGGCAATAAGGGCAACCGCCTGCGCCAGGCGACCCAGCAGGTCAAGAAGTCCCTGACCACCGCCTATATCCACCGCCGCGACAAGAAGGGCGACATCCGCCAGCTGTGGATAGTGCGCCTCAACGCCGCCGCCCGCGAAGAGGGAATGTCCTACAGCCGGTTCATGGACGGCCTGCACAAGGCCAACATCGTCCTGAACCGCAAGATGCTCTCCGAGATAGCCATCCGCGACCCGCAGTCCTTCAAGCAGCTGGCCGAGATCTCCAGGAAAGCTATCGGTACGATCAAGAAAGTGGTCGGCACCGAGAAATAAGGACACGCCGTGAACGCCACGGAGTGGAAGGAAAAACTGTCCGCAATACGGGACAGTTTTTCCGTTTCTATAGCCAAAAAACCCGCCGATAACCCGGAGGCCCTGGAGCTGCGTTTCCTCGGCCGCAAGGGCGAGCTGGCGCTGCTGCTGCGGGACCTCAAGGATATCCCGCTCGACGAGCGCAAGCCGCTCGGCGCGCTGGGCAATACCGCCAAGCAGGAAATGGAGGCGAAGCTGGCCGAGCTCAAGGGCGCCGCCCCCGCGGCCGGCCCCGCCGCCGCGCCCGGCCTGGACCTGACCCTGCCCGGTACGCCCTTCCCCAAGGGCAGCCTGCACCCGCTTACCCACGTGATGAACCGCCTGGCCGAGGCCTTCCTCAAGCTCGGCTTCACCATGAGCGACGGGCCGCTGGTGGAGGACGACTACCATAATTTCGAGGCGCTGAACTTCCCGCCGTTCCATCCCGCGCGCGACATGCAGGATACGTTCTACGTGGACGCCAAGGATGCCGCCGGCAAGTTCATGCTGCTGCGCACCCACACCTCCCCGGTGCAGATCCGCTCCATGGAGAAGACTGAACCGCCCATCCGCGTGTTCCATACCGGGCGCGTGTTCCGCTCCGAGGCCGTGGACGCCAGCCACTCTTTCGCCTTCCACCAGATAGAAGGCCTCTACGTCGACAAGGGCGTGAGCATGGCCGACCTGAAGTGGACCGCCGACGCCTTCATGAAGGACCTGTTCGGCTCCGGCGTGAAGACCCGCTTCAACCCGTCCTACTTCCCCTTCGTGGAACCGGGCGCCGAAGTGGACATGAGCTGCGTTTTCTGCAAGACCGGTGCCGGGCGCTGCCCCGTCTGTAAAGGCACCGGCTGGCTGGAACTGATGGGCGCCGGCATGGTGCACCCCAACGTGCTGAAAGGCTGCAAGTACGATCCCGAGAAGTGGAGCGGCTTCGCCTTCGGCGGCGGCATTGAGCGTTTCGCCATGCTGCTCTACGGCATCAGCGACATGCGCATGCTCTATGAGAACGATCTCCGCGTATTGAAGCAGGTACAGTAATATGAAGATCCTCTATTCCTGGCTCTCCGATTTCATCGAGAACCCTCCCGCGCCGGAAGACCTGGCGGCGAAGCTCTGCCGCATAGGCCTGAAGGTGGAGGAACTGCACAAGACCGGCGTGTCTTTTACCGGCGTGTGCGTGGGCCGGATAGAGAAGATAGACAAGCACCCCAACGCCGACAAGCTGGCGCTGGTGGACGTGAACGACGGCCGGGGCGTCATGCGCGTGGTCTGCGGCGCCAAGAACATAGCCGTGGGCCAGCATATCCCTTTCGCCAAGGTGGGCGCCATGCTCGCCGAGGGCGAGCTGAAGAAGGCCAAGATCCGCGGCGTGGAAAGCGAAGGCATGATCTGTTCCGCCGGCGAGTTGGGCCTGGAAGGCTACGACAATTCCGGCATCCTTGTGCTGGCGGCGGATACGCAGCTGGGTTCCGACGCGGCCGCCCTTTTCCCAAAGGCCGACTACGTAATGGAAGTGGAGATGCTGCCCAACCAGGGCTACTGCCTCTCGCATTACGCGCTGGCCCGTGAACTTTCCGTTTTCTACGGCCTTAAGCTCAAGGATACCACCGTTTTCCAGGGCGAAGCCCGCGGCGAGACGGTGCCGGTGGAAGTGAAAGCGCCGGACCTCTGCACGCGCTACACCGCCCTGGTCCTCAAGGGCGTGAAGAACGCCAGGACCCCCGAGTGGATGGCCGCGCGCCTGCGCGCCATGGGCTCCAATCCCAAGGGCAATATCCTTATAGACGGCTCCAACTACGTCATGTACGAGCTGGGCCAGCCCACGCACTGCTTCGACATTTCCCAGCTTTCCGGCCCCAAGATCATAGTCCGCCGCGCCCTGGCCGGCGAGATGATGAAGACCCTGGACGGCCAGGCGCTCAAGCTGGACCCCGGGATGCTCGTGATAGCCGACTCCTCCAAGCCCGTGGCCCTGGCCGGCGTTATGGGGGGCGCCTATTCGGCTGTTTCCGACGCCACCGAGGCGATACTCATAGAATCCGCCCGCTTCAACCCGCCGACCGTGCGGCAGTCCTCCAAGACCACCGGCATAAAGAGCGAATCTTCCTACCGCTTCGAACGCGGCACCGATCCGGAGCTGACCCTGAAGGCCGCCCGTCGCCTGGCCGGCCTCATCCTCGAGGCCGCGCCCGGGGCGAAGGTGGAGCAGATCAGCGACGTCTGCCCGGTGAAGTACCAGCCGCCGATGGTGGAAGTGGCCCCGGCCAAGGTCAACGCCATCCTCGGCACCGGCATCGCCGACGGCGAGATCTACGCCTGCCTGAAAGCTTTCCAGCCCGACCTCAGGGATTCCAAGCCCTGGAAGTTCTCCGTGCCTTCCTACCGGCAGGACATAGAGAGTGTCTGGGACGTGGCCGAAGAAGTGGCCCGCTATATCGGTTACGACGTGATCCCGTCCGTTTCGCACATGCCCATGCTGCCGTCCACCGTGACCCCTCATTGGACGGCCGTCTCCGAACTGAAGACCGCGCTGGCCTCGCTCGGCTTCAGCGAAGCCTATAACTACGATTTCGTCTCCGCCAAGGAACTGAAGCTCTGCGGCCTGGCCCCGGAGGCGGCGCTGGAAGTGAAGAACCCGCTGTCGCTGGATTTCCAGTACCTGCGGCCCACGCTGCTGCCCGGCCTGCTCAAGACGCTGCGCTACAACCTCAACCGCGGCCGCGAGACCGTGCTGGTCTTCGAGAGCGGCACCGTTTATTCCCGCAAAGAAGCGGGCAAGGCCGAGGACGTTCACTGCTCCGGCCTGATGTACGGGGATTTCCCCGAAGGCGGGTCCTGGAAGGGCGGCGCCGGCAAAGCGGATTTCTACGCCCTCAAGGGCGTGATGGGCAGGCTCTTCTCCGGCAAGGGCGGTTTCCGCTACGAGAAGGCGAAGAAAGCCCCGTCCTATTTCCAGGCCGGCATGTGCCTGGAGATGCGCCTGGGCGCCTCTTCGGCCGGCTATATAGGCAAGCTGAGCCGCGAAGCGGCCGCCGCGGCCGACCTGAAGGACGACAACGTTTTCCTGTTCGAGATCCCGCTGGCCTGCGTGGCCCAGGCGGGCAAGACCGAGTTCTGGCAGAAGATCGTCAAGATAAAGCCGGTGTCGGCCTTCCCGCAGAACTGGCGCGACCTGTCCGTGGTGCTCGAAGAAAAACATGAGTGGGGTGAGTTGGAGCGGGCTTTCTCCGGCGTGCAGGACCTCGCGAGCGTGCGGCTGGTGGACGTTTACAAAGGCAAGAATATCCCCGCCGGCTTCCGCAGCCTGAGCGTACGCTTTACCTTCTCCTCCGCGGAGAAAACCCTCAACGACGCCGAGGTGGGCGCCCGGATGACCTCCATCCTGGACAAGCTCTCCAAGAACTTCGGCGCCAAACTGCGCGCCTGACATGAAGCATAAACTCGAGGGCGTCTGTTCCAAAGAGGTCAGCTTCCGGGTGGTGGACGGCCGCCTGAAGGGCGTTAAGTTCTTCAGGGGCTGCCCCGGGAACCTGGAGGCGATGGCCAGGCTGCTGGAAGGCATGCGGGTGAAAGACGCGGTGGCGAAGCTCAAGGGGATAACCTGCGGCGACAAAGCCACTTCCTGTTCCGACCAGCTGGCGAAAGTGCTGCTGAAGCTGATAAAAACCTCCTAGGCGCTTGCACGCGCGACCAAGGCCGGGGCCTCCCCGGCTTTTTCTTTTTCCGCATATGGGCCCAAGGGCCCGCCGCGCCCTGTCCAAAGACCCCTCCCCCGGGGCCTAAGGGCTCATGCCCGGGCGCGCATTTATCATTAAAATATAAGTATCAAAGCATGAAGTTGTTAAACTCCATATTCGCTCTCCTGCTGGGCCTGGCCCAGCTTTCCTCCGCTTTGGAACCTCCTCCTGCCAGCTCCCGAGGGCGCCTGCCTTTCGCGGGCGCCGCGCTGCGCCTGGGCAACCAGAGGGTGGCGCCGCACCTGCTGGCCCGACTGCGCGCGCGCCTGGCCGCCCGCCTCAGCGGGAACAAGAGTATTCTGCTTTTCCAGTCCCCGACAGGCGGCCTGCCTTCGGAAGGCAATCCCAGGATACTGGTGCTGCTCGTGGATTTCGACGATTACCCGGCCAGGCCCGGGGATACTCCGGACGTGATGCACTCCAAGATCTTCGGCGGGGGCGGCAAGTTCCCCTACGAGAGCATGAGCGCCTATTACCGGCGGTCCTCCTTCGGAAAGCTGAACCTGCAAGGCGACGTACTGGGCTGGTTCCGGGCCGGAAAGCGCGAGGACGTGCCGCAGACCTGGGAAGGCCGCGAGGCCGTGCTCCGGAAAGCTCTCGAGGCCTATAAGGACAGGGACCTTTCCGTCTACGACAGCGACGGCGACGGCGCCATAGATTACGTGGCCGTTATCTGGACCGGGCCCGTGGGGAAATGGGCCACTTTCTGGTGGGGCTGCGCCACTACGTTTTCCGACAGGAACTTTTCGGTGGGCGGCAAGAGGCTCGGCGCTTACTCCTGGCAGGGCGTCCTCTCCAACGGGGACGGCCCGGACGACGAGTTCGACCCGACCACGCTCATCCACGAGACCGGCCACGCCCTGGGCCTGCCCGACTATTACGATTATAAGCCCGGCGTCGGTCCCGACGGCGGCGTGGGCGGCTTCGACATGATGGACGGGGGCAAATACGACCATAACTGTTTCAGCAAGATGCTGCTGGGCTGGACCGAGCCGCGCCTGATCTACGCCGCCGGGGACTATACGCTCCAGCCTGCCGCGGAGGGCGGCGACTGCGCCATGCTGGTGGCCGCGGGGCGGACTAAGGATGTTTTCGGTGAGTTCTTCCTGCTGGAGAACAGGCGCCCGGTGGCCAACGATTACAGCAAGGTGATGAGCGGCGGCCTGACCATCTGGCACGTGGACGCCCGCCGCAGCGCCGACGGCGCGGAATTCGTTTACAATAACCAGGATACCGGGCATAAACTGCTCAAGATCCTGGAGTCCGGCGGGGCCGAAGGCCTGGAGAGCGGGGAGAGCAAGATCTTCATGCCCACGGAGTTCTACCTGGAGGGCCGCGCCCTGCGGGCCGATACCGTTCCTTCCAGCCGGCTTTACGACGGCACGGACACCGGCATAAACCTGGTCTCGCGCGGCGGCGCCGCCGAGGTGACCTTCACGGTAAGTTTCAAATAGGCCCGCTTCCTTTGCCTTCCCGGCCGCCGGCTCGCCGGCGGTTTTTCTTTGCCGAGGTTGCCAAGCCGCGGGGCATTTGCTAAAAAATACTTAAAGGCCGGTAAACCACGATTATGAAAACCAGAAAACTCAAGACGGTAATGAACGGCAACTGGGTCATGGAGGGCGCAGGCGTAAAGCTCCGCCGCATTTTCGGTTTCGGCGACACGTCGCTCACCGACCCGTTCCTGCTGCTGGATAATTTCGGCTCGGCCGACCCCGAAGATTATATCGCCGGCTTCCCGTGGCATCCCCACCGCGGCATGGAGACCATCACCTACATGCTGGAAGGCGAGGTGGAGCACCGCGATTCGCTGGGGAACATGGGCGTGATAAAGGGCGGTCAGGTGCAGTGGATGACGGCGGGCTCCGGTATAGTGCACCAGGAGATGCCCAAGGCCTACGACGGGACCATGCGGGGCTTCCAGCTCTGGGCTAACCTGCCGCGCAAACATAAAATGACGCGCCCCCGTTACCGCGACATCAGGGCCGGGGACATCCCCGAGGCCAGGGGACCCGGCTGGAGCATGAAGGTGATCTGCGGCGAGTACGCCGGGGTAAAGGGCCCCGCGGAAGATGTCGTGATAGACCCCTGGTACTTCGACGTGAAGGCGGACCCGGGCGCCGAAATAAAACTGGCCACGCGGCCGGAGGACAACGTGCTGGTCTGCGTGTTCGAGGGGAAAGGCTATTTCGACAAGGAAAAGACGCAGCTGGTGGCACCGGGCCAGGCCGCCCTGCTGGGCGGGGGGGAAACCCTGTTCTGCGCGGCTTCGGAGGCAGGGGTGCGCTTCATGCTGATGGCCGCCAAACCGCTCGGCGAGCCGGTGGCCTGGCGCGGCCCCATCGTTATGAACACCGAGACCGAGCTCAAGGTGGCTTTCGACGAATACCGCAAAGGGACTTTCATAAAGCGATAAGCGGCGGAAGCCCGACGTGGGCTACTCCCGGGTCAGGCCTTTATATATCCAGCCTACGTCGCTCTTGACCAGCAGCAGCGTTCCCTTGATCTTCTCGGCGCGGCCCGCCTTGGGCCCGGTGCCCAGCCTGGCGCTGACGTATTCCAGTTTTGCCAGGTAGACCTGCGTTTCCTGCGGCCCGCCGTCCAGCCGCACCGCTTCCTCCAGCGTAAGCCATTTAACCTCGCTCTCGAAGTTGAGCAGCAGCCCCTTGCCTTCGGGCAGGGCGCGCTCCGCGGCTTCCAGCTGGCGGAACTCGAGTACCTGGGCTACGGCCGCCAGGTCCTTTCTGAACCCGCTTTCCGCGGCTACGGACGCCGATTCCGGGCAATTGCAGGCGCAAAGGCACAGGGCCGAGGCGGCGCAGGCCGCCTGTGTTAATATCGCGTTCATGGTATCCCCCTAACGGTAATAGGGTAATACTTTTTCGCGGCCTAGGCAAACCTGAAAATGAAGAACCCCGCGACGGCGGGGTTCTTCGTTGCTGCGTTGCGCCTGTTTAGAAGCGGATCTGGCGGGCGAGTTCCTCGGAGGGGGCCCCGACTTCGCCTACCTGCATGTCCAGCAGCGTGGGAGCCGACTTGGATACGCCGAGCTCGGGCACGTACTTGCTCACCTTGGAGATCTTGGTGACGGCCTCGCCTCTGCCTTCGTTCTGTCCGACCTTGGCCTGGACCTTGCAGCCCTGGGGCGTGTCCACGAAGTCGGTGCCGCCGCGCACCAGCACGCCTTCGATCTTGCCGGTGGAAGCGTTGAAGACCGCGCTGCCGGAGTTGCCGCCGAAAGTGTCCAGGTCGGTGAGGAAGAAGGCGCGCGGCTTATTGTCGCGCACGGTGCCGCCGCCGGTGACCTTGAGCGGCAGGCCCACGGGGTGGCCTATCACGAACACCTTGTCGCCGTTGTTCACTTCGCCGCCGCGGTTGAGGGCGAGGGGCTTGCGGCCTTCCACCTTGCGGTCCAGCTGGATCACCGCGAAGTCGGGGCCGGCCTTGTTAAGGAGGGCGCCGATGATGGCGAGGCCGGTGCCGATGATGCCCGAGCCCTGCTTGTCCAGGTCGCGCTTAATGATGCGCTTGCAGCCGTAGACGTCTGAGGGCTTGGTGGAGGTGACCGGGGCGGAGCCGCCGGCCTTGTTTATGTTGTAGCCGAAAACGAACTTGGTGTCGGCGCAGGAGGCCTCGTCGGTGATGCAGTGGCCGGCCGTCAGGACTATGTCCTCGCCTACCAGCGTGCCGGAACAGAAGGCGCCGATGGGCTGCTCGCGGAACTTTTCGCCCGGGCAGAGGTTGAGGGCGTCGCCAAAGCTCATGGTGGCCAGCATGTAGTTGCCGTTCAGTTCCTTGACCTGCTTGGAGGGCCAGAGGGAGACCACGGAGTCGGCCAGCCGCTGCATGGCGGCGGGGGCTTCGAAATAGTCGAGCCTGTCGTCGGAGCCGTAAATGCTCCTGTCGGCGAAAGCCGAGGCCGGGAAGAACAGGGCCGCGGCGAGGATGGAAAAAGACTTGCTGAATTTGCTCATGGAACCTCCGGTAGTAGACATTAGATATATTATTCCTTCTTTAAGGAGGCGCCACAAAGGTCCAAGGACCTTGTATTTGCCGGTCCAAGGGCCCCCATGCCGGTAGGTCCAAAGGAAAGCCCCCGGCGTGCCGGGGGCTTTGAACCTGGAGGTGCGGCTCTCCTATTTAGGCGGGTTTCCAGCCGCCAGGGCGGCCAGGGTTTCTTTGGTCAGGACGGCTTCCTTGTCCATTGCCGCCAGCATTTCAGCGGCGCCCTGCAGGTCGCCGGACTTCCCGAGGCCCTCCAGCAGGAGGCAGATCTTCTGCATCCGCTTCGCGCCGACATTGCCGCTGCTGCCTTTCAGGGCGTGGGCGGCCTGACGGAGGTCCTCCGCGTTACCGGCCTTTACCGCGGCCCGGATACTTTCCAGCCTGCCGGGCAGGTCGCCCAGGTAGGTGTTGGCCAGGTCCGTCAGGAAGCCCGGGTTCTCAGGGCCGGCCAGTTCGCGGATGTCCTTGATGACGGACGCGTCCAGCGTGGTGTCCCAGCGGGCCAGCGCTTCGGCCAGCTTCTCTATGCGTACCGGCTTGGGGATATAGCCGTCCATGCCGCCGGCCAGGCATTTCTCCTGGTCGCCCTGCAGCGCGTTGGCCGTGAGGGCGATGATGGGGGTATGGCGGCTGTCCCCTTCCGATCTGCGTATCGCTTCCGTGGCCTGGAACCCGTCCATTTCCGGCATCTGGCAGTCCATGAGCACCAGGTCGTACGGCCGGCGCTTCAGGGCCTCGAGCACCTCGAGGCCGTTGGCGGCCACATCGGCCTCGTACCCGAGTTTTTCCAGCTGTTTGAGCGACACCTTCTGGTTGACGATATTGTCCTCCGCCACCAGGACCCTGAAATATTTTTTAGATTCTCTGGACACTGGGTTGTTCTCCTGGGCGGCCGCGGCCGGCAATTCTTTAGGCGGGAGCGAATCCGGGATCCCAAATGGCAGCGTGAACCAGAAAGTTGAGCCTTTGCCAGGCTCGCTTTCCAGGCCTATTTCTCCGCCCATCAGCTCCACCAGTTTCTTGGAGATGGAAAGCCCCAGTCCCGTACCGCCGTACTTTCGCGTGGTGGAAGTGTCCGCCTGCGTGAAGACCTGGAAGAGGCTCTTCTGGGCGTTCATGGGCACGCCTATGCCGGTGTCGCTTACCGCGAACTTCAGCGTGGCGTTGGCGTGCCCGGCCTTCACGCCGGTCACGCGCAGTACCACCTCTCCCTTCTCGGTGAATTTAATGGCGTTGCCTAAAAGGTTGAGCAGCACCTGCCGCAACCGCCCCTGATCTCCCGTAAGGGCCGGCGGCAGGCCGGCCTCTATGAAATAGACCAGCCCTATGTTCTTGGCCTGCGCTTTTGGTGCCAGCAGGCCGGCCGTGGTCTCCACGGTCTCGCGCAGGCTGAAGTCCAGGTTCTCTATCGAGAGTTTTCCGGATTCTATCTTGGAAAAGTCCAAGATGTCGTTAATGATGTCCAGCAGGGCCTCGCCGGCCCCGTTCACAGTCTTCACGTAATCGCGCTGCTGGGCCGTCAGCTGGGTGTCCAGCAGCAGCCCGGTCATGCCTATGATGGCGTTCATGGGCGTGCGGATCTCGTGGCTCATGTTGGCGAGGAACTCCGACTTGAGGCGCGCCAGTTCCATGGCCGCGTCCCTGGCCTTCTCCACTTCCTTCTGCGCCAGTTTCCGGTCAGTGATGTCGAGCTTTACGGCTACGAAACTGGTAATGGTTCCCTGGGGGTCCTTGACTGGGGAGATAGAGGCGTGTTCCCAGAAGAGCTCCCCGTTCTTCTTGCGGTTAAGCAGTTCCCCGTCCCAGACCCGTCCGGCCAGCAGCGTATCCCACATTTCTTTGTAGGTGGACTTGGGCGTCTTGCCCGAGGCGATGATGCGCGGGTTCTGGCCTATGAGCTCCCGCTCCCCGTAACCTGTGAGCTGGAAGAACTTGGGATTGGCATATTCTATGTTCCCATTGCTGTCGGTGATGACGATGGAGGTGGGGCTGGCCTTTACCGCCGCCGACAATTTACGGAGTTTCAGCTGGGAGCTCTTGCGGGTGCTGATATTGGTGGCCAGGCCAAGGAAACCGGTGAGCCTGCCGGTGTGGTCCTTGATCCCGGTCACTATCAGTTCCACCGGGAACTGCCTGCCGTCCTTGGTCACATAGGTCCACTCACGGCTCTCGAAACTTCCCTGGCGGAGGGCTTCGATGAAAACGCCGAAGCCATTTATCGGCCTGCCGAGGCGTTCTGTCAGTTCCTTGCTGCGGGCTTCCACTTCTTCCCTGGAATGTATGATCTCAGGGGTCTTGAGCCCCACCAGCTCTTCCGCCTTGTAACCGAGCATTTTTTCGGCCCCGGTATTGAAGATAGTTATGGTGCCGTTCAGGTCCGTGGCTATTATCGATACGTGGTGGGCGGCGTCCAGGACGCTGTTAAGGCGCGCGTGGGCTTCGGCCAGCTCTTCCCTGTCCAGCCTGCGGCTGCGCGCAACGTAGACCGCCGCCGCAAGGGCGCCCAGCAGCGTCACGAAGAGGGTGAGGAAGATGACCGTTATCAGCCGGCCGCGCTGGCCCTGGCCGGCTTTCGCCTCAAGCTCCAGGGCGTCCAGGTCGCGCCGTTCCGCGGCCTGGAGTTCCGTTACCGCCTTCTCGATCTCGGCGGTATGCAGGAGCCCCCGGCGGGTCATTTCCGGCAGGCGGGCAGCAGAGAGTCCCTTGGTGCGCCTTTCCAGTACCGCGGCGTCCAGTTCGGCTCGCCTCTGGGTTACGAGTGCGGCCAGTTCGTTCAGTTCCTGCTGCCTTTCCGGGCGGCCGCGTTCAACTTCCCTGAGCACCCGGGTTTCCCGGTCCTGGACGGAGGCGGCCCTGTCGTAATTCTTGAGCGCTTCCTGGCTGGCAGAAATTACGTAAGCGCGCACCGCGGACTCGCCCGCGAGTACGCTGGAGTATAATTCTTCGGAGCTGCGCAGGAACTCCCGGGTGTGCCGTATGCCGCTCTCCACCTGGCGCCAGTGGGCCAGGTTCTGGTAGAGCAGCCCCGCCAACGCGGCTACGGCCAGCGCGGCGGCCGCGGCGGCGGCGACTGCGGTTCCGCGTCCGAGTTTTATCTTAAGAAATGGATTCATATATTCAGATGAGTGCGACCGCGGCGCGGCTTCCTTTCAAGACCCCCGCAAATAATATAATATTGCGCTATGGGTGAACTATGGCGTTTCAGGGACGAGTGGCTGCTGCGCGGCCTGGCCGCGGCGCCCGGGGTGACGCAGCAGCTCGTGGAGCAGTTCCGCGCCGAAAAGCGCAAATTCGCGGCCCACGCCCTGGTAGAGGCCGGGGTGATCACGGCCGGGCAGCTGGTGGCGACCGGCGAGGCCCTTTCCAAAACAAAATATTTCCAACTGGCCCCGGAACACGTGGACAAGTTCGCGCTTTCGCTGGTGCCCGAAAAGATCTGCCGCAAATATGACCTGCTGCCGCTGAACCTGGGGGAGAATGAGGTAAAGGTGGCGATGCTGAACCCGACCGACATGACCGCGCAGGCTGACGTGGAGGCCCTGACCGGCCGGCGCGTGATGCCGGTGTTCAGCACGCCGCGGGAGATAGAGACCTGCCTGGAGCAGCTCTTTAGTGCCGATACGGTCATCTTCGACCTGCTCAACAAGGTGGAAGCACCTGAGGACATCATGGTGATGGGCGAGGCCAAGAACTCCGAAAGTCAGGATTCCGCCATCACCTCCCCGGTGATCATGCTGGTGAATTCCATAATCTCCCAGGCCTACCGCCGGCGCTCCTCCGACATCCACATAGAGCACGAGGAGCAGAACAGCCACGTGCGCATCCGCATAGACGGCGAGCTGAAGAACATCATGAAGCTGCCGCGCCACATAGCTACGGGGCCCGTGGTCTCGCGCATCAAGATCATGTCGGACCTGGACGTATCCAACCATTTCAAGCCCCAGGACGGCCGCACCAAGATCCGCATAGGCACGGCGGAGGTGGGTCTGCGCGTTTCCACGCTGCCTACTTCCTACGGCGAGAAGGTGGTGATGCGCATCCTGGACCAGCGCGCGGCCGAGGTGCCGTTCGAAAAGCTGGGCTTCGCCCCCGAAGTGGCCGCCGCCATAGACAAGTGCGCCGCCGCCCCGCAGGGGATCATCCTGGTTACCGGGCCCACCGGCTCCGGCAAGACCACTACGCTTTATTCCGTGCTCAACAAGGTGAAACAGGAGACAACTAACGTGGTCACCGTGGAAGACCCGATAGAGTACAAGCTTTCCGGCATCAACCAGGTGCAGGTGAACGAGAAGCAGGGCCTCGGCTTCGCTGCCGTGCTGCGGTCGGTGCTGCGCCAGGACCCGGACATTATCATGGTCGGCGAGATCCGCGACCATGAGACCGCGGACATCGCCTTCCAGGCGGCCATGACCGGCCACCTGGTGCTGTCCACCCTGCACACCAACGACACGGTCTCGACCCTGTCGCGGCTGGTGGACATGGGCGTGGACCGCTTCAAGATCTCGCCCGGCCTGCTGGCTATAACCGCCCAGCGCCTGGTGCGCAGGCTGTGCCCCCTCTGTAAAGCCCCCGTGCCGGAAGCGGAAGCCTCCCCGGAGGTCCTCCGGGCCCTCGGAGACCACGGCCTCGGCAAGGTTTATTGCCGCCCCGTGGGCTGCAAGGCCTGCGAGGGCACCGGTTATGCCGGGCGCACCTCCATAGTGGAGCTGCTGCTGATAGACCCGAAGATCAAGGAACTGATAAACGGCGGTGCCCTGGCGGAAGAGATAGTCAGGTCCGGTTCGGCTTCAGGTTCGCTGCGCACCATGACGCATGACGCGCTCTGGCACCTGGCGACGGGGCAGTGCGACTTCAAGGAGATAGAGCCGTACCTCGCCCTGGGGAAGCAGGCCGCCGCAGCTCCGCAAAAAGCGCCGCCGGAGACGGTCCATGAGGTCTCCGCCGCCCCGCCGGCCGCGGCCGCGCGGCCGGAAGGGAAGCCCCGCGTGATGATAGTCGACGACGACAAGGTCATGCGGATGCTGCTGAAAAAATTCGTGGAGAACGCCGGGTACGAGGCCCTGGAGGCCGAGGACGGGGAAGCCGCCCTTACCAAGATAGCGGAGGGTCCCGCCCCGGACCTGCTGGTGTCCGATATTAATATGCCCAAGATGAACGGCCTCGAACTGGTGAAGGGCCTGCGCAACACCCTGGGCCTGCTGGACCTGCCCGTGATAATGCTGACCACGGAAAGTTCCGATAAGAGCCAGGAGCTGGCTTTTCAACTGGGCGCCGACGATTACGTGATAAAACCCTTCAAGGGCCCGCTGGTGATGGCGCGGATAACGGCCGCCCTGCGGCGGTCCGGGCGCCTGGGGTAGGAACCAGCGCCCGTCTGAAAAAATACGCGCCGCTTTAAGCGGCGCGTATCTTTTTGGGGGCGGAGGGGGGTCAGCCGCCGGTAAGGCGCCGGACGGCCTCCAGGACCTCCTCGGGTCTCGCTACCTTGTTGAGGACGGTCACGGACGGGCCTTCGTGGATCTTCTTGGTGACTTCGGCCGGGTCCATGGACGTGTAGATGAGGAAGGGGACCTGGAAAGAGCCGGACATCATCTGGAGGCGCTCGTAAACGGCGAAACCGCCGCCGGCCGGCATCATGATATCGAGGACTATGAGGTCCGGCTTGATCTGCTTGGCCATCATTAGCCCCTGCATCGCGTCCAGGGCGGCGAAAACCTGGTAGCCGGCCTTCTCGAACATCAGCTTCAGCAGGGCGTGGACCGTGCGGTCGTCGTCCACTACAAGGATCTTCTTTCTGGTCGCGTCCATTCCGTTAAAATAATATCAAATTTGCGGCCGCCGACCCCCGTATTTTATTTCCTATAAATTTTATAGATTCGGTATAATTACCATAGATGCACAGCCGCATAAAACGCCTTGAGGAACTGGTGGCCGGGGCCTCGGAACTGATAGCCCGCCTGAAGGAGGAGAACGGTGTTCTCCAGAAGCAGGTGGAGCTGCTGACCGCCGCCCGCAACAAGGCCGCTTCCAATACCGCCGCCGCGCGCGAGCTGGCCGATTTCCGGGCCAGGGTGAGGCGGCGCCTGGAGCGCATCTGCGCCAAGATAGAGAAGGCGAACGACCTGCAGCCGGGCCTGTTCGAGGAAGAAGATGAGCAATAACGATTTCGAGGCCAAGGTGCGCGGCCGGACCATAAAGTTCCCCGCGGTGGACGGGCTGACCGAGCTGGAGCTCGGCGGCATAGTCGCGCAGGTGGAGGAGAAGATAAGCCAGATAGAGGAAAAGCTCAACGTGGTGGATACCTCCAAGCTGGCCATCCTGGCCGCCTACGCCTTCGCCGTGGAACTCAACAACCTCAGGCAGAAGTCCGAGACCAACCGCGAGGCGGACTCCAGAAAGGTAGAAGAAATGGTCTCCATGCTGGAAAAAACGCTGGAGGACGGCAAGTAAATGCCTGAATCCCTTTTCGACGAAAAGCCGCCGGCCCCGGAACAGGAGGGCGGCCCCGCCTATAAGCCGCTGGCCGCCCGGCTCGCGCCCAGGGAGATAACCGAGTTCTCCGGGCAGGAGGAGATCCTGGGTGAGGGCAAGCTGCTGCGCCGCGCCATAGAGGCCGATACCCTTAAATCCGCCGTGTTCTTCGGCCCGCCAGGCTGCGGCAAAACGGCCCTGGCCCGCTACATAGCCGGCCGCGCCAACGCCAAGACCTTCGAACTCAACGCCGTGATGGCCGGCGTGCCCGACCTGCGCAAGATCATAGAGTACTCCAAGGGCCTGGGGGCGGGCCTGGCGCAGAGCCAGCGCGTGCTGCTGGTGCTCGACGAGATCCACCATTTCAACCGCACCCAGCAGGACGTGCTGCTACCCTCCGTGGAGAAGGGCGAGATCATCCTCATCGGCATGACCACGGAGAACCCGTTCTTCTACATCAACCAGGCCCTGCTGTCGCGGTTCATAGTGGTGGAGTTCAAGCCGCTGCAGGCCGCGCACCTCTCGGACATCTTCGACCGGGCCGTCACGCACCCGGAAGGGCTCATCAACCTTAAGCCCGAGGTCACTCCCGGGGCGAAAAAATATCTGATAGACAATTCTTCCGGCGACGCCCGCCGCCTGCTCAACGCGCTGGAACTGGCCGCCGTCACCACCAAGCCCGGGGCGGACGGCGTGCGCCGCATAGACGAGGCCGTGGCCCGTGAGAGCATCCAGCGCCGCAGCCTCCGCTACGACCGCAGCTCCGACGAGCATTACGACCATATCTCCGCTTTTATCAAGAGCATGCGCGGTTCCGACCCGGACGCCGCGGTATACTGGCTGGCAAAGATGCTGGAGGCCGGCGAGGACCCCCGGTTCGTCGCGCGGCGCATCCTCATCTGCGCTTCGGAGGACGTGGGCAACGCCAATCCCATGGCGCTGGTCACGGCGCAGGCCGCTTTCAGCGCCGCTGAGGTTCTGGGCATGCCCGAGGCGCGCATAGTCCTGGCGCAGGCGGCTATCTACGTGGCCTGCTCGCCAAAGTCCAACGCTTCCTACCTGGCGGTGAACGCCGCCCAGGCCGAGGTCAAGAGCGGCACCGAGCGCGAGGTGCCGCTGCACCTGCGCGACGGCTCCAAGGACGGCGCGGCGCTGGGGCACGGCCGCGGCTACAAGTACCCGCACGATTTCGAGAACCACTACGTCAGGCAGGAGTACATGCCTGCCCCGAAGGTCTTTTACGAGCCTACGGACCAGGGCTTCGAGGCGGAGATAGCCAAGCGCCTCAAGCGGCTGCGCGGAGGCCGCCCTGAGGAGCATAGCTCTTGATGCGGCACAGCCAGAGGCCAGAGAAATGACGGAACCGAGGATCTACACGGTCAGCGAGCTCAGCCAGGGCATCAAGTACCTGCTGGAGACCAATTTCCGCGAGTTGTGGGTGGAGGGGGAGATCTCCGGCCTCAAGGTCTCGTCGCTCGGCCATACCTATTTCGACCTGAAGGATGCAAATTCCAATATCTCCGGCGTGCTGTTCCGCGGCTTCGCGCAGGGGCTGAAGTTCGACCTGCAGAACGGCCTGCTGGTGCGCGTGCGCGGCAACATAACCACTTACGACAAGCAGAGCAAGTACCAGCTGATGGCCAAGGAGGTGCAGCCGGCCGGCATAGGCCCGCTGCAGTTGGCCTTCGAGCAGCTCAAGAAAAAGCTCCAGGCCGAGGGCCTGTTCGACGCCGCGCGCAAGCGGCCCATCCCGGCCCTGCCTCAGAAGATAGCCGTGGTCACCTCGCCCACGGGCGCGGCCATAAGGGACATCCTCTCCATTCTCAAGCGGCGCTACGCCAACATGCACATTATCGTGGCGCCGGTGAAAGTGCAGGGGGCCGGTTCCAAAGAGGAGATCGCCCAGGCCATAAAGGACCTCAACGAGGGTTTCCCCGACATAGACGTCATGCTGGTCGGGCGCGGCGGCGGGTCCATGGAGGACCTGTGGGCCTTCAACGAGGAGATAGTGGCCCGCGCCATAGCCGGCTCCAAAATACCGGTGATCTCCTGCGTGGGCCACGAGACCGATTTTACGATAGCCGACTTCGTGGCGGACCTGCGCGCCCCGACGCCCAGCGCGGCGGCCGAGCTCGTGGTGAAGAGCAAGGTGGAGCTGGCGGCGCAGATAGCCGGCCTGGAGAAGCGGCTGCTGCAGAGTCTGCGCATCTACTACGAGAACCTGCAGGGCAAGTTCCACCGCCTGGTCTCCAGCCGGCCCATGCAGAACCCGCTGGTGCTGATGGAAAGGCCGCTGCGGCGTCTGGACGACGCCGTGGAGGGCATGGTGGCCGCTTCCGCCGACCGGCTGCGCCGCGCGGCGGAGAAACTGAATTTGCAGAGCGAAAAACTGAAAGCGCTGAGCCCGCTCTTCCCGCTGAAGAAAGGCTATGCCATAGTCAAGGACGCGCGTGGCAAGGCCGTGAAGACGGCGGCGGTCCTCGCGCCCGGCGACCGGCTTAACCTGCAGTTCGCGGAGGGCAGGGCCGAGGCGGAAGTGGTGGGCAGCGGCGGCGCCGCGGCGGACAAGCCGCGCCCGGCCAAGAAAGCCGCGGAGAAGGGCGGCCAACAGGAGACTTTATGGTGAAAAAAACTACCGGCGGTTTCGAGGAAAAGCTGGCCAAGCTCGAAGAGATAGTGGCCAAGCTCGAGGACGAGGGCACCCCCATAGAGGAATCCCTTTCCCTGTTCGAGGAAGGCGTGGGCATCTCCAAAGAGCTGTCCGTGAAGCTCGAAGAGGTGAAGCGTAAGATAGAAGTGCTGCGCAAGGACGCCGAGGGCAAGCTGAAGCTCGAGGAATTCGAGGACGAAGACCGGGAGAAATAGGCGCCGGATGAAAAAGAAACGCCTGGACGTAGCCTGCGTGGAGCGGGGCCTTTTCGAAAGCCGTGAAAAGGCCCTGCGCGCCATCATGGCCGGGCTGGTCACAGTCAACGGCCGGGCGGCCGATAAGGCCGGCCAGGCCGTGCGCGAGGACGACGCCCTGGAGCTGGTGAAGAACGACTGTCCCTACGTGTCCCGCGGCGGCCTGAAATTGAAAGGCGCGCTTGACGCTTTCAATGTCTCCCCTGCCGGCAAGGTCTGCCTGGACGTGGGCGTGGCCACCGGCGGCTTCACGGACTGTTTCCTGCAGGCCGGGGCGCTTAAGGTTTACGCCGTGGACGTGGGCGAAGGCCAGATCCACGAACGCATCAAGAACGATCCCCGGGTGGTCTTCATGCCGCAGACCAACGCCAGGTTCCTCAAGCCGGAACTGTTCCCCGAGCGGCCGGAACTCTGCGCCATCGACGTGTCTTTCATATCCCTTAAAATGATCCTGGGCCCGGTGTTTTCCTCTATGGCCTCCGGCGGCGAGGTGCTGGCGCTGGTAAAGCCGCAGTTCGAGCTGCAGGCCGCCGACCTGCGGCGCGGGATAGTGAAGGACGAGCCTACCCGCCTCGGGGTGATGGACGGGATGCGCACCTTCCTTAAAGAAAGCCTGCACGGCGTGAAAGAGCTGGGCCTGGCGGACTCGCCTATAAAAGGCGCGAAAGGCAACCTGGAATTCCTGTGGCACCTCAAAAAGAAATAGGCGCGGCCAGGCCCGGGCCCGCCTGCGTGGTTTGGGAACTCACCCTGGCCTGCAATCTGAAATGCCTGCACTGCGGCTCCACCGCCGGCGGCCGGCGCGACGCCGAGCTTTCCCCGGCCGAGGCGCTCGCCCTTTGCGAGGACCTGAAACGTTCCGGTGCGCGGGGCGTGGCGCTGATGGGCGGCGAACCGTTGCTCCGGAAGGATTTTTTTGAAATAGCCGCCAGGGTGCGTGAGCTGGGTATGGAGCTCTCGGTGATCACCAACGGCACCGTGCCCGGCGACGAAGTTTTTGAGCGGCTGGCGGCGCTGAGGCCGCGGGCCGTGGCCGTGAGCCTGGACGCCGCCGACCCGGCCCTGCACGACAGGATACGCGGCGTGCCAGGGGCCTTCGCCAGATCTTCCTCTTTTGTAGAGCGCTGCCTGAAGGCGGGCCTGCCGGTCAGCGTCATTACCACCGTCCACAAACTGAACCTTAAAGAACTGCCGGCCCTGCGCGACCTGCTGAAAGGGCGCGGCATAGCCTGGCAGGTGCAGACCGCCGGTGCCGAGGGCGGCCGCTTCTCCCGGGACCTGCTGCTGGACAGGGAGGAATTCTACTCGGTGGGAATGTTCGTGGAGGCCTGCCGGCGAACTTACGCGCCCGAGGTGCTGCCGGTGATAGGCGCGCATGACCTGGGCTACCATTCGCTCCTCCTGCGCAACGTCTCGCTGTATGAAAAGTGGGAGGGCTGCCAGGCCGGCGTCTCGGTGGCCGGCGTGCGCAGCGACGGACAGGTGCTGGGCTGCCTCGCCATCAACGACCCGAAATTCGCGGAGGGCAGCGTCCGCGAACGCAGTTTTACGGAGATCTGGAACGCGCCGGGCGGGTTCTCCTATACGCGCGGTTTCACGGCGGACCGGCTGGGCCCAGGCTGCGAAAAGTGCGGGCACGCCGACTCCTGCCGCGGCGGCTGCAGCGAGATGTCGCTGATGAAGACCGGCCGCCTGCATAACGATCCCTACTGCTTCGCCCGGATAGAGCGGGAACTCTTCCCGGAAGAACTGCCGGGGCCGCTCGCGAGGGCCGCCCTTTCGGCCCGCGGCCGCGCCGCCGGGACGCTGGCCCGGCTGGGCCGGTTCTTTTCCGGAAAACGCGGCTGATTTTTCATAGAATATCCACATGCTGATAGTGGCGGGCTCTAAAGCTTACGATGAGGCCGACTGGCTGCTCTCCAACGGGGCGGCCGAGGTCTATTGCGGCGTGCCTGGCCTGCCCAACCACCGCGACGAGGACCAGTGCCTTAAGGACGACGGGGAGTTCGTGCGCATAGCGCGCATGGCCAAGGGCAAGGGAAAGCGGGCGCTGCTCGCCATCAACGAGGCCTGTTTCGAAGAGAACTATCCCGAAGTGGCCGCGCGGGTGAAGGCCATCCTGAGGGCCTGCCGGGTGCCGGTCATCATCCGCGAACTGCCGCTGCTGCATTACCTGCGCAAGAGCGGCGTCAAAGCCGACTTCATCATAAGCAGCCTGTCGCTGGTCTTCAATTCCCGCGCGCTCGATTACTACAAGGACCTCGGCGTGAAGCGGGTGATACTGCCCTTCCATCTCATGCCTTATGAGGCGGGCCGGATCATAGACAACCGCCTGGGGATGGAGACCGAGATCTTCTTCCACGCCGATTTCTGCTGCCCCAACATGGACCCGGCCTGCCGGCTCGACGGCTGGCTGAAGTCCTTCCAGGTCTGCCGCTTCCCGTACACCTGCGGCGGCGAGCCCTACCGCATGCCAGAGGCCAACGTGCCGCAGAAACTGGACATGGTATATGACGCTTTCCACGCCGGCATAAAGTACCTGAAGATCATCCGCGTCACCGATTTCGGCGACCAGCAAGAAGTGCTCAAAGAGGCCCGGGTAATGCTGGCCCTGCTGGAGAAAGGCGTTTCCCGGGAAGATTTCAGGCGGCTCGGCGAGAAACTGTATTTTTCCGTCTCGCGCCACGGCGCAAGGACCGGCCGATGAAGCCAGAACGCGCCTTTCAACTGAGCGCTCCCGCCCTGCGGGCGGCCGCCCCCGGGGCCCTTAAGAAGGCCGGCCTCCTTTATCTGGGCGACGAGTTCTGCCAGAACCTGGTGCCTTCCCCTGAGGATTTCTCCCTGGCGCTGGCGAAGTTCCATGGCCGGGTGGTGCTGGTAACGCCGCTGCTTACGGACGCCGCTTTCGACAGCGTGGAAGAGATGATCAAGGCGCATTCCTCTCCGCGCCGCCGCCTGGAGCTGGTGGTGAACGACCTGGGACTGCTCCACACGCTCAAGACCCGTTACGCCCGGCGCGTGCTGGTTTCCCTGGGGCGGGTGTTCGCGCACAGGGTGAAGGTGATGCCGCGCTCTTTCGCCGCCGGCTTCCTGAAGAAGCACAACGTGAAGCGCGTGGAGCTGGACGACCCGGCGCTGCTGCCTCGCTTCGAAGGCCTCGGCCTGAAATTCTCTTTCCACACGCCTTTCCGCTATGTTTCCGTTACGCGGTTCTGTCCGTGGGAGCAGCACTGGCCCGCCGGCTGCGGCTACGCCTGCGAGGGGCGCGTAAAGAAGCTGGAGCATCCCCGCCTGCCGGCGCCGCTGCTGCTCAGGGGCCAGGCCTACGGGCTGAAGACCGGCGCCCCGCCGCGCCACCCGGCCATAGACAGGCTGGTGCTGGAACCGCTTCCCGCGGGGAGGCGCAAGTGAAGACCGTAGTGGGGGTCAAGACCTACGACGAGGCCGCCACTATGCTGCGCCTCGGGGCCGACGAACTTTACGGCGGCCTCGCCGCCGTGCCCAATCACAGGTTCCCCAGCCAGTCTTTCCAGTCCATAGACGAGATAAAGGCCGCCGTTAAACTGACCAGGAAGCTGGGGCGCCGTTTCTCGCTGCTGGTGAACCAGCCTTCCTTCGGGGCCAAGTCCCGTAAAACCCTGGCCGTGGCGCGGGAGCTGGACGAGGCGGGGCTTGGCGCCTGCATAGTGCGCGAATTCCCCATGCTGGAAAGCCTAGCCGCCCTCGGCCTGAAGGCCCGGCTCACCGTCAGCAGCCTCGCGCTGGTCTTCAACCTGCCGGCCATGAAGCGCTGTAAGGAACTGGGAGCTTCCCGCGTGGTGCTGCCTTTCCAATTGCTCCCCGGTGAGGCGGCGCCGCTGATAAAGAACCGCTACGGCCTGGAGACAGAGGTTTTCTTCCACGCCGATTTCTGCTGCGCCAACATAGACCCCGCCTGCCGCCTCTGGAACCTGACGCACCGCGACCAGACCTGCCGCTTCTCCTACAAGGGCCCCGGCGGGCGCTGGCGCATGCCCGAGGCCAACGCCCGGGAGAAGATGCGCGCCGTGTACGGCTTCTACCACAGCGGGGCCCAGTACCTTAAGATCATCCGCATGAACGATTTCGCCGAGGAGCTGGAAGTCTTCAAGTTCGCCAGGATAGTGGACAAACTTCTCAAGAAAGGGCAGAGCGAAGAGGAATTCGCCCGGCTGGGGGAAAAACTTTATTTCACCGTGTCGCGACACGCGAGGAGCGCATGGAAAAAGCGCTAGCCCTGGAAACCTGCTCGCCCGAGGCGCTGCGCAAGCTCCCCGCCGGCTGCCGGGCGGTGGTCATAGGCTCCGAATTCTGCTCCGGGCTGCTGCCTTCCCCGGCCGAAGCCCGCGCGCTCAGGCGCGGGTTCAAAGGCAGGATAATACTGGCCACCACGCTGCTCACCCAGGCTGCCCTGGACAAGGTAAAAGAACTGGTAAGGATAATTTCTTCCGGCGGCCCGGCCGAGGTGGTGGCCAACGATCTGGGGCTGCTGGAAACGCTGCGCGCCGGCAGGAAGGCGCCGCCCGTAAGCTGCGGCCGCATCCTCGCGCACCGGGTAAAGATCATGCCGGAGGCTTATGCCAGGAACTTCCTGGCGCGTTACCGCATCGCCGGTTTCGAGGTGGATGACGCCTCGATCATAAAGCGGCTGGCGCCTTACGGCCTGCCTTTCTCCTGGCATTACCCTTTCCGCTACGCCACCGTCACCCGGTTCTGCCCCTGGGAGAACCGCTGGGCGGCCGGCTGCGCCCGCTCCTGCCTCGGGCGGGCCCGCAAGTTTGTGAGCCCGCGGGTCCCCGGCCCGCTCTGGCTGCGCGGCTGCGCCTATTTCATCCACGGGCAGAAACCGCGCCGGGACGCCGCCCGCAACGTCTATACGCCTCCTGCGGAGATCAATGAAGCTTAACCTCGGCTGCGGGTATAACCGCCTGGAAGGCTGGCTCAACCTGGATGCCAGTGCCGCTTCCGCGGCGGACCGGACCATGCCGGCGCATGACCTGGACTTTCCGGCCGCTTCGGTTTCCGAGGTGCGCGCCGTCCAGCTGGCGGAGCACCTGGGCTTTTTCAAGGCCAAGTATTTTCTCTCGGAATGCTGGCGGGTGCTGGAGCCCGGCGGCAGGCTGCTGCTGGAAACCCCCCACATAGAAAAGACCTTCGAGCTCTTCCTGGCCGGCGGCCACGCCGTAAAAGAGGCCGCCCTCGGCTGGGTTTACGGCTCCGAGACCCCTGGTATGGGGCATGTTTATTGTTTTCCCGCGCCGCTGCTGGAGGAACTGCTGGCCGAGGCCGGGTTCGAGGTGGAGCGGCGTGAGGAGTTCCTGTTCCAGCCGTCGCGTCCCGCCCTGCGGTTCCTGGCCGTGAAAAGGCAGGGCGAAAAGGCGGCGCTGAACGCGGCCCTGCGGCGGAAACTCCTGGACGACGGCGTGGCCTTTTTCGGGGATGAAGATACCTCCGCCGGGCTCGAGCTGGCCGTGCGCCGGCTGGTGGCCGGCGGGGGGGATGCCGCCTCGGAGCTGGAGCAGGCGCTGGTAAGCGCCCCGGCAACGCTCACTTATTTTTCGCTCGCCGAAGAGAACGAACACCGCCCGTCCCGCGAGGCCGCCGCCTGCGGCAGGCTCTGCGGCTGGGAGCTGCAGGGGCGCCAGGCCGCCGCTTACCTGGCCGGCCTGGAGTCCGGGCTGAACGGCCAACAGGCTTTCGAGAAAGGCCTGGGGGTCGGCCGGGAACTGCTGGCCGCCGCCCTGGCCGGGCAGGCGCTGCCGCCCGGTCCGGACCCGGCGCCTGGCGCCCCGGCCGTCTTTACCCCAGGCACCGCCGCGGCCTGGGCTTTCCGGCGGAAGTTCAAGGCGCCGCGGTGATTTGCCGGGGCGGGCGCAAATATTATAGGCTTTAGTTAAGGAAGGGGCGGACCAGGGGGTCCGCTCTTTGTTTTATACTGGAAAAATTTACCGGCTTTCGCCTAAGACGGCCGGACATCATAGGAGAAACTACAAATGAAGAAAATAGCACTGTTCACTCTGCCCTTCGCCGCGCTGCTGCTGGCCGCCGCCTGCAAGAAGCAGGAAGCCGCCCCGGCCGCCGAGCAGGTCGCCGGTACCGCCGTCGAGGCCGCCCCGACCGCCGCGCCGGCTGCCGCCCCGGCCGCCGCCCCGGAAAAGAAAGGCAACTAAGCCTTTCCTGAGCCGAACCGCCGGCGCCTCCCTCAAGGGGGCGCCGGCCCTGTCAAATCAATTAAGGATGTTACCCAAGGGGTAGCCCGCAGGCCAGACCTCCTTTAGGTTTATTTTATTGCTACCAAGTCTGCAGCGCGCTCTCGCGACT
>Ga0074197_1001107_pt1 | contig 25185 bp, 27 predicted proteins | sample EPASupsiteSAE305_FD_64526 | JGI IMG/M metagenome (GOLD analysis project Ga0074197, IMG submission 64526) | Bioremediated contaminated groundwater microbial communities from EPA Superfund site, New Mexico - SAE3-05 reassembly with SPADES | ecosystem: Environmental > Aquatic > Deep subsurface >...
ACTCGAACCCGCAACCTGCTGATTACAAGTCAGCTGCTCTACCAATTGAGCTACGCCAGCAATTCTCGGCAAAGCGTGGAATTTGTGCTTTTACTGCAGTGGCTAAAGATTGTCAAGTTTTTTTTGGATATTTTTCTATCTACAACTCTGCCACCTATATGATACAGCACTTTACCTGCGATCTATGCAAACTGAGGATTCAAGGTTGCACCTAAATATGCCTTGATTTTCCTAAGCGCATTTTCTTCTATCTGGCGAACCCGTTCACGGGAAATAGCAAAGTGGTCTGCTATTTCCTGTAATGTCATCGGATCATCTGCCACAATGCGTTCTTTCACAACAAACTGCTCTTTTTCGCCAAGGCGAGAAACGGCACCTGCAACAATCTGTCGTAACTCTTGCTGTTCCTGTAGATCTGCGAGCTGGCTTTCCTGATTTGGACGATCATCGACCAAATCTTCCAGTAAACTGCCCCCCTCACCAAGGGCCAACTCTGCATCCAAAGAGACCTCTCCCATTAACCGCAGTTCCATCTCTTCAACATCCGTCTCACGTACATCAAGCGACAAGGCAGTAGCCGGCAGATCACTGTCATCGCTACCCGTCATGCTACGGATGGCATTTTTAGCCTGCTTAAGTTTAAAGAAAAGTTTGCGCTGGGCCTGGGTTGTACCGATTTTAAGCAGACTCCAAGAAGAAACGATATAACTTTGAATCTGCGCCCTGATCCACCAGACAGCATAGGTAATCAACCGAAATCCTCGATAGGGGTTGAATTTTCGCACCGCCAGCATCAGGCCGATATTGCCTTCCTGAATCAGGTCAAGCATCTTCATGCCATAATTACGGTACTCAGCAGCAACTTTCACAACAAAGCGTAGGTTCGATGTGATCAAAGCCTGCGCAGCACTCAGATCATTTTCTTCAAACAACCTGACTGCAAGGCGATGTTCCTCCTGTTCATCCAACAGCGGAAATGACCGTATTTCAGACAAATACCGGGAGAAACTATCTGTTGTAACTGGAATGGTGGTATGCATCGCCAGATCACCTCACTGCCATATTTTAGCACTCGCAACACTAGACTGCTAAAACTATAACAACCCATCTGACAAAAAGCAACCCCCATGAATAACTTATCCCTTTAGCCTCCGCCAGCCAGACTCGGCAAGCTCCCGCATGCCCTGCAAGGTGCGCTGGTACAAACGCCGCACAGGCAAACGGTTCAGAGTAATGCCGGTTGTCTGACGCTCAAGCGCCAACTCGTCTCCGGCTGACATGCAGGTCAGTTGAGCAGCATAACTACCATCAAGGCCGAACAGGAAGCGATAGGTTGTTCCGTGGAACCGGCAGGCAACAACAACCAACATCACCTCAGGCCGCCCTGATTTGTGATGGTATTTAGTGGTTGAGCAGACGAACTGTCCAGTACAGTTTCCCGTTTCAGCCAACAAGGCATCAATGGTCACCTGTTTGGGCTTCGGACGTCCTAATGAAGGCAGTCCCCAGGGGCGGTACGGTTCATGGGGACGCTGATAATAATGTTCACTGCGCTCCAACAGAATCACCACATTATTATTGATTGGTCCACCAATGGATTGGGAAAGCCCTGCCTCAAAACCGGCTTCCTGGATCAGACGATGGTTTTCAACCACCTGGATCATACCGGTTGCTCCCAGAGGATGACCACGGCCCTTCAGCCCTCCTGTCAGATTAGTGGGGAAAAGCCCCTCTGGACCGGTCAGCTGATCGTCAAGCAAGGCATCAAAAAGCCGGTTACGGCTCACTATTCCCAGATCAACCAGATTAATCGGTCCAAAACCGTTAAAAGGGTCATGCATATTGACATGTAACACACCTTCCAGCGTCCTGACATCCCGCAGACCAGCCATGCCATAGGCATATCCGGCAGCCGTTACCGTAGCAGGAAAGGAATGAAAATAGTGGCGGTCAGCAATGGTAGGAATGTCTGTTGCACTGCCAAGCCCTGCCACCAGGACATCCTGTGGGCGGGAGGTTAGGATCACAGCTGCCATACCGTCAGACATGGGGCAGTAGTCATGATAACGCAGCGGAGACCAATAACGGTAGTTTTCTCCGGTATCTACCTGCCTGAAGTACTCCTCAACCGGTAATGGCTGGCGCAGATGAGCATCCGGATTCTGGCTGGAAAAGCGATGGCTGCGCTGGGAGAGAAGAGCTGAATAGGCCGACCATTCCAGATCAGACAGCCCCAGCCGCAGCTGAAGTGAACGAGCCACCAGGGCACCACAGGCCGGCATGGTTAAGCCGTATTCAGCCTCGTTACGATCAATCACACCGGCAATAATCCGGGTTGCCTCCAGAGTTGAGGCATCACTCATTTTCTGTATGCCGATGGCCAGCACGTGATCATGGCGACCGGATGCAACCTCAAGATAGGCATTTTCAAAGGCTGAGGCACCTGAAGACGAAGCCGTATCGATCAGTACCGATTTGACACCGGAGATCCCCAAAATCCCCGCGATTTTTGCAGCAGTGTTATCTACTCCCGAAAATGCTGCCGGATTCTGACTACCGACTACAACAGCATCAATATGCCGACACCGCACCGGGCTTCCCGTAAAAACCTGCCCACACTGTTCCGCCATCTCAAGAAACGTCAGTTCTTCACGGTCTTTGCCCGTGTAGCGTCCAACCGCCCCCATCCATGAAGCGGCCAGATACACAGGACGCGGTTTAAAATCCACTCCCATGGCAAACCTTCCTCTCTGCCAAGCACAAAAGGCGCTCCAAAGAACGCCTTTTGTGTCACCCCTGATCAGCTACAAATGGAATTTACTTTCTCAGGACTTTAATGACCGCCGAGAAGTCCTCTTCACCGTAACCCGCCTCAATCCCTTTTTCGTACATCTTGCTGGCCGCCTCGGCAGCAGGCAGATGCAATCCAACCAGACGAGCGGCATTTAACACCAGATGCATACCATCATTCACATATTTCATTGCCAGACTGCGGGCAAATTCATTGCGGGACATGGCGCGCCCCTTCAGATGGAAGATCGGCGAAGCAACCCCACGGGTATCAAGCACCTCCAGAATCTTGTCGGCACTGAAGCCCATCTTTTCACCAAACACCAAGCCTTCGGCAAGCACCTGAACCAAGGTACCCTGCACCATGTTCACAATAAACTTCATCTTGGTGGCATCACCAACTTCGCCTACCGTAATAGTATTAAGACCAAAGATACTGAATGGTTCACGACATTTACCAATGATTGCCGGATCTCCACCAACGATAATGGTCAACAGACCGTTTGCAGCATGGTCTTTATTGCCCCACACCGGGGCATCAAGATAGAAGCAGCGTTTTTTAGCTGTTTCTTCAGCCATCTTGAGCGTTGTCTCAAGTGAGGTTGTCCCCATGTCGGCAAAAATGGTCCCCGGCTCAATACCGGCCATAATGCCGGTTTCACCACAAAACAAAGGCCCCTGTTCATCCCCTTCAGACACAATGGAGATAACCAGCTCACGACCACGGGCTGCCTCTGCAGCAGTTGTCGCACCTGTTGCTCCAATAGCCACTAATTCGTCAATCTTTGCCCGATCCGTATCAAAGACGGTAAGGTCATACCCCCCCTTGACCAAATTGGCTGCCATATGCCGTCCAACTGTTCCTAAACCAATAAAGCCGATTTTATGCAACATCTCCAGTTCCCCCTATTAATAAAATAAAATAATGTTATTCAAAAGCAGCTTTGCATTTATTACACCGAAAGCGGTACTGTGGCAACCATGATTTTCATCTACAACCGCGGTTTAAAAGATTATTCGCACTAGCGACTACGCTTCACTCCGACCCGTTCACAGCAGTCAGCCAGCCGACAACGTGAGCAGGCTGGAGAAACTGGGTAACAGAGGTTCTGGCCATAACAGACCAGCAGGTCATTTATCTTTTTCCAATACTCGGCGGGCAACTTTTCCCGTAGGAGCTGTTCAGTCTTGTCTGGAGTTTTGGCAGCAACATAGCCCCAACGGTTGGTTATACGATGCACATGAATATCAACGCAGATACCTGGTTTATCATGTCCAAGGGTCATAACCAGGTTTGCAGTTTTGCGCCCCACTCCTTTAAAGCGTAGTAGTTCTTCAAGACTATCCGGCACAACACCGTCGTATTCTTCAAGCAATTGTCTGCAAAGCGTATGAATCTGTTCAGCCTTTGTACGATAGAATCCTGCTGGATAGATCAGATCGACGATTTCAGATACGTTTAGACCGACCAGCTCTTGCGGAGATCCGGCACGCTCAAACAAGCGGGCCGAGGCCATAGCAGTAACCGCATCTTTGGTCCGCAATGAGATAATACATGAGAGCAACACGTGAAAGGCTGAACGATACTGCTCGGAGACGACTGTCACTGATGGCGTTTCCCACTGTTGACATTCCAGCTCAAGAACAGTCATAACATAGTGAATCAGGTTATCTTGCATAGGATTCATTCTAGCCGATAGTCTGACAACTGACAACCATCAGACATGCATTTTATCCATGACACATCTCACCTTAAAGGGGGGTATCCATGATCGATCTTCATATGCACTCAAGCTGTTCAGATGGTGTCCTGCCACCTGATCAACTGGTCCTAGCAGCACAAGAGGCTGGACTCAACCATATCGCCCTGTGCGACCATGACACGATCGGAGGAGTTGAAGCCGCTATAGCGACAGGAAAGCAGTGTGGCGTTGAGGTTATTCCCGGGGTTGAACTGTCTGTCTGCTTCAAAGGCTATTCCGATGTCCACCTACTGGGTTACTGGATCGACATTCATGCCCCGGAGCTGACTGAACAGCTTGATGCATTTGCTTTTCGCAGGGCTAACAGAAACCGCGAAATTGTCTTGGCGGTTAATCAGCTCCTGCATCAGGAAGGGAAAGAGCCGTTAAACATACATGAAGTTGAAGCTCTTGCAGATGGCGTCATGGGACGCCCCCATATTGCCCGCGCTCTGCTGCAACGTGGCTATGTGACCGGTATGGAAGATGCCTTTTCCCGTTATCTTGTCCGTTGCGACGTTCCAAAGACGTATTGGTCCTTAGAGGATGCGTTGGCAACCATTCAACGGATCGGCGGAGTTGCCGTGTTGGCACACCCCACCAGCATCACCCGCGACCAGCAGATACTGACAGCATTGATTAGCGAACTAAAAGAACTCGGATTAGATGGCATTGAGGTTTATAATACGCTGGCAACAGAACATGAAACCATGTTTTTACAAGGCTTATCCAACCGATTAAACCTGCTGCCGACCGGAGGATCTGATTTTCACGGCATTGAGGAGCATGATCTGATAGGAAAAGGGCGGGGTGGCATCCGTTTTTCCGATGCCTTACTCCCGCCCTTGCGCAAGCGTGCTGCTGAACGATCAGTATCCGCTAGTTGATCAACATTTTTCCTTAAACTCTTTGTAGTTAACGACATGCAGGTTATCAGCAACCCCGTCAACACCCTCAATACCTGCCGCTACCTTCAAGGCAGCCCTTTTTTCCTTATCTGAGCCGATATAGCCAGACAGTGTTACCTGCCCATCCTCCACTTCAATCCTGAAAGGACGATACTCAAGTTCTTCCGAACGAAGCAGGGCGGTTTCAATCTTTTTCACCAGAATCGTATTTTCAATTTCATCAACAGACCATGAATTCGCTTCTTTCAGCTGCGAATCCTTCACAGCTGCCACGATAATATCAATAATAGAAGACGGAGAAAGACGTGAGGTATTAAAGGTCAGGTCATAGCCTAGGGGATCATTCCAGTCACGATCAAAATAAAAGTGTATAAAACCACCACGCTGATGATCGCTGCGCCGAATTAACTCCTGTGCAAGGTCTGGATCAATCCACTCCCGCTCGGCAAAACGTTCTACCCGTTCCTCAAAATCAGCAACAAAACGCAAACGAAGAACGTTGCCGCACCCCTGTACAAGATCCTGTCCACCACGACCATACAGGATAACATTACCTTTCTTGGCGAGGTCCAGCAGGATCAGTTCAATGGAGTTTAAAGAGGCAGCCCGGGCCCGGTCTTCAACCGTATTGTATGAAGGCGGCTTCTCATCCACGGCCTGCAACATTTCCAGAGAAAGCCCGTATTCTGCAGCACAAGAAGCAAGTTTGGGACCATCAACCAGGGTATACTTCAGTTTTTTTGCCAGTTCCTTGGCAATGCCATAGGCACCGGTTCCCATTTCACGGGAAATTGTAATAATCGCCATCTGAACTTACTCCTCCGGTTAAAACTAAGTGTATACAACGTGTAATTAGCACGTTCAGCTTGTCTGCACAAGATGGCAATGCTAGGTTAGATGCGTAAGCAAAGGGGGACACCGTGTCTGACAGCCTCGACTTCACCGTACGACTTGCTATTTTTTGTATCATCCACTCAGCGCTGGCGGCGCCGCGGATAAAAAACCGTATCAAGCGTCTTGCGGGACGCCCCCTGACAGGCTATCGTCTCACCTACAACCTGTTTTCAATACTGCTCTTCGGATGGGTAATGCTGGCCTGGCAATCAACCAGCGTACTCTATGTCCCGCCAGGTATATGGAGTCTTGTGCTCCATGGGTTACAGTTTATCATTCTCTGGACAGGTCTGGTCTGCCTGCGACAAACCGGTCTTGCAGGCTTTCTTGGCACACGTCCTGTCGATGAAGATGAACATCCTGTCTTGGCAACGACAGGCTGCTACGCTGTTGTAAGACACCCGCTCTATCTGCTGGGGATTTTATTTTTGCTATTAAATCCTGTAATAACGAGCCGCTGGATAGTACTTACGCTGTTCTGCATCCCCTACTTCATTTTTGGCGCCCTGCTTGAAGAACGTCGCATGATCCGCCTGCTTGGTGAATCCTACCGTCAGTATCAGAAGGAGGTTCCCTTTATCATCCCCCGCATGAACCGGCAGGTCAGCGCAGACTGAGCAGAGATAGAGCCGCTACCAGCACAGCAATCATGAGCATACCAGCTACGCAAACAGTGCCGATAGCCGCAGACACCCAACAGAGTCGCAAAAGCAGCAAGCTGTATCTCAAAGGGTGAAAGAATCATAAAAGCTCTTCTTCAAGCTGCACAGAAAAACGCAGGTTACAACGTCTGATCGTTTCGCCACCCTGAATGGTCAAGGGAATAACAAATGAACTGCTCCCAGCCAAAGAGATCTTCAACTCAGGCAGAGTGATCACGTTTTCTGGGCGGGCTGACTGATCAAGACTCCCGTTCATCAAGGATTCAGCTGGCACATCCGGGACGGCTGCTTCAGATGCTGGTTCATACTGATTCCGCAACCCTTGCAGTACTTCCTGAGAAAGCAGGGCCAACGCCTGTAACACTCCTTCACCGGTATGCCGGGAACAGACAACGGTCCTGCTACTACCAAAACAGTCAGCAAGCTCAGGCCTGTCGCTACCATCTCCGGTATCAGAAGCGAGCCAGACTCTGGGCAGACCATGCAAACTTCTGCCATAACTGTCCAGCATAGCCTTTAATACCTGCAGACTGTCACCATCGTCCTCTACCGCCGTCCCCCCGTCATGTGCCACAAACACAATACCATCAACCCCTTTAAGGGTCATTTTCCAAGTGCCGGGATTAACCACCGGTCCGGTCATGGTGTAAAGATGAAAGCGGATACGATAGCCGTCAAGACTGGATGTTTCAAAAGGGATATAATCGAAGAAAAGCAGAGAATCCTGCCCGGCAGGCATCGTTTTAAGCGGGCTGCACAGACTTGGTTTGATTCTCTGGTGTATAAAACAAAACAGCTCCCCCTTGCCACTACCCGGAGGGCCAAAACAAACTATTTTTGCATTTATTTCACGTTTTGCGTGATTAATTACCGCCATATCAAAGAGGCCTTGTTTCTGGAATCTATCGCTTTTTATTCATCAGCAGCCGTTTTGCCTGTGTTGCAACCACAGATGAGATATTGCGGCTTTTCGCATAGTTGGCAACATCTTTATCATTCATGGTTCCCAGATAACGCAGTGCATTAGCCAGTGGTGTTTTGGGATTTTCGATCAGCGCCTTACGGATCTGATAGTTTTTCACCCATTCTTTGTTGGCACAGATCAGGCGCATAATTTCATCGTTCTGCACCCCGGACTTAAGCAGCGTAAGGACTTCCGGCTCTGACATACGGGGATTTTTAATAACACCGGCACTTACCAGCTTATTGGCGTCCTTGACCAGGATTTTTCTCCACTCCTTGTCACCGGTAAGCGCCATCTTGATCTTTTCACCTATGCCCATTTCCTGAGCAAGCTGGTATTTACTTAGATAATCTTCATCCTCTTCAGTAGCTTCAGCCTCTGGATCATCAGATTCCTCATCAGCCAGATCATCCACTGTATCTGAGGCCAGAGTCTGGTTCTCCTGTTCACCATCCGCAGCTATTTCTGAAACAGCAGGAAGGTAGGTCTGAAGCAGATCACGGGTAGGCGCAGCCAGCTCCGGGCTTGCCAGCAAGGCAGACATAATAACCGGATTCCTGCCGCAGATAAGCGCTAGGGTGTGCAACACAGCGGGGTGACAGCCACCTTCCGCCAAAACGGACACGACCAGCTGCTGATCCAGTAGGGCCATGCTGTCAGCGGCAAGCCGACGCACCTCGGTATCACTGTCCTTGCCAAGGCAAAACAACAGCAGCAACAACTCGCGGGGGGGGAGGGCTATGGCACCCCGTGCCCCCCGCAGGCGTTCTTCCAATGGTGTACCTGGCCGGACAAAAGCCGCCACCGAAGCAGGTATACTGATTTTAACCGGTTCAGACACCAGACACCCTGCTATTCAAGTACTGCGGCAGAAATACCGGCAGACTTCAGCTTTTTCAGTGCATCTTCCGCTACCTTACGGTCAGTAAAGGTACCAGCAGTCAACTTGCGGGAGGCAAGCGAAACCTGACTCTTTTTGATGGTCACCTTGACACCGGCTGCTGCCAGACGCTGTTGTTCTACCTGTGCGCCACTTAACACCGCATAGGAACCGGCATATACCTCATGCTTGTCTCCACGCTGAACAGAAAAACCACCACCGGAAGTGCGCTGTAGTTTTTCAACAGCCTGCTTGGCTTCATCTTTACTGCTGTACTCGGCGTAAAAAAGGCGATGCATGGTGACCGGGCGTTTGGGGCCACTGGTCATCAATGGTGTTAAGCCTGTATTCTTCACCTTGTTCATGTCCGCAGCAAGAGTTTCTTCCACAACGTACAAACCGGCCACAACAGTCCATGGACCACTTTTTTTAGGGGCTATAGCAGCTTTACGGGCAGGTTCAGCCTGCTTCGACTGGGCTGGTTTTGTCTCTGCCACATTTTTCTCAGCCTGTTTAACTGGCACTGCCGGTTTTACGGCCTCCGGTTTCTTTACTGCAGGAGCCGCAGTCTTTACCGGCTCAGGTTTCGCAGCAGGCTTTGCGGCAGCCTTCTTTTCTTCCGCTCTGGGAGCAGGCGTAGCAGCCACCTTGGTGTCGGCCGGTTTAGCTACAGCTGGAGCAGCAGGTACTGGTGCAGAAGGTGTTGCCTGGGCCCTTTGTTCAGCAGGCTTTGCAGCATCAGCCGGGGCCACATCACGAGCTGGCAACGGCTGTTTAACCACCTGAGGCGGCGGCTGGGGAGCCGGTGGTTGTTCTTGGGGCCGGATCAGGCCGGTAAAAAAGTAGAGATACCCGAAGCCGCCCAACAGTAGCAATAACAGCACTACCATACCGGTCTGACGACCTTTCTCCTGGGGCTGAGCCTGTGCCTCGCCTTCAGTCGTCTTGTTATTAAACTTTGAATCCATACTCTACACCTCCGTAAATGCTGGATCTGTGGGACTGCAAGCCAAGAGCGCAGACCTCCGCCATACGACTCCTATCCCTCATAATCAGCTAGTCTTTCTTTACTGACTGCGCTTCAGCGATAACTTTTTGTGCCAGATGGGTCGGCACCTCTTCATAGTGCGAAAACTCGGTACTGAACAGGCCACGGTCGCTGGTCATGGATTTCAGGTCATTGGAGTAGGCCAACACCTCTGACATCGGGACCACGGCCTTGATGGTCTGGGAGTTTGCCTTTGGTTCCACCCCGACCACCTTGCCACGCCGGGAGTTAAGATCACCAATCACATCCCCCATATTTTCGTCCGGCACCGTTACGGCAAGGTTAACGATCGGCTCCAGCAGTACCGGCTTGCACTGTTCCATTGCCTTTTTAAATGCCAGGGAACCTGCTACCTTAAAGGCCATCTCCGAAGAGTCAACCGTATGAAAGGAACCATCATAGAGCGCGACCCTGAAGTCAACCACCGGGTAGCCGGCCAGGTAGCCTTCTACTGCTGCTTCCTGGATCCCTTTATCAACGGCCGGGATGTACTGACGAGGAACCACACCACCTACAACCTTGTCATCAAAGACATAACCTTCGCCACGTCCGGTTGGTGACATTTCAATCCAGCAATCACCGTACTGGCCACGACCGCCGGACTGTTTCTTGTACTTGCCCTGCACCTTTGCGGTTCCGCGAATGGTTTCAAAGTACGGCACCTTGGGAGTCTTCAGTACCACATCCACGTTAAACTTGCGCTTCATTTTTTCAACAATCACATCCAGATGCACCTGTCCAAGCCCTGAGATAATAAACTCCTTGGTCTGGGGATCGCGGTGCGATTCAAGGGTCGGCTCCTCTTCAATCAACCGGTGCAAGGCGTTATGAATCTTGTCTTCATCCGCCTTGGTCCGAGGCTCTATGGCATAGGAAATAACCGGCAACAACTGTTTGGCAGGTTCATAGACAATTGGATGAGTGGGATCACAGAGGGTATCACCGGTCACGGTTTCCTTCAACTTGGCAACCGCCACAATATCGCCGGCAAAGGCCTGCTTAAGCGGCTTCTGTTTTTTGCCTTCCAGCTCATAGATCTGGCCGATCCGCTCTTCCACCCCTTTACTGGCATTATAGATAGTAGTATCAGAGTTAAGGGTACCGGAGTAAATTCTGAAGATGGTAATCTTTCCGGTGTATGGGTCAGAAGTGGTCTTGAACACCAGTGCCGAGAACGGCTCTTTTTCATCCGGCCCGCGCTCCAAAAGATCATTATTTTTAGGACTGGTACCAACTGCCTTGGTTCGATCCAGCGGAGACGGCAGGAAGTCACAAACAGCACCCAATAACTGCCGTACTCCCACATTCAGGGTGGCAGAGCCGCACAACACAGGAGTAAAGGTGTTGCGCATGGTGCCGACCCGCAGACCATCCAGAATTTCTTCTTCAGTCAGCTCACCGGTTTCCAGATATTTTTCGGTCAAGGCATCGTAGGCCTCAGCCACGATCTCAATCATATGCTCCCGCAGACGCTGGGCTTCATCAAGATAGTCTGCCGGAATATCAATTTCCTGGCAGCCACCGGAGCCATCCTTGGCATACTTGCAGGCCTTCATCCTGATCAGGTCAACCACCCCTTCAAAAGAGTCCTCGGCACCGATCGGCATCTGAATTGCCACACCACGGGCCTTGAGACTCCTTTCCATATCGTCGATGGCCCGCAGGAAGTTTGCCCGTTCCTTGTCCATCTTATTCACAAATGCGATGCGCGGGATCTCAAATTCATTAGCCCATTCCCAGACCTCTTCAGTCTGGACTTTAACCCCAGATATAGCCGAGAGAATCACCACAGCACAATCCAGTGCACGCATACAGGCACGGGTATCACCAATAAAATCGCCGTAACCGGGAGTATCAACAAAGTGAATCGAATGTCCATTCCACTCACAGTGGTCAAAAGCTGATGAGATAGAAATTTTACGCTTAATCTCTTCAGGCTCAAAGTCCATGGTTGAGGTACCGTCATCCACCCGGCCCAGACGATCAATCATGCCGGTATTGAACAGGATCGCCTCAGCCAACGATGTCTTGCCGGCCCCACCGTGTGCCACAATTCCAAGATTACGAATCTTTTCCGTTGGATACGTCCCCATGCGCTGCCTCCTTGTCTACGTTGATAGGTGCATGACAACTTTCAGGAATTACCGGTTCCGCTCGTACAAAATCCTCAATCCCTCCAGGGTAAGAAATTCATCGACTTCGTCAATGGTCTTTGATTCAGGTGCAATCAGGGCTGCCAGGCCACCAGTGGCCAGCACCCGTGACTGATCACGACTCTCTTGCTTGATCCGTTCCACAATACCATCCACCAATCCCACATACCCGTAAAAAATACCGGATTGCATTGAGTTTACCGTATTTTTAGCTATGGCTTGGGGAGGACGACAGATATCAACCCGAGGCAGTTTACTGGCACGCTGAAACAGCGCCTCAAGCGAAATTGCCAACCCCGGCGCGATAGCGCCACCGCAGTATTCACCCTTGGCGTTCACGTAATCAAAGGTGGTGGCAGTACCAAAGTCAACAATGATCAGAGGACAGCGGTGTTTTTCATATCCAGCCACGGCATTTACGATCCGGTCCGCACCCACTTCCCGAGGATTATCATATTGGATCTGCATACCGGTCTTGATACCGGGACCAACCACATAGGGAGGCAATGCAAAGAAGTCACGGCAGAGTGATTCAAGTACACCGGTTAAGGGTGGAACCACTGAGGAGATGATAATCGCCTTGACCTGTGTAAACGAAAGCGAAGCCAGGGAAAAAAGGCTGTTCAGCATAACCCCGTACTCATCAGAAGTGCGGGATTTATCAGTTGAAATACGCCAGTGACGCACCAGCGCTTCACCGTCGTAGATACCAAGCACAATATTACTGTTGCCAACATCAATTACGAGCAGCAAACGGTTCTCCTTCCCGACATTACTTACATGACAGTGACATCACCACTAAGTATCCGCTCAACCCGCCCATCAGGGAGCTCCATCAACAGGGCGCCATCATGGTCAATCCCCATAAATGGCCCTTGTAGTGAGTTAGAGCCTACATCAACCTGCACCTCACGTCCAAAGGCATTACAGTAACGTGCCCATTCTTCCCGTACCGGCCCAAAGCCTTCCTGCTGAAAACGACGGTACTCACGATCAAGCTCACGTAACAGGTGGACCGCAAACAGTTGGCGAGATACCGGTGCGCCAGACTCAAGCAGCAGAGAAGTAGCAGGTGTACGTAAATCCGCAGGGAACTGATCAGCCCGCATATTCAGGTTGACCCCGATGCCTAAAATTACAAAGCCGACCCGATCCGTCTCGGCATTCATTTCATTCAACAACCCGGCAACCTTGCGACCGTTCATGAGCAGGTCATTGGGCCATTTGATGGCCGGCTGCAGGCCGGTGGTTACCTGAATGGCGCGGGCAACGGCTACAGCGGAAAGAAAGGTCAATTGCGGTGCTTCATAGGGGGGAAGTTCGGGGCGCAGCACCACTGAGCAGTAGAGATTTACCCCGGCTGGGGATTCCCAACGCCGCCCCAGACGTCCCTTGCCAGCCAGCTGACGTTCAGCCAGCAACACAGTGCCTTCCTCACCCCCCTGCTCTGCCAGTGAAAAAGCATCGGCATTGGTTGAACCGGTTTCTCCACAACAGACAATCCTCCGACCTATCAGGCACTCGTTTCCAAGAGAGGTGCGTAACGTAGCTTCATCCAGCAGATCCGGCTCTGTTGACAGACAGTACCCCTGAGACGGAATCGCATCAATCCGGTACCCGGCTGCACGAAGACTGGAAACCTGCTTCCAGATGGCGGTGCGTGAAACACCAAGTTCGCGGCTCAGCAATTCTCCGGAAACCATACCGCCAGCGCCTCTCAAGAGCTTTAGCAAATCAGCTGCTGCCGTACGCCGGGGCATAGACATCAATCCAACAACATGGAGATATCCATTGCCCGAGGTGAATGGGTCAAGGCTCCGATAGAAATAACATCAACACCGGTCTCGGCAATGTCCCGGACCGTAGCAAGATTAACGCCGCCTGATGCCTCCACTACGGCCTTACCGTTGATCAACCCGACACACTGGCGCATGGTGTCACAATCCATATTGTCCAGCATGATAATATCAGCACCGGCTGTCAAAGCTTCCTGCACCTGCTCAACCGTTTCTGTTTCAATCTCAATCTTCAGGGTGTGGGGAATATAAGCACGTGCCCGGCGAATCGCCTCGGTAATCCCACCGGCAGCTGCTATATGGTTTTCTTTGATCAGGATGCCATCATACAGACCGGTACGATGGTTGATACCACCACCAACCCGCACGGCATATTTTTCAAGCACCCGTAAACCGGGAGTTGTCTTACGAGTGTCAACAATACGGGCTTTGGTCCCTTTAACAGCCTGCACATAACAAGAGGTAAGCGTCGCAATGCCGGACATCCGCTGCAACAGGTTCAGCGCTACCCGTTCCCCCTGCAGTAACTGGGCTGCATCACCGGACATACGGACCATCACAGCCCCTTTTTCAAGAACCTGACCATCATGGCAGCAAGCCTCAAAGGCAATGGCAGAATCAAGCAGGCTAAAGACCCGTGAAGCCACACTAATGCCGGCAACCGTCAAGGCTTCTTTGGCCACCAGCCTGGCTGTAGCGGCGCGAGGTTCCGGCACCACGGCCTGGGTGGTCAGATCACCGGTATGGATATCCTCCCGCAGGGCGTTTTGAATGATATCATCAAGAGTCAGCATCATACCTCATCCCGTCGCGTAAAATGTAAGTTTGTATAGCATACCTCTCCCACCCCCGCAACCGCATTCAAGCTGGTTTTTAATGAGCGGCGGGGGTGTATAGTAACTGTATACAATTATCAATTGACAATCGACACGGTGGCCCTTAAAGTAAGGCGCTTCAAATTTAATCAGCTTCAAGGGGGATTTCGATGAACGGGCGCATTATCACCTTCTTTGCAGCGGTTATTGTCATGCTGATGACAGTTCCCGTGCAGGCCAAGGACATCAGGTTCAGTTTCAAGAACGCCTCAGCAGTTGTCTTCAGCCACGACACACACCTTGCAAAGAACAAAGACTGCAAGACCTGCCACAGCGCAATTTTCAATCTTTCCAAGAAGCGTTCCTACTCCATGGCTGAAATGGAGAAGGGCCTTTCCTGCGGTGCCTGCCACAACGGCAAAAAGGCCTTCAGTGTTGCCACTGAAAAAGATTGCAGCAAATGCCACCGTGGTACCCCCAGCGCTATCACCTATCGCATCCCTGCTGGTAACGCCGTGTTCAGTCACGACTCCCACGTCAATGGTAAGGGACTTGGCTGTAAGAGCTGCCACAAAGGCGGTCCAATCCGCCGGGGTGTCAGCATGGCTGAAATGGAAAAAGGCAAGTCCTGTGGTTCATGCCACAATGGAAAAACAGCCTTTACCGCCGCAGCAAACTGCGGTTCCTGCCACCGCGGCCTGACTACCAAAACCCTCAAATACAAGTCAAAGCCGGTTAACGACGCAGTGTTCAGCCATGACTTCCACGTCCAGGCCTATAAGTGCGGCGACTGCCACACCAAGAAGTATGATTACCGTCAGGGATCCCGCAAAGCCACCATGTCCGATATGGCAAAAGGCAAATCATGCGGTAGCTGTCACGATGGCAAGACCGCCTTTGCCTCAACCGGTGATTGCAACAAGTGCCACGTTGGCTACAAACCGGCCAACCTGACCTTTAAAAACAGCCGTGGTACCGTAGTTGGTCACTTCAGCCATGACTTCCATACTGCAGCGTACCAGTGCAGCGACTGCCACACCAAGACCTTCCCCTATGGTGGTGCTAAGCGGGTGACCATGGCCGATATGGGCAAAGGAAAATCCTGTGGCGCCTGCCATGACGGAAAAACCGCCTTCTCGGTTTCCGGAAGCTGCGCCAAGTGCCACAAGAAATCCTGATCACTTCAGGAATAGCCTAACAAAAAGGCGCTACCCGTTACGGGTAGCGCCTTTTGTGTATCTATCAATCTTGCTTAGTCAAACAGTCGCCAGACCAGCGCCCAATCACTCACCTATTCCCGACCGCCTGTCCACCACAAAACTACTGCCCTTGTTACCTTTGGCCAGTTTCTTCAACTCAGCCGCAACCTCGGCCACTCTGGCAGCATGGCTGATACCGGGGGAGTCCATTGGCACTATGGCGATGGAAATCCCAAGAATAGGCATCTGCTCTTTCTGCCCCTTACGATCCAAAGCCAGATAGTAGCCCCGTTGTTTGGTATCTTCGTCAAACAGCGTCTGCACGATCTGGTCAAAATGACTGATAACCGTAGAGCAAACCTGCTCAGCCCGTTCACGCGGGACGATAAACACAAAGTCATCTCCTCCGACATGACCGCAAAAGCCACCACCAGACTCACGTACAGCATTAGCCATGATCCTGGCCAGCATCCGGATTACCTCATCACCATGGGAAAAACCAAACACATCATTGTACGGTTTAAAATGATTGATATCAACGTAGCAGACCGCCAGCGGCAGGCCAAGCGACTCCTCTATAGCCCGATGGATCGAGGTATTGCCAGGCAGCCTCGTCAAGGGGTTATTATCAAAAATCCGCTTAATACGGGACAGCGAAAGGACAATCCGGCTGACCAGCTCCGTAAAGTTAAGGGGAGTTGTAACAAAGTCGTCCAACGGGAAATCGTCCCATGACTCCTGTTCCATACCGGCGGGAAAGACACCAATAATGGGAATCGGACTGAAGAAGCTATCACCACGCACCATACAGAGCATATCGTGACAGCCAACACAGGGGGATGAAAAATCAACGATGATCAGGTCCGGCGGGTCAGAATAAAAAGTTCCCAGAGCAGCAGCGGTCTTTTCCACCACCATGACCTGATACCCCTTACTCTGCAAACGCAACTGTAACAGAGAGGAAAGCTGGGCCTGGCTTGATATGAGTGCAATCCTAGATTGCTGCAGCATTGGCCAATTCGAGACTGAAGTTTTTAACTTCCACCAGCTTATCCTCCAACTCCGCCACCATCTCCTGCAGCAAGAGCTCATTCAGCTTAAGGGCATCCCAGGCAACCTGCTGAATAGGCGGAACATGGGAATCGCCGCTGTCTCCAAAACCACTGGCCTTAATCAACACATCAGCAAGATGGACCACCGAAGTCTTGATCCGATGATCATCGGAACCAGCGACATTATGATGGTAGGCAATCGGCTCTGAAAGCTTTTCCGGAAGGAACCAGCTTTTGGAAAGCCAGCCGCCCACTTCCGCGTGATCCGTATCCAGCACCGTTTTTTCTGCGTCGCTGATATAGAGATCATCCAGTTTGATCAGACGCCTGATTTCCGGCATCTGTTCAGCACATTTGAGCCCGATAATCACCTTACCGATGTCGTGCAACAGCCCGGCAGTCGTTATCTCCTCTACCTCAGGCAATGCCAGCTTGCGGGCAATAATACCGGCAGCAGTGGCGGCACCAAGGGAATGCTCCCACAATCCAACACTATTCTTCTCCATAATTTCAAAGATTGATGAAGAGAGTGCCAGGGACTTAACCACATTAACCCCAAGCAGGATCATCGCATTTGATATGGTTGAAACCCGGTAAAAACCGTAGGAAGGAGAGTTGGCCAGGCGCAGGATCCGGGCCGAAAGCACCTGATCAGCAGAGACGATCCTTGCCATCTCCTGAACCGACGACTTGTCGTCGTTGGAAAGGGAATTCAGCTTATTTATGACACCAGGCAGTGTAGGCAGCGTCTTGGTGTCCATGATGATCTTCTTAAGATCACTCCTCCGTTCGTCCACCAGTATCTCCCATTGCAGCAGTAAAATAATTACGATAAATATCCAGCAACAGCAGGTTATAGCGATTATCCAGAGTCTTTGAGAAACGCTTTTCAAGATCAGCCAACTGCTCAGTCAGACCACGATCCCCTTCCTGCCAGACCGGATGCCCCTCAACATACAGCGATTGCACCCCCATCTGCTGCAGGCGGCTGATAAGGGAGTCTGACAGCTCGGTCCCCTTGCCGCAAATCGGCATACCGGTTGGACTGTCGTTTTTAAAGATGTCCCGGGCCAACACCATTTCGGCAGCTGCCAGATTAAGCGGTATCTTCTGCATAGCTGTTACCAGCCTCCCTATGCTCTGTACGGTAAAGTGGACACAATACTAGGAAATACGCCGGTGAATGTCAAACGCCATATTAGGTAGCAAATGCTATTTTTGTGGCCTGCCCCGCCCCAAGAGCACAACGCCGGTCATGGTATTCATGATTACCTTGCGTCCCGTATGTCCCCCCAGGTCAGAAGCCACCACCGGTATCCGCCACTCTTCAAGTTGCGTCATGGCCAGTTCAATATTCCGTTCACCGATCGGACAGGCCGCACTGCTGGTTGCAAGCAGGTTGGCACCACCAAAGACCTTGGCAACCAGATGTTGTTTACGGGCGCCAATGGCAAGCAGATGCTCAAGTAAACGCTCCATGGCTATGTTGCCATATTTGGGTGTTGCCAACCCCTCGCCGTTCCAGAGAGGCAGCATAAAGTGGTTCATACCACCGCCACCATGCAACTGATCCCAGAGGCAAACCGCCACACAGGAACCCAGTACGGTGGTGATTTCACACGCCTCTGCAGCTACATGGATTGCACCGGGAAACAGAAAGTGTTTAGGTATGTTCGTTTCAGCAGGGGCGGACATGCTATTTCTCGTCCAGCTGTTCAAACAGAAACAGATTGCCCCCTTCAGCAAAGGTCATCCCCTCAGCCCCATAGTCGGCGGATGGTAGCATAACCGTGAAAAGCGACCCCTGACCAGGCGTGCTGCTGACCTGCACCTCACCCTGGAGTAGATCAAGCAACGATTTTACCACGCTCAACCCCAATCCATGGCCGAGATGGGCACGGGTGGGACCGGTATCAAGCTGGACAAAACGATCAAAGATCCTTTTAAGGTTGGCTTCCGCAATGCCGATCCCCATATCCTGCACCTGAATCCGCAGATTATCATCCGCTTGATCCAGTACAACGATAACTTCGCTATCCGAACCGCTAAATTCAATGGCATTGGCAACCAGGTTTGCAACAATAACCTGGAGTTTCTGGGAATCTGTCGGGAAGTACAGCGGTTCCCCTGATTCAGCTCCGGCAACGGATAAACGTACTGCGACCTGCTTATCAGCTGCCTGGGCACGAAAGTTTTCCAACACCCCCTGTACCACAGAAGTAACATCAACATGTTCAATGGCAGGCATCGCCTCACCCGCCTCCAGTTCTGCCGCAATAAAAATGTTGCGCAGTTGAAAGTCCAGATGAAATGCCTCGGAGAAGATCATGGTAACCAGTTCACTCACATCAGTTTTTTTCACAATACTCGACAGTTGAGAAGCCAAACCGATGATAGCATTAAGTGGGTTATTGATTTCATTACGAATATTGGATAGGAAATTGCTCTTCAGTGCCTCTGAGGCTTCCAGTTTATGGTTCATCTCAACCAGCTTACGATTAACCACTGACAGATCGTTTAGAGATTTTCTGCTTTGATCGAGACGGAACTTCAGTTCCTCAACCAACTGTTCGTCACTTAGATTGTGCATATATTCTCCCGGTGCAACCAAGGCTAAGTCCCCAGTAGTCGCAACTATAACAGTCTTTCCAGCGATAACAACTGCGCAAGCGTCATTTGACGCAATCAATACCGCAGATAACGTGTTACCAGACGACGTTCAATCGCAAAACGAGCCCCGAGCGGAATAAGAACTGCCAAAAAGATCAGACCACAACCATACCACTCACGCAGTGTTAAACGCTCCCCCAGCACAACAAAACCGGCCAGCAGACTCCAGACCGGATCAAGGGTATAGACCAGACCGGCCTGGGTAGGGGTGACATAACGCTGGTACCTGTTTTGCAGGGTAAAGCAGACCACGGTAGGAAAGATGGCACAGTAGATGATTGTGCCAAGAGAGGTCAGGCCCAGCGAGAATGACGGCGTTGACACAAGTAGCGCAGTCACTGCAGCCATTACTGCCACAACACAGAATTGTACCAGCGAAACCAGCCAGACATCTTCATCCTTCAACACCTTTGAAACCGTAATGATATGGATTGCGATAAAAAATGCGCAGAGGGTAGAAATCATATCTCCACGATTGAACCCCTCACCGCCACCACCTGCCAGCAGCGCGATTCCCAGCGAGGCAAGCCCGATTCCGGCGATATTAATACCACCGATCCGGTCCTTCCAGACCGTGCGGGCAATCAGCGGAATAAACAGGACAAACAGGTTATTGATCACACCGGCACGGGAGATACTGGTCCCCTGAACCCCCACGACAAAGGTCAGGTTGGTCACGCCCAAGGCCAATCCAACAACAGTTCCCCGCCTAACCGTCTGCCGGTCCAGCCGCGCAAGTCGCGGCAGGCACAGTAAGCCCATCAAAACCGCTGCCAACGAAAAACGCAGCAGCACAAAAAAGGGAGGCGGAACCTCCCTGACACCAATCTTGGTAAAGAGAAAGCTACCTCCCCAGAAAAATGTGGTCAAAACAAGAAAAAACAGTACCTTTCCTGACTTTGGGGAGGATACAGCCGATACTTCATCACTCACGACAACCACCTGTTGACTGCTTTTGTTCAAGCCGCCACTGCTCTGTAATATCATTCATACTCACGATCATACCGGTAAACTTCTTACTGATATCCTGCATCCAGCGCAAAGAAACCCGGTAACGGTGTTCTCCACCATCCACGGTAAGTGTAGCAAAAAAATTTCTCTCATGCTCATCTGCAGCAAGAAACTCCCCTACTTCATGTCCAAACCAGGGGAACGGCGCATCAGCAGCCCTGCCCGAATAGTAGTAACTTCCAGCTCTTCCTTTACTGAGCAATAGCTTTGAAGCTGCCTGATTCATCTGATTTACCCGCAAACGGTCATTTAATAGAAAAACCGCTATGGGCAGACTTTCAAAAATGGTTAAAAACTGATTCTTTTCATTGGTAATCCTTCGATTTGCCTCCTGTAACTCATGAGCTGCCGTGTTGGTGAAGTCACTACGACTCCATTCGGCACAAAAAGCGATCTCAATACGATCAAATACCCGTTCAATAAAACGGATGTACTTCCTGATGATCGTTGACTCGAGCTCCTGATCTGCCAGCAGATCCAGATAGCTCTGACGGTAATACTTCATGAGTCCCAGAAACATTTCCAGGGTAATGCCTCTCATACGATGTTTTTGAGCCTCCAGCACGCCAAAAGCGGCCACCGGATCATGCACAAAATCATCGTCAGGCCCCAGCTCCCAAGGTTCAGCTGACAACTCTAATGCTGCACAGATTGAATCGGTAAGCCCCACAATAGATACTCGCCACGCCTCCTCAAGGGTTGAGGTATAGCGGGTATAGTCACGCTCAATGGCATAATCACGAACCCGACGCATCAGCCATCCTTCATGGTCCTTTAACAGCAACGCTAATGGATGCATTGTACGTCTCCTCTAAGCAGACAGCTTTCTGTTAAGAATAGCAGGGAACATGACGTTGGCAAGCGAGATCAGACCTCAATCATCAGATTAGGAATGGCTTGGACTGACAAGCACAGCTGGTGTTACCCCAGTGACACTAAAGAATTTCTCCACAGCTTTCCAGAAACCGGGCACCCCAAGCAAATCATTATGATCTGCAGAAAGCGGAACAAACTGCCCGTGAGCAGCTTCGGCCGCAACTTTTTGGCCATGGGAAAAAGGCATAACCGAATCATGCTGTCCATGGAGCACAAGCGTCGGTCCACTGTACTTCTTAACCAATTCTGCATTATCAAACGTATCATGCAGCAAAAAGGAAGGGAGCAGTCGTTTATGGGCAAAGGGCCGCAATGAGGCCGGAGGTGCTGCCACGACCAACGCACGTACCGGTCGCTGGACTGCCAGGGCAATCGCCGGACCAGAACCCAGCGAAACACCAAAGGACACGACCCGCTTTGGGTCAACCTCTGGGCGTTGAACCACCATGTCAAAGGCAGCCAGCGCAGTCTCAGCCAAACTGCGTTGATGAGGTCGGCCTGAAGATCGGCCATAACCGGGATATTCCACCAGCAGAATCCCACAGCCAAGTTGATGGAGTTGATCAAGCTCAGGACTCAAATCATCTACCAGCTCACCGTTGCCATGAAAAAAAATAACCACGGGTTGACGCCCGACAGACTTTGCTGCAACAAAGCGCCCCTCCACTTTTCCAAAACTGGTGATAATCCAGAATGGTTCAGCACCTGCAGCAACACCTGAGGGAGTAGTTGGTGGCACCAGATTGCGCCCCGGATAAATCAGATAACGCTGAAATGTTGCCAGCAGCAGGGCATAGAGAATGTAGGCGACCATAAGCAGCACAGCTAAACGAGCAAAAGTAGGCATAGCGATCAACCTAACCGGTAATGCTTGCGTACAGGCTTCTCAACCTCCCACTGGCAGCTCATACCAGCAAGAAAGATAACCAGATCGCCGGCAAGCAACTCAACCGGGGCACCATCATCAGGGGTTACCACCACTCGCCCCTCAAGCAGGTAACAGACCTCGCGCTGATCATAGCTCCAGGTAAAATCAGACACCTCGCAACTCCAGATCGGCCAGTCAAAGACTCCCAGCGTTTCAAGTCGTTCTTTGGACGGATTTTGCTCAACCATAATGGGTAACATCACGTAGCTCCTTCTTTGCTACTGCATATTCAGGCCAGTGCAGTGCCAGCCAGACTGTGTTCTGCCCAGGAATCGTCCACTCCACTCGATGACGGCAATGCGCTGGCAATAGCATCCATTGGCCAGGCAGCAGTCGATACGGTTCCTGTTCACCCTCAATCGCCAGTAATGCCTCTCCCTCCACCAGTAACACCCATTCATGCCAGGCCTGATCATACCAATCTCCTGGCGCTGTTGCCTGACCTTTTGAAACAATCCGCTCAATTTTCACCCCGTCAATTAAAGAAAGCGTCTCAAACAGCTCTTCCCCGGAGGCATCAGGAATTGCAGCTAACAGGTTGCCAACGCTCACCATACCTATTCCACCTCCATGCAAAATAACGATACATTTTAGTTCCCATTGAATTATTCAGGAATGACGCTACAATACACCAGCATAAGATTCTTTTTACCGCCCCCCTCTAAGGAGCTCACCCCATGGCAACAGACCGTGATCTCATTGATAGCCTTGAAGCACTTGAGTCAGACCGTTTTCAGCAACTTATGGCAGATGAACGTCTTGAGGGCAATCCTCTTTTGCCAGAGTTCCAGCAACTGCATGAGTTGTATCGCACCCTGGCCCAACGCTCGGAACGAATGATCAAAGAGAAGGCATATCTGCAGACCCAGCTGGCAAACATGAACCGCTCTCTGGATCTTGCAACCAGAATTGACCCGATGACCGGGCTTGCCAACCGTCGAGCGATCATGGAAATGATCGAACAGGAGTTCAGTAGGGCCAGTAGACATCAACGTTCAGCTTCTATCATCATGGCTGACCTTGATTACTTTAAAAAAGTGAATGACACCCACGGTTTCAACACTGGTGATGATGTGCTGGTGGAGGTTTCCCGAGTACTGCGCGGCTGCCTGCGCAATGAAGACATCTGCTCCCGCTGGGGAGGCGAAGAGTTTCTGGTGCTGTTACCTGAAACCCAACTTGACGGTGCCCTGGCAGTTGCCAACAAGATCCGGGAATCGGTTGCCATGACCGAGTTTAAAGTCAACCGACCCGGCATCCAACTCACCATCAGCCTGGGGGTATGTGAGTACAAGCCAGAGCAAAATATTTTTGAGGCGATCTCAAGGGCTGACCAGGCCTTGTTCCAGGCTAAACTTGGCGGCAGAAACCGGGCCATTGTTGCTGCCTGATAGCTACGGTAGAGCCCCACTTTTTTTCAGTAGCACAGACAACGATTCAGCCATCTGTTGATAACCGGCAGCATTGGGGTGAATTGGATCAGACTTCAGTGAACTGTCTGAAAGCACACGCTTCAGTATCTCCCCTTCGTAGGGTATACCGGCATCTTTTGCTACTGCCCGATACCATTTTGGCACCTCAAGCCCAAACCCCAAACGCGGTACACCAATCAGCACCACATCAACACCTCTCCCTCGGATCATCGCCACCATGGCCCTCAGATTTTTCTCTGCATTGGCATCATCCATTCTGCGTAAAAAGTCGTTACCGCCAAGACACAAAAGCACCAGAGCCGGTTTTTCTCGATCCAGTGTCTCAGCCAGCCTCGCCAAACCTGTCGATGTCACCTCACCGGGTATCCCGGCATTCACCACCGCACGCCCGATCAAACGGCTTAAGACAGCGGGATAGCTGGTTTCCGGCGCAGCGCCGGTCCCGGCCGTCAGACTGTCGCCGAAAGCCAGGACAACGGCATCAGGGGGTACTGCTGCAAGTTCCGGGGTAGCGGAACAACCTGATAAAAACAGATGCATAATCGATATGAATGTCACAACAAACCTTTTCATAACACCCTTTTTACACCATTGAATTCTATAAAACACCCTTTACCCAGACCGATACAGAGCCAGCCTTGCAACGAAACTCTCCCCAGCCATGCTCATTGGTGGTTACGACCTCAGTTTGATGACCGGTGATATCATGGTAGACCGTGTCAGTCTGCCCCACCTCCATCCACTTAAAACCATCTGCGCCGTTACTCATCAATACCGCAATGCCGCCAAGGTGTTCATCATCACCAAGCCTGGTCCAACCGATCACTGCAGGATGGTCAAAGTAATCATACTGTGGCCCGTAGGCATACTTTTTACGGGCATCCAGAAAACAATCCAGTAAAAAACGATGGGACGGCATCACACTATGATACCGGTTGCCGTCCTTGCCATTATCATCATACTCTGCACCATAGTAGTCGGCATAAAAAAGACAGGGATAGCCTTCGCTGCGCAGCAGGATCAAGGCATAGGCCAGTGGCTTGAACCATGGTTCCACCACCGACTCCAGTGCCTGAAGCGGTTGGGAGTCATGATTTTCAACAAAGGTGACAGCATGGGTCGGGCGGGCCTGCATCACACTGCCATCAAGAATCCGGCGCAGGTCATACTCGCTACCGGCCAGACCTGCCCGGTGAAAATTGTAATGCAGCGGCACATCAAATACCGCCATCCTTCCGCCCACATCATCGATATACCAAAGCAGGGTTGAGAGGCTGTTAACCCAGTATTCTCCCACCACAAACAGATCTTTACCGGCATGTTTTTCCAGTGCATCAAGCCATTCCGGAAAGAACCAGGCGGCA
>Ga0074197_1001108_pt1 | contig 25143 bp, 28 predicted proteins | sample EPASupsiteSAE305_FD_64526 | JGI IMG/M metagenome (GOLD analysis project Ga0074197, IMG submission 64526) | Bioremediated contaminated groundwater microbial communities from EPA Superfund site, New Mexico - SAE3-05 reassembly with SPADES | ecosystem: Environmental > Aquatic > Deep subsurface >...
CGACCAGTGTCGCTAAATCGACACAGGATGACATCGACAAAGCACGAGAATATTTGGGTGAAAACGGTGTCTTGATGACGAAGCCCGCGTCTGAGCAGGGAAAAATAATCGATTCAACGGGAGCCCATATCCTCCTCGCGGGAGGGCGAAGTCTCTACACCGCGATCAAGAAAAAAATCTCGTTTATCGATGTCAATCAGGAGAAGAAAACGAGCTACGGCGGCTACGGAGGATTACTCAATCTCGCGGAAGATTTGAAATACGCATTTCGCAATCCCGTCTTTGCCAATGTTGGAAAACCCGCGCCGTGGGAGATGTAGAATAGGGCATAATATTCTTTTTAATTGCTAAGGAGAGAGTATGAATCAAGAATTGCATTATGTGCAGGAATTTTATGATCAAACGATCGCTTTTTTGACCAATTACAGTTTCCAAATTATCGGGGCGGTCATTATTATCGTTATCGGCTGGTTTGTCTCCAAGTACGCATATAAGACGTTGGTAACATTTTTTGAGAAGCATGATTTCGATGTAACGTTAGGAAAATTTGCGGCAAATGTTGTTCGGATACTGATATTCGGTGCGATGTTCATTGTTGCTATCGGAAAACTGGGGATTTCGATTGCTCCGTTTATCGCGGCTGTCGGTGCTATTTTTTTAACCGCCGGTTTGGCATTGCAAGGGACGGTGGCAAACTTCGCTGCCGGTATTTCACTGGTGATTACCCGACCGTTTAAAATCGGAGATACCATTTTGGTCAATAAAGTCTACGGTGTCGTCGAAGAGATCAAACTGGGATACACGACGCTACGAACGGAAGATGAAGAGATTATTACCGTTCCCAATAAAAACATGATCGGCGAGGTGATCGTTAACTCGTTTAACTACCGTATTGTTGAATCGAGTGTCGGAATATCCTACAGCGATAATGCGGATCAAGCGATTGCATTGATTCGAGAGGTTATCGATAACTTTGAGAGTTTATCGACTGAAAACAAATCGATTGTCGGAATACAAAAATTCGGCGATTATGCAATTGAAATCGGGATGCGCTACTGGGTTCCGACTCAGAATTATTATAAGATACAGTACGAAGTTAATTCGGCTATCTATAAGGCCCTCCAAAACGCAAACATTACAATCCCTTTTCCACAGAGAGAAATTCATATTTACGAGCAGAAATAGAGGAAAAATATCCTTAATCGTATCAAAACCTCGAAACAGACTGTCGTGTGGGATCTTAAAGAGTTGTGTGACTTCGGAGTTTTAGAGAGTCACGGAAGTGGACGAGGAGTTTATTATACGCTGAGGGAAAAGTAAGTTAAATTTTTTATTTTACAAAAAAATGTAGAGTAAATATAATCGCAAATGCCCATGAAGTATAAAAAAATGAATAAATCAATCCGTATTTAATACTGGATTGTATATTACCTTTGCATAGAGCCGAATGTTTAAATATCAGACGCAAAGCGCGAAAATAAATCCAATAAAGAATAGCAGCCAAAAAGATAATTAAAAACCATGATGATAGAATAAAAAACCATGCTAAAAGAATTAATACGAATGCTGCCAAGATAGCAAATAAGAATCCTCCTAGCCCTTCTGTAATTCCACCTAATCCTTCCATAGCAGTCGAAATATCTGGTACTCCACCACCAAAATCAGGTAGTTTTTTTGAATCAATATGATCGGTTAGATTTCCAATATTATCTTTAAGTTTGATTCCATAGTATAAACCACTGGTAATGAATATGAATAATGCAATAGATAAAGACGATAGCATTAATAGTGCATTCTGATAAAGGGAATGGTGGGATTTTATATTAAGAAAGTACGTTTCGCCGATAACCGTGATGAGTACAAAGACAGTAACTAAAATGACTGTTTTAGTTGTAATAAAACGGGTGGAATTCAAAATATTATTTCCGTAAATACTGCAAATTCTGATAGATTAGATTTTCGTCGCTATACATAAATAAAATCTTTTTTCGCGTAATGTTTGATAATCGGATTCATATATTTGAGGGGCACGAAATCGACTTTCGCGACATGAAGCGATTGTGCCATCTCATCGGAAATTCGTAAAAACTCAAAGCCACTTTGCAATTCGACAGAACTATCGCGTTCATAAAAGATATCCACATCGCTACTTTCTTTTGCCTCATTACGGGCATAGCTCCCATACAGTCCAAGTGTCGTAATCCCATACTTTAGACGGAATTCCTCTTTTTTACTTTTGAGATAATCGATGATGTACTGTTGTGTCATAGCGACCTCTCTGATTTTAAATGTGGTTATTATACACCAACCCTAAAAAATCATCAATTAACTTCATCCGTTCGCCCTGAGCCAGTCGAAGGGTGAAAAGTTCATGGATCGACATACCCAAAGGGCACAAGTGCTCACCACTAACGGGGGTTTTAGAATATGAAATCTGTTTTATATAGATATATGTTTGAAAGATATTGAATAGTGCACAATGAAATGGGGTTTATTATACTGTAAAGGAACAATGCTTTTTAGATGTTTTTTCAAAAAAATATTATTTAATAACAAGATATATTATAACTATATGATAGTATATTAAAAAATAAAATAAAGCGATATATATGGAAATTTTTTTTTATCCTGATGAAATCAAGAATGAATTAAATAAGATTGACAAGATTCGTGAAGTATTTGATGGATATTTTCGTGACGACTGGATCCATTTAGAACATAAAGAAGATTTTAATAAAATTTACACAATAGAACCAAAACTAAAGTATAAATTAGAAAAAATTTATACTTCAGGACAAAGTCTAGCTCATGATATTCGTGCTGATTTAGAATATAACTATATTGAAAAATTTCCAACGATTAAAGTTTTTATGAAAAATTTTAAAATTAAGTGGATTGATAAAATCAAAGAATTTAAAGAGGAATCTAAGAGGTTTCAAGAAATTGTGGACATAAATAATATTTCTAACTGGTCAATTCAAGCGATGATCAAATTATATAACGAGGAAATTAAACAGATTGAAAATATTAATTTAATTTTCAAATCAATAGAAAAAACAGATTATTATAAAAAACAAAATCCTTCATTATTGGATAGAGCAAAGAAACATCCAATAATAATTATTTCATTAGTTCTTTTAGGCATGGTTACTTATCTTGATGATATAACATCAAAATCAAAAAGTATTCAAGAAAAGTTTTTTTCGCCAATCAAACCACTACCAGATCAAATTCAAGCACAATTATCAAAAATACAAATTGAACTAAAGCAATCAAAATATATTTATGATTCATTTGATGCAACGCCAGATTTTTCTTCACATGATGGAGTAATAAAAACATTCGATAAAATAAATTCATTCCAAAAAAATATGAGTGGTATATTTGATGATGCTGAACTATATAAAATCATTAAAGAGCGTGGAAATAAAAAAACGAATAAAAACTTTACATATTATCTCAACACAGTTCATAATCAAGGAAAAGACTTAAGTATGTTTTTGATTGAAATAATTAACTCCAATGGATTTAAAAACAAGCAGGAAATGGATAAAGCAATAGAAATATACTTTGAAAAATTAAATAAATTAATTGATGCATATTCAGCTTACCATGGGTTCATACTTGGATTAACAAATAAAGATTTTCAAACGAATTAATTATTCAATTTTACAAAGGTTTATTATGAAAATTGAGGCACATGATAAAGAAGTACAAGAAGTATTATCTCTTGGATATTTTAAAATTCCTAGATTTCAACGTCCATATTCTTGGGGATATGAAGAAATTAAAAACTTTTGGATGGATGTAGTAAAAGAAAAACATGATCAATATTTTATTGGTTCGATGGTTGTATATCAAACAAAAAAACCATATTTTGGTGTCGTGGATGGTCAACAACGCTTGACAACTATTACTTTGTTGTTAGCTGCTATTAGAAATGCATTTTTAGAATTAAATGAGATCAATTTAGCGCATGGAGTCCATAATTATATTGAACGTGCAAACATTGATAACGAAAATGAATTTATTTTGAATTCTGAAACATCTTATCCCTATTTACAAGATTATATTCAGAGTTTTACTGGAAATCAAATAAATCATGATGTAAAAACTGAAGAACAAAATTTAAAAAATGCATTTGAATATATAAAGTCTAATCTTGAAAATGAGTTGCCTCATTTATCAAGTAAAAATTCTCAACCAACACTTTTTAGTGATCCCAAGGAAGAATCCCTACAGAAGTTAAAAGAGATTCGTGACAAGATTCTATCTTTAAAATTAGTTTTTATTCAATTGGATAATGAGGAAGATGCATATTTAATTTTTGAAACATTAAATGCGAGAGGACAAGATTTAACTACATCCGATTTGATTAAAAATTTACTTCTTAAAGTAAAAAAATCAAAAAACCCTACGTTAGATACAGCAAAAATTATATGGAATAAAATTGTAAAAAAATTTGATGATGCTGGTATTATAAATGGAATGGATTCATTTCTTTATCATTTTTGGTTATCAAGTCAAAACAACACAACAGATAAAAAACTTTTTAATGAAGTGAAAATGTATGTCGAAAATATAGAAAATGCGGATTTACTATTAAATGATTTACAGAACAATTCCGATTACTATCTGAGTATTGTTTCACCTTCAGAATACAATTGGAGTAAAGAAGAAATTGAAATTCAAAGAAGTTTGGAAGCACTTTTGCTTTTTAATGTTAAACAACAGTCTTCAATGGTGTTATCATTAATTAGAGCGTATAGGATGAAAAAAATTACACTAAAAATTTTAAGACAAACGTTAGAGAAGATTGAACATTTTCATTATGCATTTAACACAATTACTCAGCAACGTTCATCTGGGTCAATTGCGTCTCATTATTCCAAATATGCAATACTACTTACTAATGCTGAACGACATGATGATATTCAATCAATTGTTAGTAAGCTTATTGAAGGTTTAAAATATCGTTTTCCAACTTACACCGAATTCAAAACGGGTTTTGAAAATCTAATCTATACAAGCACAAAAACTAGAAATAAAAATGTTATTAAATATTCTCTTGGAAAACTTTTGGGAAATTGTTCTAATGGGCTTTCAATTGATTTTACTGCTATGACATTGGAACACATACTGCCGGAAGAACAATTTAAAACTGGGTATTTTGAGGATGATATCGGGAAGATTGGAAATTTAATTTTGGTAGATAGAAAAACTAATAATGAAGAGTTGTCTAATTTATCTTTTAAAGAAAAAATCAAAATTTTAAAGGATAAAAAATACCCTTTAGATAATTATATTATGAGCCAAGAAACATGGGATATACATCAAATTCATGAAAGAACAAAATTATGTATTGATGAGATATATAGCAAAATTTTGATTTAAAAACTTTCTTCTCGCACACTTCTTGCAATATCCATGATAACTAAGGAGTTGTCATGGAATTCTCCCTTTCTCGTCATGAACACAAACCGCTTCAAGTCAACCCGATCAAACACTCTCAGCCGATGGGTGCAACCCTCGCATTTTTAGGGGTTAAAGATTGTATGCCGTTGATGCACGGTGCGCAGGGGTGTGCTTCGTATACCAAGGTTTTTTTTACCCGCCATTTCAATGAACCGATCGCGATCAACAACACTTCGGTAAGCGATATTACCGCAGTTCTCGATGGTGGAGACTACTCGATACTTATGGCGATTGAGAATATCCAGAACAAAGAGAAAAATCTTAAACCGAGCATGATCGGTCTGCACACGACGGGTCTGACCGAGACCAAAGGGGATGATGTTCGCGGTGTGGGGATGCACATCGAAATCCCCTATGTGTTTGTCAATACTCCCGATTACGAGGGGGGGATGGAGAGCGGATGGTCACTGACAGTCACCGCGATGATCGAACAGCTTACGGAGGCTGCTACCGAGCTAAAAACCAATAAACTCGTTTTTTTACCCCACCTGAGTATGCAGCCTATCGAGGTCGAAAAGATCAAAGCTCTCTGCGAGGATTTCGGGTTTGAAACCTATGCACTCCCCGATCTCTCTACCTCACTGGACGGGTATTGGGAAGCGGGGCAGGGGAAACTCGCCAACGGCGGAATAACGGTGGATCAAATCCGTGATTTGGCGACCTCTTCGGTGGTGGTTTCACTCGGAGCTTCGATGAAAAAAGCGGCATTGGCACTGCAAAAAAAGAACCCCGCGATAGAGCATCTCCATTTCGATCATCTGATGGGATTGGATGGGTGTGACAATTTTGTAAGTGCACTTATGAAAATACGACAACGTGAGCCAAAACCGCTGATGAAACGATGGCGATCCCGTCTGCAAGATGCGATGTTGGATTCGCATTTTCTGATCGGGAGTTCCCATTTTGTCGTGATGGGTGAGCCGGATATGCTGGTCGGAATTTGTGCATTACTCCGCAGTGTCGGTGGAACCATTGATGCGGCAATATCTACGACGTTTAGCGACTCTTTGCATTTGATCGAAGCAGAAAAAGTATTTGTCGGGGATTTGGAAGATGCCCGGCAGTTTTTCGAGGGGGCTGATATGGTGATCAGCAATTTTCATGCAGAACGAATCTTGCATACGTATACTCATACGGCACTCGTGATCCGAGGATTCCCTAATTATGAAGAGTTAGGGAACCAGCTCAAAAACGATCAGTTGTATGAAGGCAGTACGTACTTTTTGTTTGAGATAGCTAATTCATTACGGAAGGTTAAGCATGAAGAATGAAATTTCTGCTCCGAACGGAGCAAGCTTTAGTGCCATAGCGGCTAGCGAAAGCGAACTGGGCTTTGCTCAGGTCACGACTAAAAAAAATGATAGTACTAAAATCACAGTAGAGGGGAATGGGGCAATGAATAGCGCTTTAAGAGTTGCATTTGCAACCAAAGATATGGAAGAGGTTAATGCCCATTTCGGCGGAGCCAAAGAGTTTGTGGTGTACAACGTCTCTCAAGATGGCTACGAGGTCTCAGAAGTGATTAAAACCGATACCTCTGAACTTGAAGACGATGACAAAACGGATTTCCGTGTTCGTGCACTGAAAGGTGTAAACATCATGTATTGTGAGAGTATCGGCGGAACGGCAGCGGCAAAAGTAATCCGAGCGGGGATCCATCCTATGAAGGTGAATGAGCCGACATTGATCGAAGATCTTTTGAAAAGTTTGGTAGAGATGATCAACGGTAATCCTCCTCCGTGGATTAAAAATATCATTCAAATGAAAACGGAACACGATGTACGACAAGACCGATGGGCAGAAGGGGAATAATTATTATGGAAGCAGAAAAAATAATGAATGAATTTGGAACAGAGTTGATACGTCAAATCCGGGCACTTGATCAGTTTGGAAATTGGTCACGAATCAGTGATGATGAGTTGTTAATCAAAAAGTACGTTAAGACCAAAGAGGATTTAAAAACGATCCCTTTGATCGCAGACATTGATGAGATGCTTATCAATGATATCAAAATGATTTATAAAGCCCTTGCATTGGCATTTGAGCGTAAAACAGGTGTAGTGTGCAACGTCATCATGGAAATGAGTCATGAAGGTTTCGGTCGCTGCGCGGTTATCGCTGATCGTATCTGTATTGTGGATAAATATTTCAAAGATGCTCACCGTTTCGGTTTCCGTACACTAGAAGCATTGTTTGAAGACGGTGATAAACATTTAGTCAACGCTATTGCTGTTTATGAGCAATATCAACCAAATAAAAATTAAGAACAAGGGGTTTTAACATGTCAAAAGTCGGTATTTTTTTCGGTAGCAGCAGCGGTGTCACACGGGGCGCGGCAGAACTTTTAGCGGATGAGATCAAAGGTGCAGAATTGATCGATATGGAAGAAGATTTCGATGGAATCGATCAGTTTGACGATTTCGACGTATTGATTCTTGGTTCTTCTACGTGGGGTCAAGGTGATCCTCAACGTGACTGGGTCGATCCATTGTATGAATTGGACAATGATCGTCCTGATCTGGAGGGGAAAAAAGTAGCGTTTTTCGGTGCCGGTGATCAAAAAACACACGGTGAGCATTTCCTGAGCGCTTTGGGAAAAATGCATGATTTGTTTACCTCTCTTGGGGCAAGTGCATACGGATTTACGTCAACAGCGGGATATGAGTACGAGTTCTCTCTTGCAGAACGTGACGGAAAGTTTTGCGGATTGGGGATCGATGACATTAATCAGGAAGATTTGACCGAAGATCGTGTTAAAGAGTGGGCCACTCAACTTAAAAGTGAAATAGGGCTGTAGAGTCAAAATTGCATTATCAGATATACAAGGAGCATACGATGGGAACATTAAGCGAATTTCAACAAATTACCGATACCGAAGATTTCTTTGACTTTTTCGATTTGGAATACGATGAGCGTCTTGTGAACGCAAAACGGTTTCATATCATGAAAAAGTTTGGTGAATTGGTCGAGAAAGCAAATGGCCATGATATGGGTGGTGAGACGAAATTGCTCGAATATTACCGATTTGCTCTTATTACGGTCTATAAAAATTTTGAAAACGGCTATAGTCCATCTGCCGCTGATGTTTGGGCTATGTTTGATAAGCCGAGTGCTTGCGGTACCTGCTCAACATCGAGCAGTTGTAATGATGTAGAGGAGGTCAGTCATGGAGTCCACGCCTGCACAAGCCAAACCACTATCAGCTTCTGAAGAGGATATGCCGATTAATGATGAGGCACGTAAAACCAACCTTTACAAGATGTCCACCAAAGACGAGATTCTTTCTCTGTACAGAGTGGGGCAGAGGGTTCGACTGACTAAATCGATCCGAAATGACGGAACGTATCCACATGCACGAGTTGGTGATGTGTTGATCGAAGCAGGTTCGGAAGGATACGTCCGAAAAATCGGTGATTTTTTACAGACAATACGTGTTTATGAAGTCAATTTCATCGAAGTTGGGTTGGTTTTCGGATGCCGCGAAGCGGAACTGGAAAGCGCTCTTGAAGATGACGGTTATGATGAAGTGGCGGAAGAATTGAAATGGCTCAAAGAACACCGTGCTGCGCGAGCCGCTGAAAAAGCGGCGCAATCTCAAGAAGAGGGGGAATAAACCACACCTTTCTGAGATTTTTGCATACCGTATCAAATTGGTGCCCTAGTGGCTAAATATCGTAATCAACAAAGGAGTTGGGATGACAACACGTGTAGAAATTATGAATGACTTTTTGGCGATCAACGTCATACCGGGCAAAACGATCCAAGATATCGTTGAAGCTTCAGGGAGTGCACTTCCATTCGGGTGCCGTGACGGTGAATGTGGTACCTGTGTCGTAATGATCGAATCAGGTATGGAGTACATGAGCGAAATCAATGAAAAAGAGAAAGCGGTACTTAAAACGCTGAATGAAAGTAACCCAAAAGCTCGTCTTGCTTGTCAAATGAAAGTTATTGCACCAAACGGATTGGTACGTATTAAATACTAAGCCCATTTATGAAGAACGCCATCGGAATACATTCCGATTGGCTTCGCCAATGTTTCTCTGAAACGCTTGCCTCATTCGAGGCAGATTTATCAACTGCCTATTTTTTAACCACCTATCTGCCTAAAAAAGTCCTATAATTTTCATAAGAACACAATATGCATTTAATCTTATAAAAGTGTATATTTTTTAGGAGGTGTATCATGCAAACAACATTATCGTATAAGCAAAAGCAACTCCCGCGACTCTCGATGCAAACGTGGTTGCCGCTGTTGCAATGCTCCCTGAATGATCTCGAAAAACATCTGCAAGTAATTACAAATGAAAATCCTTGTTTAGAGGTGAAATCAGGCTTTGAAGAGTCAAATTCCGGGGCAGGGGGGAATACAGCGTATGGCGCATTTCAGAACTATGTCTCTAATGCATCAAGCGATCAAATCGAGTGGCTCAGTATCTCTTCGACATCACTGTACGAAAAACTCGATGAACAGATTGTAGCCCCTCTTTTTCCGACACCGATATCGCAAAAGATCGCTCGTCAAATTATCTATTACATTAATGACGAAGGGTATTTTGAAGGATCGGTCGAAGAGGTAGCTCAGCAGTGTGATACCGATGCTCATACCGTGGAGCGAGTACGCCAGCGATTTGCCCATTTGGAGCCTTCCGGCGTCGGTGCTGCGGATTACAAAGAGTCATTTTTGTTTCAGCTCAGTGATCATGATTTGGATGATGAACTCTCTATTTTGCTCGGTGCGATGATTTTGCAGTTCGATAAGATGGAAAAATTTATCAATCACCCACGACTGCATGATGCCAAACATGTATTGCAACATTTGAGAAATCCTCCGGCGTTGGAATATATGGAGCCAGAATCACAGATTACCCCCGATTTGTTTGTCGAATTTGCAGGATCGGAGCTCAATATTCGTATTAACCATGCGTTTTATCCCGATTTACAGGTCAACATGATCGACAAATACGACAATTTTGCGAAACAAAAGTTCAAAGAAGCGCGTGAGCTGGTAAAACTTCTCGATTTGCGCAAGGCGACACTTTATAACGTTGCGTTGGTATTGCTTGAAAAACAATACGCCTTTTTTATGGGGGGAGAACTCAAACCGCTCCGACTCCAAGACGTTGCCGATGAACTGGGATTTAATGAATCGACGATTTCACGAGCGATTGCCGATAAATACATTCAAACTGAGCGGGGATTGTATGCGTTTAAAGACTTTTTTTCGAACTCGATCGGCGAAGTTTCTACTTCAGAGATCAAACATTTCCTGAAACGGCTTGTGGGAAGTGAAAACAAAGACGATCCGTTTAGCGATAAAACACTTCATGAGATGATCGAAGAGCGTTTCGGGGTCAAAATGGTACGTCGTGTTATCGCGAAATACCGTCAAGAACTGGATATCCCATCGTACAAAGAACGATTGTTCTTGTACAAGCTGGAATTGCTTTAAAATTAGCTGTTTTGCGCAAGCGGCGAAGAAGAGCTATAAGGAACTTTTGCGCTGGGGGTCTCTTTGGAGGTTTTTTCGAGATGAACATCTTGGTCATCGAAGAAAATATCGGCTTGAAACGCTTTTACAATTTCGTATTTGTCCACACCGCCTAGAAAAAAGGCTTCATCGATACGGACTCCCCACTCATTGAGTGTCCGTATGACACGCTCGTGTGCAGGAGAGTTGCGCGCGGTAATCAATGCGGTTCGGATCGGTGCAGAGATATCGTCGGGAAAATGGGTTTGGATTTTTGAAATGACCCGTAATAATTTGGCAAACGGCCCATCGGGGAGTGATTTGCTGACATTCTCTTTTTCGTGGGCGATAAAAGCGTTTAGCCCTTGGAGTTTGTAAATTTGTTCCGATTCGTCTGAGAATAAAACCGCGTCTCCGTCAAAAGCGATCCGAACTTGATGGGAAATCGGCTCATTTTGATTACCTTCAAACGGTAATATCCTCGCAGCGGCTATCCCGACATCGATCGCATCGCGGACATCGTCTTCGTAGGCGGATAAAAAGAGATCGACTTTGAATGGTAATAGGTATTTTGATATCTTTTCCCCACCTGTCCATGCAGAGCGGACGATATCGAGATTATACGCTTCGATCGATTTAGTTATTCGTAGGCTGGTGGCGGCATTGTTGCGTGAGATAATGATGACTTCGATGTGTTTTCCGTCATCAAACAAAGTATTGATGGCTAAAAAGTTGTTGACAAGACCAAAAGCCGTCCCCGGTTGGAGAATGTCAAGCTCTTTTTCCAGCTGATGCTGATAATACTCTTTGAGCCCTTTTTCCTCAAAAATGCTATTTTCTTCTTCTAATGAGAACAATGCTCTGGAAGAGATGGCAATAACAAGCTTATTTTCTAAATCATATCCCATTCATGCTCCGCAACAGAAAGTCATTGCGGATATTATAGCACTATTAGCTCGATGGGGTATCGACAGCGGTAAAGAAGGTATTGCTTTTATGTGTAGCGCGAGGGATCGGTTGAGTCAGTGCCGATTCGTCTCTTTCCCCTGTACGGATACGCTCTACTTCGAGTACCGGAGTGACCCATATTTTACCTGCACCGTGGCCTAAATCCTGAGTATGTGCACGGATCGCTTCCATCGTAATCTCTTTTGTTTTTTCATTTGATACTACGACAATAATCATAACTTTCGGATACAAATCGGGGGCATTGTTTTTTTCGGCAATACCGAGAGAACCTTTTCCGATGACATCTGTAACGGTTACACCTTCGATTTCGTTATCAAATAATTCACGAAGAACATCGTTGAGACAGTGTTTGTTAAATACAGCAGTAATCTGGACCATTTTGGACCCCTTTATGTGGTTTGTTGATAAGTCATTATAAGTTGAAAATGAGTGAGTATTCACCGTTTAACTGCTTATAAATTAATCAATTTTGAATAATTGCATGCATAGAGTGTTCTCGAAAAATAATACTACAAAATTGTTATATCCAAATAAGAACAGCTCTTGCAATGGTTAAAAATATAATCCATTTACAGGAGCTAGTTATGGCACGTGACACACTGATCGGCGGAGCATTATGGGAAGAGTATTCAACTGAAGTACAACGACGGATGAACGATCCGATCAATATGGGTGAGATTACTCAAGAAGAAGCCGATGCAGCCGATAAAACGTTGATTATTGCCGATTTCGGTGCGGAGAGCTGTGGTGATGCCGTACGTCTTTACTGGATGATCGATCCTAAAAATGATGTGATCGTTAAAAGCCGATTTAAAAGTTTCGGATGCGGTACGGCGATTGCCAGTTCAGACATGATGGCAGAACTATGTATGGAAAAAACGGTTGATGAAGCACTTAAGATCACTAACATCGATGTGGAAAAAGCACTTCGTGACGAGGAAGATATTCCGGCAGTTCCCGGGCAGAAAATGCACTGTTCCGTTATGGCGTATGACGTAATCAAAAAAGCGGCATCAATCTATAAAGGGGTTGATATGTCTGAGTTTGAGACCGAATTTATCGTCTGCGAATGTGCCCGTGTCAGTCTCGACACCCTTAAAGAGGTGATTCGTCTCAATAAACTTGAATCGATTGAACAAATTACCGATTACACTAAAGCGGGCGGTTTCTGTAAATCGTGTATTAAACCGGGCGGACATGAGAAAAAAGATGTCTATCTCGTCGATATGCTCGCAGAAATCACGGCTGAGCTTCAAAAAGAGGCGATTAGCAAAAAAATCAAAGAGGCAAAAGGGGACGGAAACTTCAATGCGATGAGTTTGGTACAAAAACTCCGCAGTATTGAATCGATTCTCGAAGAATACATTCGTCCTACTCTCAAAGCCGACCATGGAGATGTTGAAGTGATCGATCTCAAAGAGGTAGACGGAGAACACGAACTCTATATCCAGTACAAAGGTGAGTGTATGAGTTGTTCTATGAACACGACAACAACCCTCGCAGGAATGCAAGATATGCTAAACTTTAAACTCAAATCTAACTTGCGAGTGATGGTGGTTTAAGAATGTTATGTGCCACAAAAGAGGGAACTTTTTCGTATCTCAAAAAATTCGGTAATTACTCGAAAGATTTTTACCGTTTTAACGGAGAACTCTTTTTCCCATCTCTCGGGATCGGAACCTATAAAGCCGAACCGTATAAAGAAGATAATTACATTATCAACTTTGCTGAAGCGATCAAAATGGCGCTTCGTCGTGGAATTAATATGATCGATACGGCGATCAACTACCGCTATCAAATGAGCGAACGTGAGATTGCCGAAGCGTTGAATGCAATGTTTCAAGAGGGTGAAATAAAACGTCAAGAGGTGATCATCGCTTCCAAAGCAGGTTTCATCCCTCTGGATTTTCCGTTTCCAGAGAATCCCTACGGATGGATAAAAGAGCACATTATTGATACGGGATTAGCAACCAAAGAAGAGATTGTTATCGATCAGCACTGTATGGCTCCTGCGTATTTGCGTTGGAGCTGTGAGCAGTCGTTACGCAATTTGGAGTTGGAAACGATCGATATTTTCTATCTCCATAATCCCGAAACACAGCTCGGATATGTCGATCAAGAAACGTTTTACGGCCGTATCGAAACAGCATTTAAACTCTTTGAAGAGCTAAGAGCGGAGGGTAAAATCGTCTCTTACGGGATAGCGGCTTGGAACGGATTTTTGTATGAAGCGGATCATACCGAGTACATCGCCCTCTCAAAAGTAGTAGAAATTGCTCGTCGTGCGGGTGGGATAAACCATGGGTTTAAATACCTCCAAAGTCCATTTAATCTGGCAAAACCGCATGCCTACGGTTATGCAAATCAGCAAGCTGAAGATGGGATGTATTATCCTCTTATGCATGCGTGCGCTAGCTATGGGATAACCTATATCGGTTCCTCTCCTCTGCTGCAAAAAAATCTCTTTAAAAGAGCGTTTGCACCGGATGTCGCTGAACTTATGAATACGAATGAACTGAGCGACATTGCCAGTGCATTACAATTTGCGCGTAGTGCAGGGGGGATCTGTGCAGTATTTGGTGCCGTTGATCCTGCCCATGTAATAGATAATGCGGTTTTGTGTTATCTCCCTGAAGCTTCCGCCAAGGCAGTAAATACGCTTATGAAGGGTGCTTATGCTGTATGATGTAATTGTTGTCGGCAGCGGTATCTCCGGATTATATGCCGCACTTAGTGCCAAACGTGCCGGACTCAAGGTTGCTTTAGTCTGCAAAAGCAATCCTCTGCGTTCCAATTCTGCCGTAGCATCTGGGGGAATCAATGCCGTACTTAAAACAACGCGTCACGATTCATGCCGTGATCATATCGCCGATACGTTAAAGGGAGCCGACAAGCTCGGTCGTCTTGCCGTTGTCAGTGCTATGGTAACCGGTGCAGAAGAGATCATTAACGATCTGCAATCGATGGGAGTTGCCTTTGATACCAACGAAGAGGGACACGTTGCTCAACGCCCATTTGGGGGAACAAAAGCAAAGCGTACATGCTATATCGCTGATAAAACGGGCGCTTCAATTACCCAAACCCTTCTCGTACAGTGCCGTAAAGAAGGGGTAAAAATATTTCCTAATCATCTTATGCTCTCGATTGCTACTTTTAAGGAACAACTTTCCGGTATTACGCTCCTTAGACGTCGAGATTCTCAAGTAATCGCCTTTGCGTGCAAATCGCTTGTACTGGCTGGAGGAGGGTTTGCCGGAATATATCGCGGTCACTCTACTAATTCCCAAGAATCAAGCGGAGATGTCATCGCTATAGCACTCAGAGCCAAGATGCGTTTAGCCAATCTGGAATTTGTTCAGTTTCACCCAACAACACTAGCCAACAGCGGTACTTTAATCAGTGAAGCAGCACGGGGAGAAGGTGCGTATATCGTTGATGAAATGGGGGAACGCTTTACCGATGAGCTACAAACACGCGATAAACTCTCTCGTGATATTGTTCTTCATCAGTTGAATGGTCATACCGTTTATCTCGATTTCCGCCATTTGGGTGAAGAGTTGATCGACAAAAAACTCCCATCCGCGCGTAAACATGCCCTCAACGGCTCAGGCATTGATATCCTCACTGAATTGCTCCCTATCACGCCATCCGCTCACTATACCATGGGCGGAATTTGGAGCCGCAACGATACCTCTACGGATATCGCAAATGTTTTTGCCTGTGGTGAATGTGCCCATAACGGTGTACACGGAGCAAACCGTTTGGGCGGTAACAGCCTGCTTGAAGCCGCTTATTTTGGTAAGGTCGCCGGCACAGAAGCGGCCAAAGCGGCTAAAAAAGGGGTGTTCCATCCTATCGATTATGCACAGGTTGCACAGGAACTACGCTACGTTGATAGTATCATCGAAGGCGAAAGTCGATTTAATATCAACACGATGCGTCGTAACCTCGGCAATAATCTTTATAAAAATGCAGGGGTTTTCCGCACCCATGATTCGCTTGCCAATGCATTGGAATACGTCCATTATCTGATGAAGATGTCATCAGGATTGTGTTGTGTTAATAAAGAACGGACCGATAACGTCGAGCTGATGTCGATTATTGAGTTTCGTAATGCTCTCACCGTGGCAGAAGCAATGCTCATGTCGGCATTAGCGCGTGAAGAGAGCCGTGGTGTCCATTATCGGGATGATTTTCCCCAACATGATGGTAAAAATTATGAGGTCAATACGATTATTCGCCGCCTCGCAGCAACTTTTTTACGCATAACATTCGAAGGGCATCTCTCATCGGATTGGTGGCATCGGATACGAAAGTTTTTTCATGCACAGTAGTGCGATGAATTTAATACATACAATACAAAGGATACACAATGGCAAAAGTTATGTTACGTTACGACTCTAAGGGAGCGATCTCTTTTTATGTTGCAAAAAAAGATATGGAAGAGACGATTCTCACGTCAGAGTTTGACAGTGAAGAAAAATGGGGCGGTGAGGTAAAACTCAGCAACGGCGAAACATGGTTTATTGAACCGGGCGTAAAAAAATTCCCTTCAGAAGTTGTCGCTGTACGTCGCGGCGACTGATATTTTCTCCACCCATTCACTTCTTGAATGGGTATTTTCTCCGATTTTTTCATAAAACTATCCTAAAAATTCTCATAAGACATTTTTTTTCGTTTAATTGGCGGAATTTTACAAGACATTTTTCTCTCCGTAGCTTATCATTAGCGCTGTTAAAGGATTTTATGTATGAATATTATTTGCCACCAAAGCCCTTTTATCGATTCTATCTATCACATTCCAACTTACCACTATAAAAAAGAGCAAGATTTTCAATTTATCGGTGCCCCTTCTGTCCATGAACATATTATTTTAAATAATGGATGTGCCGTTCTCGCATTTGAAATAGACGGCAAAAAATATGAATTTGACGGTGATTTAGTGTGCGGTAAATTTACCCATGCCCCAAAAATAAAAATTCTATTTAAAGACACGTGTCAAGAATTGACGATTATCCGTCTGAGTGCATGCGGTATGTTTAGACTCACCGATACTCCGATCGTTTCGATGGTCAACCATATCGCTCCGGGATCAATGATTAATATTAACGTTCCAGCAGAGGATCGGGCAGTAAAATACATTCAATCGGTCGAAGAAATGATGAATGGGGAATCCCAGCATCGTTCTTATACCATTACACGTGAGATTATCCGCTATGTCAATGCCAATTTTACGCAACTGCCGACCAATGCGACAAAAGAGGTCGCCAAACATTTCGGGATTTCTGAGAGTTCGCTGCGGCGTTATTTTAAAAAATATCTGGGGATTAATCTCTCTACCTATATCATCACGATTAAACGCAAAAAGATGATTCAAGCATTGTACGAAAACAATTACGACTCTATGAGTGTGAGGGAAAACGGTTACTACGATCAGTCCCATTTTTTGAATGACTTCAAACGCCTTTACGGTGTACCGCTCAAACAGTATTTTAATGATATTCAAATACTGAAAGATCAAGCCCCGGATTTAATGCATTTTTTATATCACTGCAATATAGAAAATACGATTTAAGGGGAATATGTGATGGTAGAATCATTGGCACTAACGCATTCGACCCCGATCGGTAAACTGTTTGATTATGAAAGCAAGGTACGGACGTTTGATGCTGATGTGATGATGCGTGAGGTATTTGAATACTTTACGGCATATACTACCGATGTTGTTATCATCACAGAGAGAGCACTGTCAGTTGGGATTATAACGCTCAAAGATATGGTGAGAGTCCTAAGTGATTGGGACAATTTAATGCTGCCGGTTAAAACCTTTATGACCGCACCGCTTAAGACGTTTCATTCGACGATGAGCATTGCCGAGGTTCTTGATGAGATGAAGCATGCACGGTTTGATAAAATCGTCGTTACCCACTTGGACGATTTGGTTGGCGTTATGGATCAACGTCATCTTCTTTCTCTGTGTTACAATCAATTGACCCCCTTTATCAAGCACGAATACAATATGCTCACTTCTCTCATGGGGATGGTAAACGAAGGGGAAAAAGGGTTGCTTAAAATGGCAACAACCGATACGCTGACCGGGATCGGAAATCGCCGATTACTCGAAGAGGTCTTTCAAGCCCATCAAAGCCTCAAAGAGCGCTATAGCATTACGCTGTTTTTATTGATGTTCGATATTGACGGATTTAAAGGTATTAACGATACCTACGGTCATAATATCGGTGATTTGGTCCTTAAAGAATTGACTTCACTGGTCAGCCGTTCGATTCGTAAATCCGATTTGTTTGTACGCTGGGGTGGCGAAGAATTCGCAATATTGCTCCGATACACGGATCCATTAACGGTGATGAAAATTGCAGAACAGATTCGTAAGCGGATTGATGAACACCCGTTTAAAACGATTTCCCATCTTACGTGCAGTTTCGGATTGACATTGGTACAGCCGGGTGAAACGTTGGAGATGGTAATGGACCGAGCGGATAAAGCCCTCTATTGCGCTAAAGAAGAGGGGAAAAACAGTGTTCACCTAGAGATACGTTAGAGGTTGATCTCATACTGTTTGATTTTATATCCGATCTGACGGGCGCTCATTCCCAATGCGCGAGCCGCTTTGGTTTGAATACCGTGTGAATCGATCAGTGCTTGGATAATCGACTCTTTTTCCAACTCTTGAAGACTTTTACGGGTTACCGGTCCTGATGTCTGTGGCGCTGGTGTCGGCATGGCAGATGGATTCGATGTCGGCATCGATTGAGGTTGAGCAACTGATTCAGGCTGCATGTAAAGCTTTTGGTAATTAAACGGCAATACATGGCTCAGCATTTCCGGTTGGATTTCACCATCAGGACAGATGAGTACAATCCGCTCCATGGTATTTTGGAGTTCACGGATATTTCCCGGCCATGGATAATCGAGTAACAGCTCCATTGCCGGTTTAGAAATATGCATGTTTTTACGGTGCTCTTTCATAAATCGGTGGAGATAGTGCTCGATGAGGAGTTTCACGTCTTCGTATCGCTCACGAAGCGGCGGAAGGTTGATCGGAATAACGTTGAGACGATAAAACAGGTCCTCACGAAATTCTCCTTTACGCACCATCTCTTCAAGATTACGGTTGGTCGCGGCGACGAGGCGGACATTGGTTTTGATTGTTTTATTTCCCCCGACTCGCTCAAATTCCTGCTCTTGTAAAATTCGGAGCAGTTTAACTTGGAGGGATGGGGTGATGTCTCCGATCTCATCGAGAAACAAGGTTCCGCCGTCTGCGAGTTCAAAACGCCCTTTGCGCATCTCTCTCGCATCGGTAAAGGCCCCTTTTTCATGACCGAAGAGTTCCGATTCGAGGAGTGTTTCACTGATAGCGGCGCAGTTGAGTTTGATAAACGGGCCATTTTGGCGGCGGCTGAGATTATGGACAGCCGTTGCAATCAACTCTTTCCCTGTCCCCGTTTCTCCACGAATCAAGATCGTAGCATCGGTCGGAGCAACGGTATTGATCATTCCGAATACTTGTTGCATACGGGTAGAACGTCCGACGATATTTTCGAATTTATAATCTTTTTGCATCTCCTCTTTGTAATACGTTTTGAGTTCGGTGAGAGACTCTTTCTCTTCGGTAATGGTTTGTTGTGCTTTGAGTGATCCTACGAAGAGTGAACCGACGATAGTAAGCATACGGACAATTTCGTCGAAGTTTAGAGGGCTGCTCTTTCCGATGTTGGCAGAAATAACTCCGATGACCTCTTCGTCTTGGAGGAGCGGAACCGCAACATAGGAGACCATTTGGGTGGAAATATTTCCCATTTTGTTGAGATAGTTGATGTTATTATGGATATTTTCGATGACGATCGGTTCACGGCTTTTTGCTGCCAAACCTGTTGCACCTTCCCCGAAACGATACGTTGCCACTTTTTTCTGATAGGGTTCCAAATCGATCGATGCTAAAAGCTCAAGTTCCTCGGTATCCTCTTTTTTACGGAAGAGGGCACAGCGTTCCAAATATCCGTGTTGTTTAAGACGACGCATCGCTTTTTCGATACTTGTTGTGATCTCAGTCGTGCTGGTGAGCATAACGGCGACTTCATAAAGGAGGTTGATCTCTTTATACGCAAAAGTCAGTGCACAGGTGCGGCACTCTTCACGATCTGGGATATTGGCTTCATAGGTCATCATGTCATCATCTTTTGTATAAGTTATTCACTAATTGTAATACAAAATAAAACAATGAACCTGTATTCACATGGATAAAAAATAGGCAGTTTGTAGAACTGATTTTGCACTACATTCACAAAATGATCCAAAAAGGAGAGACGATGCAAATTACCGTTCATGGAACACCAACCCCTTTAGAGGGAAAAGAGATGAGTATTTGGCGTGAAGCTCCGGCTGCACGTGTTACAAACCTCGATGGAAGTCAAAACGTTATCGGAATGATTGCTCCGAGCGCACAATTGCTCATTGCGATCCCTTCACTGAAAACCGAAGTGTGTTCATTGGGTGCAAAGAAATTCAATGATCTTATCAAGCAGTTTAAAAAGCTCAAAACAGTAATGATTACGACAGACGATGCCGAATTTGTCAACGATTTTGTCACACGAGAGTGTATTGACAGTGCCGATATTGTAATCGATACCAATCGTGATTTCGCAAAAAAATTCGGAATTTTGATTACCGAAGGGAAACTTAAAGATCGTCTGGCGCGTGCCGTATTCGTTATCGACCAAGAGGGGATGATCAGCTATGTTGAGGTGGTTCCTGAGATTACGGATGAAGTCGATTATGATAAATGTATTGAAGCGGTTGATAAAGCAGCCAACTTCAAGAAAAAAGGACACGACCATGAAAACTGGATGGGTGTATAAAAAATTCTGCTAAGGAGTTTGTGATGGTAGAACAGTATATTACATGGTTAAATGAAAGAGGCTTTCACCCGGATGATCTCGAGTACCGTGGGTTTAACGGTAATACTCCGCTGATGCTGGCCGCATTGGAAGGCAATGCCATGATGGTATCGCGCCTTATCGAAGCCGGTTCGGATTTGTACGCAATTAACGATGACTTTAACGGAGTTCTCTTTAATGCCTGTTATGCGGCGTCACCTGAAGTGATACGTTTACTTGTAGAGGCAGGTGCCGATATCAATGATACCAATGAAGAGGGGACGACGGCACTTATGTACGCCGCATCCGCTTCACGCTTGGAATGCGTTAAAATGCTTTTATCGCTCGGTGCGAATGCCGGAATGCATAATGAAGACGGTTTCAGTGCCATCGAACTCACCAGTAACCGCGACGTGTTTAACCAACTGCGCAGTGCGTGAATCAACCCTCCTCACCCGTGAGTGGGTTGCTAATCAACAATCGTTTTTGGATTGGGAGTCGCAACCTTCATCGTTTAAACAGTACCCCCATTTTTGCTATCGTGTCCCTCTGAGGGATCACCCTTCGTTAGAATGGCTCGTACAAACACGATGCATTACCGATGAGCATATTATTGCCAAAAAGCCATATCGCCGTCTCAATGTCCCCTCCGCCGGAAATCTTCACCCAATAGAGATCTATGTTCAGCTCCGCAATGTCGCAGGATTGCTCAGCGGTATTTATCATCTCGATGTTTTACATGAAGAGCTGGTCATGATCGCTGAGATTGCAGGGGAGGGGATAGAGCCGTATGTCGGGTTGGATAAACGCTTTAGCGGGGTTATCGCGGTCCTATCTTTGGTGCCGTTTCGATCATCATGGAAATACGGCTTACGCGCTTGGCGCTATCTGTATCTCGATTTAGGGCATCAAATCCATGCACTTTGTGCTTCAGTACGACATTTTGGGCTTAGTTTAACAAAAATGTCAGTAAACGAACAACTCAAGAGTATACTGGGAATGGGTGAAGATGAGGTGATCGGGGCGGTTTATGGAATAGGGGAGATAAGTGAGCGTAGTGTAAAGCATTTAAGCAAACCGCTTATGTGTGTACAACCGACCGATTACAGTGAGAATTTAGAAGCACTTATCGAGACTGTGATGAGTACTCCCGTCTATAACGAAATCCCCGATACGCTTTTCTATGAAGATTTTCTTTCCATTAATGCATTACGCCGCAGCGCACGGGAATTTTTCCCGAATGCTATGAGTGATACGGTTATTCAAGCACTTATGTCGATACCTTCCCCCCCTTCTCTTGAAATTGTCCCTTTTCTCTTTCAGGCACACGCTATGCATCCGGGTTTGTATCGTAACGGGAAATGTGCCGTGAGTGGAAATTTTAATTCTGAAATACTCCATCTGCTTTTAGATCAGCGTTTTATTTCAGGATCAAATATGGTAGTATTGATTTTTGCGGAAATTTTTTGTGCAGACTCTCACATCGAAGCGGGAATCTATGCGCAAGAACTCTATAGGACGTGTGAACATCACAATGCGATCTGCAGCGGAATCGGAGCTTTTTATGATGAAGAAGCATCCCGCTGGTCAGAAAAGCCACTGCTCTATGCAGTAGCAATAGGGGGGAAAGTATGATTATCGGAGTACCAAAAGAGATTAAAACGGACGAGTTCCGTGTCGGTATGACTCCATCTGGGGTTAAGGAGTTGATTAAAGCCGGTCATAGTGTTATGGTTGAGCGGGGTGCGGGTTTGGGCAGCGGTTTTGAGGATGCGCAGTACCTAAATACCGGGGCTGTATTAATAGAGAGCGCCAATGATCTCTATGCGGCTGCCGATATGATTGTAAAGGTTAAAGAGCCGATAGAGGTCGAATACAACCGGTTAAAAGAAAATCAGATCCTTTTTACCTATCTTCATCTTGCCGCAGATAAAAAACTAACCGAAGTTTTGTGTGCAAAAAAAATCACTGCGCTGGCGTATGAGACACTTCGCGTAGGGCGACGATTACCGCTGTTAGAACCGATGAGTGAGATTGCCGGACGGATGGCAACGCTGTTTGGTGCCGTGCATTTGGGACGCTACAATGGCGGAAGCGGACGACTTCTCGGCGGTGCGGTTGGCGTGGAGCGCAACCGTGTTGTGGTACTGGGAGCAGGGGTAGCGGGTAAATCGGCGGCGGATGCGGCAGCAGGTCTGGGATCAGAAGTAGTGATGCTCGATATTAACACCGAACGACTCACCTATCTGCGCGATGTGATGGCACCCAATGTGACAATGCTATACTCTACATACGATACGATATTGGAGTGTATTAAAACGGCTGATTTGATTATCGGAACGGTATTGCTTCCGGGGGCAAAGGCCCCTAAACTCATCACCAACGATATGCTGAGTTTGATGAAAAAAGGCTCTGTTTTAGTCGATGTCTCTATCGATCAGGGGGGCTGTTTTGAAACGTCTCATGCGACGACTCATTCACATCCGACGTTCGAGATTGAAGGTATCGTTCACTACTGTGTTGCCAATATGCCCGGAATGTATCCGCGCACTTCGACGGTTGCCCTGACCAATGCAACACTGCCGTATGCGATTAAAATCGCTTCAACCCCGTTGGAAGTACTGTTGCACGATGAAATCTATAGAGGGGCATTAAATACTTATGACGGAAACGTTACCAATGAAGCGGTAGCCATTGCCCACGCAATGCCGTACAAAGGGATACTATGAGTGAAATAGACAAAGCTCACGAGATATTGGGGATCTACCGTTTTTACAAAATGGACGGCAAACTTTACCACTACGACGAAGATGATCGTCTCGATGAGTTATTTGAAGCGGTTGTTTATGCGATCAATGATTGCGGTATGCTCAAACCGCTTCTGCCGCGCGAAGAGTTTGTTGTTCCCTGTCGCGGGATACTGAACAAAGAGCGTGCATGGTTGCAACGATTCGAACATCAGGATACGAAGGCTTTTTTCCTGAGCGATATATACGATTTTTTGAAGTTGTTTACGGGACGGACGAAGTTGCGGGTGAATTAGGCTAATTTGATCGACTCTTTAGACATAAATAGCCCGATCAATGATAAATTTTTTAGCCGTTTTTCCCATCCCCGTGCGATCTGCTAGATCGACTTTAGCACCGAGGGCACTACTGAGCTCATTTTGGATTTGACGGATGCGCTCAAAGGCTTGAAAACCGTATTTTGAGGCAAATTGCGGTGTTGCTTCGACGAGAATATCGATGTCACTTTTAGCATCGGCATCATCACGTGAGTATGATCCGAAAAGGGCTTCTATCAAAAATCCTTCTTGCGCATACGTGCTTTTGACATTTCTAAGATAATCTAAGATTTGTTCTTTGTTCATAATAACGATTATAGCAAATAATCTGTTTGAAACGATGCAAGTGATATTAATACCTTAAATTACAAACGCCCCGTCTCTATAAATCACTTCATCCCCCAGCGAAAACGTATGGGTATCAGCGAATACATCGACGTGATAGAGTCCGTCACGGCGTTTAAAACCGGGTTTACCGTAAGTGCCGTGTTTCGCCCCCAGTGATATATGAACCCCGCACATTCGCTCATAGGTTCCTGTATCAGCGACGGTGCGTGTTTTGCTAAAGGCTCGGTTGAGTCCGAAACCGAGTTCCCGTATCCAAACGACTCCCCCCTCATCTCGGCGTATATTAGATAATATTAGATCAAACGCAGGAGTCGAATTTTCACACGCCACGACTTGCCCCTCTTCGATGATGAGGGTGATAGGGGTTTCAGGGGTATTGATTTTATACGTTACATCCCCGAAACAATAAATTTTGACCCGTCCGTGAACGGCTCTGAGATCTTGCGCTTCGGTAAACACCTCCCCCAGAGGGAACTGACCGCCCCAGTTGGGTAATCCCGTGTAATCGCCGATGTTGACTTTGGCAGACTCGAACGGAGAACCATAGATCAGTAGTTCTCCGCCAGTGTCGAGTACCCCCATGGGTGCTTGATCTATTTTAGACTGGAGGGTACGACCTAGATGTCGGTAATACGTTTTGTCGTATTCCAGCGAATCGATGAAATAGGATGCTTCGTCATCCGACATACGGCTCAGATGGGGATGTTCTATTACTTTGAGTTTGAGTTTAAAGAGCTCGACACGTAAGCGAAACGCATCGAGGCGGAAATTGGTCGATTGGATCAACACTACCAAATCTGAGGGATTTAGAGCTTCTAAAAGTGCCCGAACCTCTTGGGGCTCGTGTTCGTCGAAATCGATCATCCGTGCATGGGGGAGGGCGCGTTTGTACCACTCCATCAAAATAGTAGCAATCAGAC
>Ga0074197_1001113_pt1 | contig 25069 bp, 20 predicted proteins | sample EPASupsiteSAE305_FD_64526 | JGI IMG/M metagenome (GOLD analysis project Ga0074197, IMG submission 64526) | Bioremediated contaminated groundwater microbial communities from EPA Superfund site, New Mexico - SAE3-05 reassembly with SPADES | ecosystem: Environmental > Aquatic > Deep subsurface >...
CAGCTTGTTGGGCGGCAATCCTAGCTTGTTCTGCTTGTGCAGCCTTGGCAGCAGCATCAGCGATTGCTTTGGCAGTGGCCGCTTGTTGGGCGGCGATCCTAGCTTGTTCTACTTGGGCTGCTCGTGCAGCGTTTGCTCGTGCAGTGGCCGCTTGCTGTGCAGCTGTATCAACTGGTGCTACGGGAATAACAGGGGGTTTAGAAGGAATAACAGGTGCAGTATTTTGAGTATTTTTTGCTTGCTCCAACATCTTTCTATTTAGCTCTCGTTGTTTTAATAATTCAGACCTCTCTATCTCGCCCACAAGTACAGGCAAAACAAATCCACCATCATGACTTACCTTGGATGCTAATAAAACCATTTTGGCTACTTCACCTTTGGTAACAAAATTATCCGGACCAACGGTGCCATTTTCATAACCTTTGATCACATTATTTGCTTTGGCAGTTTCCAAGTAAGCTCCGGTCCAATCTAAATTATCCTCATCGGAAAATGACTTTGTTGTAGGATACTTACCTGCCAAATCAACATTATATGCCTCAAGAAGCATTTTTATAACTTCCCCTCTTTTTACATTATTCAAGGGTTTAAAACTGTTATCTTCATATCCTTTCACTATACCTTTGTCTTTCGCAGTCGACACGTAAGCGGCTATCCAAGATTTATTACTTACATCAGAAAATGCTTGATAATTTGAAATCTCATCAGGAGAAAGTTCCGATGTATTTAAAATTAGTCTCAAGGCATCAATTCTTGAAGCCGGAGAAAATCTATCATAATAGATAGGATCAAACTGTGAAACTATTTCTCTTTTGGCTAATTCATCAACATAAAAATCAATGGGATTATTTGCAGTTAAAAGAGTTATTCCATCCATTAAATCTTTCTTTGAAGCTAAGAAAGCCAACATATTGGAATAATCTGACGTCGCAACAGGACTTATAACCACAGGCATTTGAGTTAAATCAGATGCTGGGACGGTAAGAGTATCAACAGAAGCTTGATTTATCTCATTCGCTTGAAACATAGAAACATCGAAAACAGTATTTCTTTCCCTTCTTGTTTCTCTATCATCATCTTCATCATCATTATCATCATTGTCATCCTCTTCATCATCGTCGTCACTATCATCTTCTTCATCTTCATCAGCGTGAGCGGTGGAAACTAAAAAATTCAGAGAATTATCTTGAATATCCCCTAATACCTGACCATAACCCAATAAAAACATCAGGTGAGCAATCATAAAAGTCGATAACAAACCAGTCGTGATTTTTTTAAACATATAATTATTTAATGTTACACGACTAATTTACCACCTTAACCTTAAGGTAAGTTTAAGAGATAGAGTAAATTTATCTTACTCTATAAATCATTTCTGCAAGCTGTGATCTTAATATAGGTTCGTTGACTCCAAATTCCATTGAATCAAAATCCATTAATTTATTATCATATACGTAAGCTATGTATGGACTGTACCAATCATTTTTATTTACGTCGTTGAACAGAACCAACGTATTCTGAGGCAAATATAAATGTTTTAATTGAGCTAATATTTTAATAGCTTCCACTTTGGAAACCGCATTATTCGGTTTGAAACTTTTGTCATTATAGCCACTGAGAAATCCTCTATTGATAGCGGTCAAAACATACGGATAGTACCAATCCGCTTTAATAACATCTGTAAAATCCATTGTTCCATTACTATCTAAAGGAATTTTATATGTATTAAAGAATATTTTTAAAATTTCCGCTCTGGTAATTGCTTCACTAGGGAAAAAGAAATTATCTCTTCCTCCAATAATCTTGTTCTCTCGTAAATATCGAATAGCCTCGACATTTTTATTATTACTACTAATATCGAAAAAACCCGCTGGTGTGTCTATATTGTCCAGTTTGGCATACTCCCAAGCTACAAAAAACTTGCCCTTCGTTTCCGATGTGGGGACAATCGCTATTCCTATTCCTACTGCGTTAAAATCAGGATGATAAATTGTGCGATAATGTGGCCCATTATACTTTTTCTCATTTACAAATTCCGTAATTCTTCTCTCCATCTCGGAATACGGGTTATAGGTACAACCTTTCAAACATCCATAAGAACCCCAAGCTATATTTTCAGTAAAGTTATTAAGTTTAAAATTATCGGATAATTTAATACCGAAATCCAGCGCTCTCTGCTTCATGCCCTTGCCATCTACACTATGAGTAGCTAAATTAGCTCGCGCCATTTTATTGGCATATTCTTTAGCCAAACCCTCCAAGCTTTTATCAATTTTAAAAAGTGGCAAAGAAGCCTCTTCTCTTTTATTATTAACTAATTCCAAAGCGTAAGCTGTTAAATCCCCTTCATTTAGCTCAACTTTGACCTCCGGTTTGATTTCCTGAAAACCTGAATTATCACTATCGGCATATGCCACAGACTGAGAAGATAGTATTAAGAAAACCGATAAAAAGACGAGGATAAATTTTTTACAATATGTCGTCATATGTTGGTTTTGTGTGGATTTTAAGCCATCGAATAAAAAGACGCGTTTATTATACCCGAAACACCAAAGAAACAAAATCAATTATCAATTTTCAATTTTCAATGCTCAATTTTCCTCTCGATGAACTCGAGGCCGTATTAAAAACAATCGTTGGCCGTGAGCTTTTCGAACAGCATTAAATTTTCAATATTACAATTGCAGAATTGATTAATTGTATACTTGGTTATTCACTGATAATTGAAAACTGAAAATTGTAAATTGTTTTAAGGGATTGTTCTGTTTCTAAAATCTTGTGTAGAATGGTTAGGTGTAATTTTCCTCTTATGGTTTATCTTAGTGAGCTCATCGATGTCGAAGTTAAAGATAGCACAGATAGTATTATCGGTACCCTTTCGGATATCATGATAAAACCAAAGGCCAACACTTACTCTCCCTTAAAATATCTTTTAGTTAAAAAAAACAAAGGTAAAGAAAAACTAGTCTTCGTCCCCTATGATTATGTAGAAATTTTAAGTAAAGGAAGTATTTTTCTTAAAAAAATATTTTCCAAAATACCCACTGAAAATGAATTGAACGAAGAAGATTATATCGGAATCAGAAAAGATATATGGGATCAGCAAATCGTTGACGTGGAAGGAGTACGTGTAGTTAGAGTGAACGACATTAAAATTGGCATGTTCGAACAAAAAATGTGCGTTCTTGGTATAGACATAAGCATCAAGGGAATTTTGAGACGTCTCGGATTGGAAAAATTGGATGTTTTTGATTTTTTCAAAGTCAATTTAATAGACTGGAGACAGGCACAACCTGTAAAGGGTTTTTTGAAACTTGATATTCTTTCCGATAGTTTAGATAAACTCCACCCGGCAGATCTGGCTAACATTATTGAAGATTTAAGTCTTAACAATGGTAGTGAACTGGTTAAATCTCTTGATTCCAAAGATGCTGCTAAAGTTTTGGAAGAAGTTGATCCGCACCTTCAAAAAATCATGGTTGAATATATAGGACCGGAAGAAGCCTCAGAAATTTTGGATGAAATGTCTGTTGATGAAATCACTGATTTGGTGAAGACACTACCTAAAGAAAAGGCTTCTCTATTTTTAGAACAGTTAAAAAAAGGCACAGCCAGAAAAGTGGAAAAATTAATTCACTACCCGGACAATACGGCAGGAGGCTTAATGAATATGGAACTGGTAACAGTAAAACCAGAATGGACGGTTCATGAAGCAATTGAAGAAATCAAAAAAAAATCACCTTCCCAAAGATCCATTCTATATGTATATGTAGTAGATAAGGACGGTACATTTTACGGCACTCTCTCTCTACGTAAATTGATAATTTCCGCTCCAAATACTAAAGTTAAAAATTTGATTTTCAACTTTCAACTAAGCTCAACCCTAAAACCGGAAGATGAGATGAAAGACATTATTGCTTTAATGACTAAATACGATCTCTTCACCGCAGCTGTTCTTGATAACACCGATAAACTTTTGGGGATTGTCTCAATTGATGATGTAATGAGACACTTTGCTCCTGACGCATAAAATTTATGAAAGAAAGATTTCAACAAATATGGATAAAAATACTTTTTTTCCTTACGATACTCGGTCCTGGAATTATTTCCGCCAATGCGGATAACGATGCCGGAGGGATTACGACATATTCCATCGTTGGTGCCCATTTTGGCACGAAAATGCTTTGGATTCTTTTCTTACTCACTTTGTCTCTAGCTATTACGCAAGAGATGGGTGTTAGAATTGGACTTGTCACTCGTCAGGGACTGGGTGGACTTATTAGAGAAAACTTTGGGATGAAGTGGACCGCCTTCTCCATGTTCGTCATGCTTATGGCCAATCTTGGTACAATCACCGCCGAATTTGCCGGTATCGCTGCATCTTTAGAGATTCTAAATGTCACAAAATTTATATCTATTCCAATCGCTGCTCTGCTGATTTGGTTTATTCTCTATAAAGGTTCCTTTCAGACTACTCAGAAGATATTTTTGGTCTTTTCTCTTTTCTATATTGTTTATATAGTAAACGGGTTTTTAGTCGGTCCTGATTTTAAGGAAGCTTTTCAAGCTACAATTACACCTTACATTGAATACAATACAACTTTTTTAATTACATTAATCGCTCTTATAGGAACGACCATAACACCATGGGGACAGTTTTTTATTCAGTCTTATGTTGTCGACAAAGGCATAGACTTGAAACATTACCAAACATCCAAGTTGGAAGTATATATTGGAGCATTGATTACTAATGTCGTAAGTTTTTTCATTATTATAAGCACAGCAGCCACTTTATATAAACACGGTATCACGATTACCGATGCAAAAGATGCGGCAATAGCTCTTAAACCACTGGCAGGAGAATTGGCTCAATTTTTGTTTGCTTTCGGCCTTTTCTCGGCTTCCATGCTAGGTGCTTTCATCTTGCCAACTGCCACAGCTTATGCTCTTTGTGAAGCATTTGGATGGGATTCCGGATTTGACATTGATCTAAAAAGAGGAAAATTTTTCTACTCCATTATTTTGATAAGTATCGTCATCCCAGCTTTAATTGTCCTTATACCAAAAATTTCCTTAATCAATATAATGATTTTGTCGCAAGATTTAAATGGAATCTTACTCCCTGTAATCCTTATTTTTGTAATGAATATTATTAACAACAAAAAAATCATGGGAGAATACACCAATAGACTCTTAGCCAACATCGTTTCTTGGATCACAATCTCCGGACTCATTATAGCCACACTCGCGCTTGTATATTATTCTTTTGCCGAAATGATACTGAAATAAAATCCAAAGCCTCCAAGGAAATTTACAGTGATCAATAAATTTACAATTGTTCAATTGAATTCCTCCAAAGGCGGACTAAAGAATTAATCAATTAATACATTGGTTATTTACTGTAAATTGTAAACTGTAAATTGATAATTGGTTTGGTATATTTGAGCTTTTTAGATGTTTGTCTTAATATAATGACGTTAAATAAACTCATATGGAAAACAACATAAACACACCTTTTGGACTAAGATTTCTTATTATGCTCCTAAATGTCATTATTTGCATTGGACTTTTATATTTTCAACAGACAATCTTTATCCCTATTGCCTTCTCTGTACTTATTGCCATTCTTTTATATCCAATTTGTAAGAAACTGGAAAAACATAAAATTTCTCGTCTCTTTGCCATCATAATTACAATGTCAGCAATATTTTCCATAGCTTCAACTATTTTAATTATGTTATCAGCTCAAATGATTGAGCTTTCCAAACAAATACCAGCTATGGGAAATCGAATCATGGCATTATTAGAAAAAATCATGCCATTAGTAGAGAAATATCTACATATTTCCCCCTCACATCAAATTGATTTACTAAATCAAACACTATCCAAAAGTTTGGAATCAGGGGGACAAATGATTGGAACACTTTTGTCTTCCACAACAAATTTCTTTTCTACAATATTTCTCATTGCGCTATATGTTTTTCTTCTTCTTTATTACCGCGATCTATTTTCCAATTTCTGGATGAGAGTTATTCCTGAAGATGAGAAAGAAGACGCCACCGACTTATTAAATAAAGTAGATCACGTCATTTATAACTACATCTCAGGTTTAATGATTGTAATGGCTATTGTGGCAGTCTTAAATATAGTTGGCTTAAAACTACTTGGTATTGAATATGCTATTTTCTTCGGATTACTTGGTGCTCTTTTAACAATTATCCCCTATTTTGGAATATTTATCGGGGCAATCTTCCCAACTCTAATTGCTTTTGCCACTTATGATTCGATCTGGTATCCACTTGGAGTAATTGGAGTGTTTAGTATTGTACAGTTCTTGGAAGGGAACATCATAACTCCAAAGATTACAGGATCCAAGGTGCAAGTAAACGCCATGGCCGCTATCGTCTCTCTAACGATTGGTGGAGAGCTCTGGGGTGCATCAGGAATGATACTGGCACTACCCTTTGTCGCTATATTGAAAATTCTCTGCGACAAAATACCAAGCTTACAACCATTAGGGTATCTCCTTGGAGGAGAAATACATGAGGAAAAAGAATCAGTAATAGGCAATCTGTTCAAAAAATATTATGAAAAATTTAGACTTCTATTGTTTAAGAAGGATAAGCTCAAATAGAGTGACAATTCTCTATATATTTTTCCCTGCCAACTGCCCACAAGCAGCATCAATATCATCACCTAGAGTATAGCGAATACTATTTGTTACACCATAACTATTAAGAATTATTTGAAATTCTCTCACAGCTTCTTTAGTCGACGGCGCAAACTTGTCTCTATTATTGGCTTGATTATATGGAATCAGATTTACATGAGCCAGACGATCTCTTAGCATATGTCCCAGTTTCTTAGCCATTTTTTCGGAGTCGGTAATATCCGCAATCATAATGTATTCATAAAACACACGTCGATTGGTCAAAGCCACATATTCATCCAAAACTTCCATTAAATTTTCCAATGGATTTTTTAAGTTTACCGGCATAAGCTCACTTCTGGTTTTTTGATCGGCAGAATGCAAACTAATGGCTAAATTTACCTTGTGATTTGATTTCATTAAATCCAAAATGCCTTTAATCAAGCCACAAGTCGAAATAGTTACATGCCTGTTGCTCAAATTCAAAGCTTCTTCATTACAAAGCAAATCCAATGCAGGAACAACATTTTCTAGATTTAGAAGTGGCTCCCCCATGCCCATAAAAACAACATTAGTTACTCTTTGATCAAATTTCTTGATAAAACGATTAACACATAGAACTTGGTCAACAATTTCCGCCGTTTTCAAATTTCTGGTCAAACCCATCTTCCCTGTGGCACAGAAAGCGCACCCCATCGGACAGCCCACTTGAGAGGATACGCAAAGCGTATTTCTTCCCGACAAATGTCTCATTAGAACACACTCTATCTTGAATCCTTCCTCGGTTTTGAGCAGAAACTTGATCGTATCGTCTTTTTTGGATTCCTGGACAATCGCAATATTCAAACTCTCAAATTGAATTTTCTCACTTAGAATTGCTCTTACATCTTTCGGAAAAGTGGTAATTTCATCAACACTACTCACCCCTTGTTTGTACAAAGCTTCATAGAATTGTTTAATACGAAATTTGGGCTGATTGAGTTCCTTAAACAAAGCTTCTAAACCGGACTTGTCATGAATATTTACATGCGACATAAATTTGGGGCCCATTAAAATTTAACTTCTAATAAATTAGTTTTTGCCTCAATTTTCAAACCCATTGACTTCAACATTTTGAAAGCAAGGCTAATCCCGACATCACCGTTATATATAGTCTTCTTGTTCAAACATGCCATTAAACTTTGTTTATTATCAGGCTCAAATTCCACACCTTCATAATTTATTTTCAGACTATTACTTTGCATATCGTAAGAAAATTTGAGAAGATTTCCCTCCTCTATAATTTTCTCCATTAATAATTTCAATGCTTCTTCCATATAATATCGATCAATAAAAATATCAATATCCGGACATTCATTTGAAATCAAGAAATCTTTATTTTTAATTCTCGTATTTGTAACAGCCACAACTGTATCTGTAATATCCTTAATTGATAAATATTGTTTAAAGAAATCAACTTTTCCTCCCAAAAAAAACTTTTCATGAGCTATAAGCATCGTCATTTTCCGAAGTAAATCTGCAGATTTTTCCTTATCGACCGAACCTTCTTCAAGTAACAAGAAATGCAAAACCGTAACTATATTTAATAATTCATGTCTTAAAATAGACCTTTTACGAAGCATCTTAGTAGAGATAAAAATGATAGCCAAATTATAGCAATTAGACCGAAATATGAACATATTAATTGTAGAAGATGACATATTGACTGCTAAATCGATAGAAAGTGTGTTTAATACTTTCCCAGACAAAATGATCATAACTATTATTTCTACTTATGAAGATGCAGAAGAATCTGTTTTTGGAAAGAAATTTGACCTAGCAATAATAGATATTTTCTTGGGAGACTCTTCCAAAAATGGTTTAGATTTATGCTCTTTAATCAGAGATAGAAATAAGAATCTTCCAATAATAATTATTACCGCCCACAGACCCATCCAGTACTTAGAAACAGCTTTCTTAAACGGAGTAAACGACTATCTAATAAAACCTTTCCATCCAACCGAGCTAAAAATCAGAGCAGAAAAATGTCTTTATTCTCAATATAAATCTCCGGAAAACAAACAAATAAATTACAACGAACTTCGATTTCTGATTGAAAAAAACCACTTTTTTTATTTAGACAACCCTATCCATCTTACAAAAAAATGCAAAGCACTTCTTTTGATATTAATAAAGGAACCTGAGAAAGTTCTGGACAAATATTATATCCAAGAAAAGTTATGGTCCGATTATGATCCCTATGAAAAAAATAGAAACTTAAGATCTAATATACAACTATTAAAAAAATCACTAGACAAGAGACTATCTTCTTGGATAAGGACAATACGAGGCGAAGGCTACATGTTGATAAAACCCAAATAAATGCTAATATAGATTTACGTGGCAGAAGAAAATCATGACTCAAGGAAAAACGATAATTATTTTAGAAGATGAAGAGGTTCTCGGCAGTATCTATAAAAAGAAGCTAGAGGAAGCAAGCTTTTTAGTGTATTGGAAAAAAACGGTAGAAGATGTGGAAGTCTTAATGAAAAATTTGAATTTCGATATTATTCTGATAGATCACGGGATTAAAGGTCATAAGAAATCTGGAATTGATTTAATACCTTTAGTTAGAGCTATATCTAAGAATGCAAAGATTATAATGCTATCAAATTATAGTGAGCCGGAACTTCGAGAAAAATGTCTCAAAAATGGTGCGGATGATTTCCTACTGAAAATCAATATGCCTCCAAAGAAATTAGTTGAATATCTTTCTTAACCCTGAAGATCGATACAAATCTCCAATCCTCCCAGTACTGAAGAGTTGGCCTTTATTTTACCACTGTGAAGTTCAATAATTTTTTTACATAGATAAAGTCCGAGTCCGATACCTTTCCCCGCTTCTTTATGGACTGTTTTGAACTTCTCAAATATCCTTTCTTTGTCTTCATCCATAATTCCGTTTCCACTATCACAGACGCAGATTCTGGTTAATGAACCATCGCATGAGACCATAACAACAACTTTCCCATTTTCCGGTGTGAATTTAAAAGCATTGGTTAAAAGATTATGAAGCACTTGCCTCATCTGATCCGGATCGATATTTAAACATGTGTTTTCTGACACCGCTTCTTTAAGAACAAAATCAATATTTTTTTCCTTCATTATTACTTTGAAATCATTATAAATATCAGCTATATAATCCTTTATTTTTACCTTTTCTTTTCTAAGAATGACTTTATTCAAATCATATTTTTGAACTTCAAAAAGCTTGTGCGTTAAGTGTTTTAAATCGTTTAATGATGATTCAACAACTTTCATGCCCTTGACCATATCTTCTCTATCCGAATATGACTCCATAGAATCCTCCAATTGAAACATGGCGATGCTAAGAGGAGTTCGGAATTCATGGGCTGTAACAGCCAAGAAATCCTGTTGATTTTTCAACATTTCATTGATTTCCCTATTTTTTTCCTTCAATGATTTTGTTTTATCATTAATGATTTTACGAATGAGATTGTTTTCAGCTATCAAATTGCTTCGCAAAAGGGCATTTAAAAGTGCGTTCTCCAAATTTTTCTTTATTTCTAATATCTTATTTATTTCTTCTGTCGTATATCGAGATCTGTCTCCTTTCGTTCCCAAAAATAATAGTCCAATAATTTTACCTCCAGTATGCAGTGGCATACATATATTTGCATTATTGTGAATCAAAAACTTTTCGAACATACAATCTAAAAAGCTAGACAAACTATCCATATCTTCAAGTACTAATAACTTCCTCGCACTCTCTTGTAGGGCATTTAGAGATTCGTCCTTTGGGAATACTGGAAAATTTGATTTTGCTCTTATTGTTTTATTGTCTGTAACAATAAATAACTGAACGTTTGAAATATTTAGCTTAATTATAAAAGTATGTTCAACGAGTTCGTATAGTTCTTTGTAAGTCTGGCAAAATGACAGCTTAGCATTCAAGTTGTCAATGTTGTTTCGAAATTCTCTGTAACTATTCGGAACCAACTCGATGAATATTTTTTTCATTTTTTCAAACACAAACAATGAAATTAGTGAACAAATGACTAATATTAAGAAATGTGACATCAAGGGATAATAATGAAATAAAATGATGTCAATCAAAGAAAAAATTGAAATAAAGACACTAATTAATATCGTCCATCTTAATAAATTTAATGATATATATGATAAATTGAATGATTTATGAGCATATATAGAGTAGTAAATAAAACCTATTATCACTAAAGAAAAAGGTGGAACTATCTCCTGTATTAATATTGGATCGTTTACAGCATGCAAAAAAGGTAATATTACATTTGAACCGACAAGAATAATTGTGAAAATTACTAGCCCTATAAAAGGAATAAATGTTTTTTTGAAGTAAATTCCCTTTGTATTTAGCAATTTCTTGATTGATATATAGAAACACACAATAACGGAGACCAAAGAATGCAACATATATAACGGATACACACTTCCTAGGACGTCTCCTACATATCTACCATTAACAATTATTTGTGCCTCTCCAACATATTTGGTAAAAATTGAAACCAGAAAAAGAGATATGGTCATTAATACATATATTTTATCTATATAATGATTAATTGAAATTGTTTTAGAAGGGAATAGATATATAAAAACAGTTAGTGCAAATATCGATGAAATAGAAAATCCAAAAGCGAGACGAGTAAATAAAGAAAGTATAATCTCATTTGACGGGTCAACAATAAAGCTAACCATAAGAGAAAAAAGCCATGCTGCAGCACTAAAACTCATTAAGCAAAAAAATCTATTAATATTTGATTTATAATCCTTGGAAAGAGTTAAAACTCCCATTACTATAAAGATTGCAATGCATAACGGATAGATGAACTTAATGAATTGCATTGTATTTTCACTCATTTATTCTCTCCACATTAAAAACCTAACCAAATATATCATGATAGAAGATACGTTCACAAATTATCATCAAAGTTAAAGAATACATTCTTCCTCCTAATCCCCTTCAAAGAACTCTTCAAATCATCAAATGAAAGTGGAAAGTGCTCAATACTCTCCTTTAATGCGGATGAAATAAGAATATAATCACCCTTATTCATTGTTCCTTCTTCATTCAGAAATCCAGTAATGAATGCATCTCTCGCTGATTTAAAAAGTGTAAAAGCCGTTGTGCCAATTATAGTCTCGCCAATAACATCCAAATTCATGACATTTTCTTTAGATATTGAACCAAAGAAAGATCGAACAACAGAAAAAACATCACCTCTATATTTAGGATGACTTATTATGCAATTCCAGCAATACATAATGGTTTCTTCATCTAATTCTTTATTTCTCATTTGCTCGATTTTGCCAGATTTAATGATGCTATCAAGCATTTTATCAAAATCTCTCTTAGGACTATTTTCAGGGTTCTTTATGTATACATATATTCTTTCCCACTCGTGTCTAAATATATCCTTCAAGCTCGCAACATACCCATAACATAGTGAGACTAACTTCCCTGATAGTCGATCACGAGCTACTGTAATATCTGACTGATGTCTGAATTTATCGGACAAGCATTTCTTCGCGGCTTCCATATCATAAAACGGCTCCATCTTATTACCGCAACATGGACAATCAGGCATCTCTTTTATATTTTTAAATGTCTCTAAATCAACATGTTCAGATTTATCCAATCCTAAATAGTCTTTAATTGATACTCTACTCTTTAGACAATCCGGATTATTTTGATTTAAACATCCCGCAAATTCTGGAAAATCATTAATAAATATCTCAACATATAAATCTGTAATCTCTTTTAAAAAACCTGGATCAAGATTTTCAGAATGGAAAGATTCAATTAGAAAATCCTTTTTCATATTATTAAAGGCGATTGGAGTCCTTTCCTCTTCATCTTTTTCAGATTCATTAAATGGCAATTGTGGGTATGAAAGAGCTAATTTTTCGCCTTTTTCTATAACTCTCTTAGCAATAACCGTTATACCATCTGTAGCAAGTACACAATTCGCATCTTTGCTTTCATTTTTAATTAACCGAGCCATTGAATATGGTGAATATAGAAGCTTATCACGAGAAATCGGCAATAAATCATTACCAAAATTAATCCCGCCATACTGTTCCTCATTAATCCTCAATGTAGATGATCCAGGAGTTAAGAAAGATGCTATAATTTCATTTTCTTTAATAGTATCTAATGTCACCAATTCTCCGTTTTCTAACCCTATATTTGGGTTATTAAAAACATCATCTAGATATCCTCTTTCAGACATAACAGCATCTATTTCTTCCGGTTTTTCTTTTACAAATATCCTCTTTAGAACCTTCGTTTCATTAGTTACCAATATATCATTCATTTCATTCCTTCTTCCCTCTGCCACCATAAATGGCACTCTATTCAAATCAATTTTATTCGAACCATTCTTTTCAGACAAAACATCAATTGTTCTTATTGGCATATTTTTTTATTAAAATAAACTTAGAAAATTTGAATAGGCTTTGTTTAATAAAGCAAAATTGACAGTACTTTTCTTAAACACATAAGCGTCCAATGGCTTAAAACCATTAAATCCAATAGAGCTATATGTTGTTGTATAGGCCCCCGTTGAACAGATATAGACTTTATCTCCACTTTTTATTCCTGTCGGTAGTGCGATTTTACTGTCTTGATACAGAATATCCATACTGTCACATGTTCTCCCGGCAACAATACACGGCTCTTTAGCGTCATTTTCATTATCCGTATAAAAAGGATATTTAATGCACTCATTAGTCTCCCCTGGTGAAGTCATCGTTTCAGCCAATCCATGAAATTTACCAACATCCAAATAAACCCACTTTGGACCACTTTCATATTTTCTCGAGGCCATCACGACTTCGCTAACAATAACACCGGAGTCTCCTACTATTGAACGTCCCGGTTCTAATAAGATTCTTAAATCTTGATTATCCCCAAAATATTTTTTGATATAATTATTGATATGCGTAGCATATTCTTCAATTCTAGGAACAGCATCCGTATATTGAGCGGGGAAACCACCTCCAAGATTTATTAATTGAAGATTATGATCAAGTTCATTCTTAACGTCATCAAACATTTTTTTGCATAATCCAATAGCTGAATCCCAAGCCGTTACATCTTTTTGTTGTGAACCAACATGAAAGGATAGCCCATAAGGAATCTGTCCGTTTTCTAAAGCCCTTTTAATTAATTGAAAAGTCATCTCATAAGACGAACCAAATTTCTCCGATAATGGCCAATCAGCAGTTTTTGCTCCATCAACAAGTAAACGAAAAAATATATTTGCCCCCGGTGCCTTCCTTTGTAATTTGCCTAAATCTTCTATACTATCGCAGGCGAAAAGTCTAACTCCCTTTTTATATGCATAATCGATATCGGCTTCTTTCTTTATTGTGTTTCCGAAACTCACTCTATCTGTACTAACACCAAGTTTAAGTACACTATCCAATTCCTCTTTGGATGCAACGTCGAAATTTGATCCCAACTTCCTCAATACATTCAAAACCTCTTTTTCAGGATTTGCCTTCATAGCATAAAAAATATCGCATTGAGGAAAATTCTCTCTCAGTTCAAAATATTTATCTCTAATTAAATCAATATTCAATACTAAAAAAGGGGTCTTTTTATTAGCTATAAATTCCTTTAATTCATCCCACTCCGGCAAATTCCCATTAATAATATCATCATTTTTCCATGGTGATTTAGTAGTCTTGAGCACATTATCAATTACGCCTCGATGCGTTTCTATTTCTGTACTTGCTCGTTCTAAAATACTTAACCCTCTGCCTGATCTTTCTAGGATACTTTTAATAATATTTCTGAATTTGCTAAGAACACTCACCTCCCCGGACAATACAATTTCACCTGAATTATCTAATACCATCTCCTCACTCTTTATTGACATAAACTATTAATTATTGATTAAAGAAACAAAAGATAATCGAGAATTCCATACAATTTCATTCCTAAAATCTTTAAAATTTGATATTAAATAGTCCATCTCTCTTAATTGAGGTACACAAAAATTATGTAAGAAATATTTGTAATTTCTTTTCATTGAATCAAAATGGTTAATTCTAGCCTTGTTTAAATTTTTCTCTTTCATTTTGCATAGTAATGTACCCCCATACTAAGCATCCTTCTGTCGAGAAATTGTCGAGAAATTGGCTTTCCTCATTGATATGCCCACAAATCATAATATTAAGACATCGTTAAGAGAATATTAAGAGTTCGTTAAATATTGGATTTTTGTTGTCATTATGCTTAGAATTGGGTAAAAGAGTTAAATCGATCAATGAGAGTATTAGTTGTCGAGGATGATCTAAAAATTTCCAGCTTCTTAAAACAATCCCTCGAGAGAGAGGGTTTAGTTGTTGACTGTTCAGATAATGGACGCAATGGTCTCTTTAAAGCACTTAATAATAATTACGGTCTGATAATTCTTGATATTTCTATTCCCGAACTTTCCGGACAAGCAATTTTAAAAGAGATAAGACTCAGGGATGTTAATATCCCTATAATTATGATAACTGCGCAACACGAGCTAGAGTCTAAAATTAGCATGTTTGATAATGGCGCTGATGACTACATTACAAAACCCTTCCAAATTGAAGAGGTTATTATCAGAATCAAGGCGTTACTTAGAAGAACCACGGATAAAAAAGACAATGAACATTTTATTAAAATAGACAATCTGGTTATTGATACTAATAGAAGGCTCGTACACAGAGATAATAATAAAATTACTCTATCCAAAAAAGAATACGATTTACTAATTTTTTTAACTCAACACAGAGGGAAAATTGTTACCAGAAACACCATCTTGGAACAGGTCTGGCAAAATCATTTGGATATCTTACCTACAACAATTGACGTACATGTTTGTTGGCTACGGAATAAAATAGATCTTCCTCATCTCAAACCTCTGGTCCATACGGAAAGAGGTGTCGGATACATGTTAGACGACACTAAATAGCCTAAGTCAAATATTTAATGACACTTAAGGATTAGATAATCAATTCTTAATTTTTGCCGTGCTTTAATAACAGCACCTTTAAATTATTTTTTTTGACTTTGAATTATGTTTGACGCACCGGTAAATCTCGTTGAATCAGATTCTCCCTTCTACTTCGCACCTCGCCAAGAAGAACCTCTCACAGTAAATATTAATGGAAAATCATACATCTTAAGCAATAAAACAATCGGTGTAGCCAAAGATTCTCTAGACTGTGCGAACCTTCTAAATAACGTTTTTGGACTTTTAGAGGAAGCGAGTAATCATAAAGGTACTATTACCGATTACACGGTAAAAATACCGGGACGAGATATCCAAGAGCTAAACAAAGAAACAATAAATGAAATCAGAATGCAGTTATTTGATATATTAGAAAAAATTCTTGCAGAAGATGTTATATATCAGAACTCGAAAAACACATATTATTCTATGTTTCCAAATAAACAAACAATGCCACCTCAAGTTGCAACGATTATTAATGGTCACAAAGAAAAGTTAAATCGCTATTCAAGAATGATAGAAAACATCAGAAACGCTGTCGTCCATTCCATCAGTAATTCTAAATCCACCAAGAATCTTCGACACACAATGAGCCCATTATCAGTCACCACAAATAATCATAAGACAATGACAATTGTCAACCAACGGACATACTTATTCTAAAAAATTAATATCTTTTTTTATCTTCTTTAATTATTTTTCTAATTCTATACCGTTCAGTCAATATAGCCTTGATTGGTAGATATACACCTGGTTCTTTTTTTTTAGATTTCTCATCTTTTGGTATTGCACCTGCCAACATGAATTTTTGATTACCAGGATTCAGGTCTTCTCTCCCAAACAATGCATAACTGTCCTCATTAAAAGTTAGATCAGAAATTCCGGTAATATCTTCACTGTCCTGGGAAAGTTCTTTTTTTGATTTTTGCTTATATATCCAAGCTGCCACAGCTATTTGAGTATATTGTCTGGATTGCAATTTGAAACTGGCTTCATATTTTTTTCCATCTCTATATATAAAAACATCACTGATTTCCGTATTCCACATTTCTCTAATATAAGTTGCATCAACCTTATTTAAGCCACGTTTATCACGCATATATTTAAGAAGAGCATAAATGTTTAATCCTCCAGTTTGATAACTATTCAAAGTCAAAAGCTTAAGATAAACATCACTCTCTATACTAATCCCGAGCTCTTCTAAATAACCTTTGATAATAACTTCCTGGTCTCCCAGAAACTGTGCCGCAGCCCTCGCTGATTTTGATATATCTAATCGATCATCTCTTTTAGGATTCACAACGAGTCCATACCTTCTCGCTGTTTCTTTCATAAATTGGAACTTGCCTTTAGCTTGTGCTGACGATGTATTTCCGTTTGGACTTTCAATACTCAAAATAAGTTCGGCATAAAGAGGATCAACTCCCTCCTCAACGAATATTTCTTTTGATTTCTTTATATCTTCTTCAACCTTATCAAAATCGTAATGAAATGACTTACCTTTACTAAAAAATAACTCCTCAGCATCAATTCCATATTTAGTCGAAATTGCTTTCTTCCATTTTTTATAATTGTTTTGACCTCTCTCTTGAACATATTTAAACTCTTCCATTGAAACTGAATCTACAATAACTCGTTTGAACTTATCATTGATATAATAAATGGAATCCGGGCTAAAAAACATTTTCATATGAAATTTAATCGAAGTATCATCAGCGAAATGGAATAATTCCTCATTAATATGATCTTCCGGTAAAAAAGCGTTGTACTTTTCTTTATCAGTAGCACTAAACATTAAAGTTGGCTTACCTTTATTTATATCCAATGGATTGTGACCTATATTGGGATAAACAGCTCCCGCCTTCTCTATACGAGCGACCATACCGGAAATAATAATAGAAAGGAGAATCCGTCGAAAATACTTGGAAAGCATATCCAAGTTACGTGAGTTCAATCTTTCTTTATTGTTTTCAATCATAAAATAAATTTGGTTTTTATTCTCTGATACTTTCTTAGTTTTAAGTCTAGCAAATAAGTAAAAAAGGAAACAAGAAATTCCAACAACTCACACCTCTCTTATTTGCTTTCCAAAGGAAAGAAAGCGCCACCGAGTAAATTTAGGTAGCGCTTCAGGTTAATATGGGGGGTTATAAGAAAGAAGGAGGCGTTAGATTGTCATCAGTTAGGCGTTTCTTGTAGGTCTTGAAGAGATAGATTTTCCACAGGATAAATATGAATGAAACGACTATTCCAATTAGGTTTATTGTTTTATCAGGAACAATGAATGTCAGTACTAGCAAACCGAAGATTGGTAAAAGATATTTTGCTGACCAGATGATATATCCACCAAATGAAGGCATTTCCACCTTCATTGCCTCTGCAATGGACTTCACCATGAAGTTTGGTCCATTTCCAATGTAAGTCATTGAGCCAAGAAAAACAGCACCCAACGAAATAGAAGTTAAGAAAGGAACAAATACTCCTGCGACCGCCGGGCTTCCTCCTAACTCGCGTGCCATTTCGAAGAATGTCACATATGTCGGAGCGTTGTCCAAAACGGATGATAATCCTCCTGTAAACACAAAGAATGTTATTTCGTTTAATGGAAGACTTGGTGCTAATTGTTTTAATACTATTAGTGCCGGCACCATCGCTGTAAAGATACCTATGAAAAGTGCTGCAACTTCCTTAATTGGCCCCATTTCAAATTCATTGTTTTTTCGAGCAGACTCAGGTCCAATCAGCATAGAGAAGACAATCATTGAGAGCATCGCAACTTCTCTAATAGGCATAAAGTCCACCAAAGATGCTTTACCTTCAAAAATATGTTCCATATTAACGGAAGGTAAAAATGCTAGAGCAACGACTACTCCCAGAAGGAATAAAAGATTAATACCTCCTTTCAATTTAAGAGGTTCAATATACTCTTTATCTTTTCTTATAGAAGTCTTGCTTTCCAAATGGTACTCATATTTATCCAACAAATAGTATGAAAATAATATAAGTCCATTTACAAACAACCACTGAGGCAGAAGATTAAGAGTCCATAAGTACGGCACTCCTCTTAGAAATCCGAGAAACAAAGGCGGATCACCTTGAGGTAATAATAATCCTCCACAGTTCGCTATCAAGAAGATGGCGAAAATGACAGTGTGTGCTTTTTTGTGTCTTTCCTTGTTTGTGTTAAGGATCGGTCTAATCATGAGCATAGCCGCTCCTGTTGTACCAATTAGAGAAGCCAGGACTGCACCAATCCCGAGAAAAATAGAGTTATTGCGTGGAGTTGCTTCTATATCTCCAGACAGAAAAATACCGCCGGAAATATAAAATAAAGAACCTAATAATATTATGAACTGCCCATACTCAACTAACGCATGAATAACGGCGTGGTCTTGATGTAAAAATAACATCCAAACGGTCACAGGAACTCCTATGACCAATGCAACCACTAATTGAAACCAATTATGGTGCCATAGATGTTTTGTCTTCTCCCAGAGCGGGAAGACAGCAATTGCTCCTAACATAATTACGAAAGGAATAACCGCATAGATTGGTAAATGAACTACATTGTGTTCCATTTTAATCCTCCTACGGATTTTTGATTGATTGATTGATTATTGTTTTCTGATAATTTGAAATTCTAAGAAACAGGAACTAGTTTGAAAACTGTCATTCGACAAGCTCATGACCATGACGATTAAATAGTAAGACCTTGAGTTTATCGAAAGGAAAATTGAAAATTGAAAATTGAAAATTTTATTGTCTATTACCCCCCTCCCCAAACTCATTATTTAATAAATTCAAGAAGTGAGGTAATGACTTTTTGCCGTTATTTAAAGGAACAATTACGAGAAATCATTTTACAACTTTACCTCAAAATGTCAACCATCTTAATGTCACAAAATATCTACAAAATTAAAAAATTCTAAATCAAAAAAAATAAAACTATTGTGTGTTTTATAATTTCTGATTTGTTATTTGTTTGGTGCTTTTTAGCCTGTCCTGTTGAATGATGGGATTTAGTATTTAGGATTTATAGTCAAAACTCTCTTGCTTGAATTCCACTTTACCTGTATGATTAGTACAATCATACTAAATAAATGAAAAAGACCGACACTAAAGAAAAACTTAAAGCCGTCAAAGACTTCTTTCTAAAGAAGAAGAGGATGCCAACATACTCTGAACTCATGGGCATATGGCATTACGCTTCTCGCGGAGCTGTCCGCTATGTCCTAAATCAAATGTTTCAAGATGGCGTCATGGAGAAGGATTCATCCGGCAGGCTGATGCCACCCAAATTTGTAAACCTACATCCAATCTTAGGGGAAATCAAAGCAGGCTTCCCTTCACCCGCTGAAGAAGAACTGCAAGATACAATTTCTTTCGATGATCTGCTCATTACAAATCCTAATTCCACATATCTGGTAACCGTAAGCGGAGATTCGATGATAGACGCCGGGATACACCCCAAAGACATTGTCATTGTCGATAGAAGTCGCAGTGCCAAAAATGGAGATATAGTAGTCGCCGAAGTGGATAATGACTGGACAATGAAATACTTCCAAAAAATCGGAACAACAGTAACCTTAATTGCCGCCAATTCCAAATATCCCCCTATCACACCCAAAGAAAGTCTCAATATCGGTGGCGTAGTAACTGGAGTTGTCCGCAAATATTAATCACCAATTTCTAAGTCACACAAGGTTAATTCGGTTCAAAATATCCTATTTGAAAATTTGTAATTGAATATTTGTCATTATTTGTAAAATTGCCTTTGGTCCGCCCTGTACCAGAAAAAGCTACGCTTTGATTGGTGCAGAGCGGAAAAATTGTAAAATTGAAAATTATCTTATGTGCTACGACTCCCAGTTCTCTACCCTTAGCTCTTATCCCCAAGCTATCGTCCATATCGACGCCGATGCTTTTTTTGCTTCCGTGGAACAAGCGTCTCATCCGCAGTACAAAGGTAAGCCTCTAGTAACCGGCGGAGAAAGAGGAATCATCGCCGCTGCGAGTTATGAAGCAAAGGCACTTGGTATCAAAAGAGGCGTATCAATCTTTGAAGCCAAAAAATTATGCCCTAAATTAATTGTTCTCCCGACCGACTACGAGACTTGTAGCATTTACTCCAAACGCATATTTGAGGTAATGAGACGCTTTACTCCAATAGTTGAAGAATATTCCATCGACGAAGCTTTTGCCGACATCACCGGACTCAGGAGAACATATCGCTGTTCTTATGAGGAAATTGCCAAAAGAATGAAAGAAGATGTGGAAAACACGCTCGGATTGACCGTTTCACTTGGATTAAGTCTTTCTAAAAGTTTAGCCAAAATTTGTTCTGATTTCAGAAAACCATCCGGCTTAGTCTGCGTTCGTGGCAAACATATTCCAATTCTTCTAAAACACACACCTCTATCTGACATCTGGGGAATTGGCAGAAACTCTACCGCCCTACTTCAAAAATATAGTCTTAAAACAGCCAACGATTATATCAATTTTGATCCCATAAAAATCAAAAAACTTCTCGGCAAGCCAGGCTTGGAAATTTGGCAAGAACTACGTGGAGAATACGTCTACAAGGTAAACCCTGTCGAAAAACAAAGCTATGATTCCATTTCCAAATTCCGAACCTTCACACCACCACAAAAAAACAAAAGTTTAATTAAAGCTTTCTTACTTCGAAACTTAGAATCCGCTTGTATCAAGGCTAGAAGATATAATCTACTTGCCAAAGAAGTCTATATCACACTCAGAACTCAGACATTTGAACATTTCTCCACCGGAATTCGTCTAAGTAAAGGATCTTCTAATCCACTAGAATTAAACAAGATTGTCAGCGATATGTTCGAACAGGTTTTCGTCCCAACAGAATACCGAGCTACGGGTATTGTTCTTTCCAAACTCAAAACGGACGACATTATACAAATGAATCTTTTTGATGATTTGGAAAAAATGGAAAGACTAGATAGAATCCCGCAAGTTATAGATGACTTAAATGCCCGATTTGGAAAACATAAAATACATTTTGCCGGTAGTTTACAGGCTTCAACTCAACATCAAGGCAACCGATCCAAAATCGCCGAACGCAAAAAAACTTTAATCAAAGGAGAAAACTTCAGGCAAAGGCTGAAAATGCCAATGAAATTTATCAAGGTGTGAAATATAATTCTATTTGATTACCGGAACTAAAATTTTATCTCCAACAAGAATCTTATTCTCCTTGTCTTTCAACTTTTTATGATTTTTACCATTCAGATACTTCAAATAATAAGCAGGTGTTTCTAAATCGCCCTTCAATACATAACCGGGGTAATACTTTTTGATTAATTCACTGAGCTTTATGCTTGGTACTACAATTTCTTTGGCCGGTATTTTTATATTTTGCCCAATTCTTAAAATATTGTCCTTTAATCCCGGATTTGCTTGTTTAATGATCTTTACGGTCAAAGCAACTTTATTGGGATCACCACAGAGTCTTCTTGCCAGGATATCAATAGCATCACCATGTTGAATCTTATAATTCTCCAAACTAACCTTGAAAGTATCTTTACCAACACCTACAACAATCATTTTCATGAACCCAGTCTCATCTACTCTTCTCTCAATTTTGGTAGTACCTACAACTTCTGATTTTGCCAACTTCTTAGAATCAAATTTGGAAATTAATTTCTTCTCTTTTGATACCTCCGCCAAAGCTCCATCGTAGTATTTCTTTGTAATTTTTCCACCACAATATTCATTATCAAATGCTTTTTCAATCTTGAGTAATATCGTCAAATTTTCTTCAGGATCTCTACTACTTCTCTTTGCTACATATTCCTCAAAAAGCCAATCAGCATACGTTTTGACTTCCTCTTTTTCTTTAAGCACACGGAGATTCGCAAATTTCGTTTCATCCGTATACAAATCTAATAACGCCTTTCTAATTGCCAAGATTCTTGGCACATAATTTTCACTCTCTTCATTATCTTGCGATACCGGATACAATTCGGCATTACCTTTGGATTCCACATAATGCTTCTTGAGTCCGCGAGGACTGATATTATAAAGCCACATAGACCATTTCCATCTATCGCTTTCGCTTATTTTTCCCGCCCACTCAAAGCTGCCATTTCTGTCCCAATTTTCAGTCACCAAATGATTTAATCGTAGATGTTCTAAAGCGGCATCAGTACTGATCTCGGGATTGTCTCGATTGTCATATTCACCTTCTTTGTAAAAATTGAATTTCTCAAATGCCGGTAAAGCGGCAGTACCTTTTGTAAATTGCCAAAAGCCACCGGCATATTTTGATTGGGCATCTCCTTTCCAATATGACTCAGCAATAGCTAGAAATACAACATCCAAAGGCACCCCTTCTTTCTTGCATTTCTCCATAACCATCCGAAGATGTCCACTATCTTGCATTCTCTTAAATCCTTCAATCATTTCCAAATAGTCCGGTTTATTAACACCTTTTTTAAAACGAAAAGCATCATATTCAGGATCCTCTCCCATATATCTTTTATACCACTTATTCATTAGATCTTTTGCCTCTCCCTCTTCAAAATCCGCAACTGTTTGATTTTGAAACAACTCCTTAATTGTCTCGTCATTAATTAGTTCGGTTTTGTCCACATTTTCATTCGATGCACATCCGGGGACGCTATGGGTTACCTTCAAAACAACAGCACCGGCAACTGCACCACCCAATATCTTCAAAAACCCTCTCCTGCTAACCACAGAGTTATTCACAGCCTTATCCTTCAAATTGCCTGTCAAATCTTTAGCATCTTTGGAAGCTTCATTAAGAGGTCTGGATATTAAATGCTTGTACTCCGAATAACCGTGCATAATAAAATGTAAATCTTTCAATTGTACCTTATTTAAGCGCCAATGTCTATCCTATCACACTATTTATTTCCTCTTCCGTAAGTAACTCCAGATTAGTGGGCGTTAATCTTTGAAAAACCAATTCTTCACCTATATTACCCCAAATCAATTTATCCAAGGGATCTTTCACATGAATATCAAAATCAAATTCTTCTCCGGGATGTTGTATATTAAATTCTCGATATTTAGCTCGTGCTTTATCCATTAGTTCTACTCCCCAATCAGGTAAATCCAATATATATAAACCTGCAATATGTTGGTTCATCTTCTTTTTCACATCCTTCGAAAGATCACGATATTCTTTTGTTCTAGCCCATTCAAAATCCATACATCTCTCTACATAGCACTCCCTTCTATTTTGTTCTACTTCTGTCTCATACAATTTAATTTTGTTCAAAATCTCTTCTCTTACTATATCGATCTCGTCTTTCCAAATTTTCTCCACCTCAAAACTAGTCATTCCAATGTATCTAATTGGAATTCCATACTGATCAGTAAGCTCCTCCTGAATATTATCTCCCCCCTCTAATGACATCACTTGTAAATAAAAAGTAAGGAGTGATGTTATAACACTACGGTATACAATGTCAAGTATTACTAAATACTACTTTAAGAGATTAAAAGTTTAATAGTTTAAATAAGTCTTGTCCGGATTTTAAACTCTTCAACTCTTAAACTTTTTAAACCTATATTAATCAAAAATTCTTTAGTTCGCCGTAGCATAGCGCAGGAGGAGAAAATTATTATGTCCTTCCTCTCCTAATATCTTTCTCTCTCACAAACCTCTTAATCGCTTCAATCTGATATTTGGCCGACAAATGAGATTCATCGTAAATCTCTTCCACACTTCCACCAGTCCTCCATCTATTATCAAAATCCGGTGACAGCGAATACTCTGTAACGACCGGATGAGATGCCCAATCCTCCATTGTCCTAATTCCCGAACTTGTAATAATCATACAATCCAGAATCTCTTTTTCAGGAAAAATTAAATCTTGATATTTCTTAGTTTGTCTTCTAAATAGTTCCGATGATAGAGCGGCAACAATCTTAACATTTAGTCCTTTCAACTCATCCAATATTTTTAGAGTTTCTTCGATAACTACTGTTCCCCGAACTAACACAACACCATCTTTTGGCTTACTTTCATCATAAGGCTTGATTAAGTATGCACCTTTTGCCGCTTCAAAATACGATGCCATCCCTAGAGTTTCACGGTCAGGAATCAACACCGATGGTCGAGTCAAATGCAGAGTAATAACCGGGAATTTCAGCCTTAAAGCTTCAGCTAGCATCACAGGAACTTCATTTGGTTCCCAAGGATGTAAATTTACTACTTGTCCATCAGGAAAAAACTTCATCACACTTGGTTCATAAATACCGAAATGAGTCCTTGAATCTTCGGCGGTTTCAGGTCCCGAATGGCCGGCAACGAAGATAGTAGGGCCAAGTTTGATTTGAGAATCTTGATTCATCTGACTATAAAGTCTGTAAGCTCCGTATAACAAATATG